>Ga0182792_1002482_pt1 | contig 12933 bp, 8 predicted proteins | sample Passage237B_FD_130497 | JGI IMG/M metagenome (GOLD analysis project Ga0182792, IMG submission 130497) | Cellulose adapted compost microbial communities from Newby Island Compost Facility, Milpitas, CA, USA - Passage2 37B (version 2) (version 2) ...
AAACCAAAGGCAACGGAGATATCCTGCCGGCCTTTGATCGGGGATACTTCGGCAAAGGATCCGAGGAAAGCCATATATCCCTTGATAATCTGCCAGATTCCGGCATCTGCCTTGGGATTGTACTCCGGCTTACTGTAGCTGTAAAAATACAGGAGGAATACCACGAGGGCGAATACCCCACCGATGATGCCCCGCTTGTAGTCGCGCGTGAGCAAAAGCATAGCGGCAGCCAGGGGAAGTGCCATCAGCCCGTTTCCGCTCGAGAATGCAGCCAGTGCACCTGCCAGCAAGCCTGCGATGAAATAGGCAGGGTGTTTTTTCAGACACCAGTACAGCGTTACCAGTACCAGCGTGACTACTCCAAAGTTCTGAATGGCAGCCATACCCCAGTACATGTTTTCCCAGTGGGCGAGGGTAGGCCACAGCAAGGCCACCGGAACCAATGCGTACAGCGATTTCCCGTTGTGCTTGAGTAGTCTCCACCATAGGAGGATGACCGCCAGCAGCAGCAGATTACCTGCGAACATCAGATGCCGGTAGTCCAGTTGTTCATATAACTGATAATCAATGACAGCTATTAGCCGGGTCAGGAAAATACGGTGTTCGTTGTGCTGAACACTGAGAATGCGGATTACATCCGTCCAGCTCTTGGCATTGATAAAATCGAGCAGGGTCCTTTTCAGGACATGGTCGTCCCACTTGGCAATATTGACCGCATAATAATCCCAAACCCGGAGATAGACCCCGACAGGGATTAGGACGGCCATAAGAACCAGTATAAAAACGACGCGTTTACGCATTTTGACCCGCCAGTAAATTGATTTGCCGGGCTAAGTGTTCCACATCAAGTCCCGACTGCCGTTGGTGATAGCTTTGACTTCCATACAAGCCGTTTGGATATCCTTCCGCCCGGATACTGGTAAAGCTTTCGACCGGGAGGTTGCGTTCCAGTAATTGTACGGAAAGCTGCTGCGCAAGACCGCCAATCGAGACATGTTCTTCTGCCACGAGTATCTTGGGGGCCTTACGGATGATTTGGATTACCTCTTCATTGAGGGAAAAAGGAAAGGTGACCGTGGAAATCAGATTGACGGAAACATCCGTTTGCTGAACGGCATCCAGTATATTGTTGGCGATGGGCCCCAGTGCGAAAATCGTCAGTTCAGCGTCTTCCGCCTCCCGGATAATCTTGAAATCTCCCGAACGCCGTGTTCCTTCGGGAGTCATTTTGCCGGCGCCGAGCCTGAGATAGGCCGGACCTGCAGCTTCCGTGATTTCCCTGACCATCGGTTCCACCTCATCTGAAAACGAAGGAACCCAGGCTCTGACATTTTGCAGGCTGCTCAGACAGGCCAGGTCTTCTAGGGCATGATGGGTACTTCCCATAATGCCATAGCCATACCCCCCGCCGTTGCCCACCAGAAAAACGGGAAGTTTGTGAAATCCTACATCATTGCGGAACTGTTCCAGGCAACGGTAAACTACGAAGGGGGCTATGCTGTAGCAGAATACCTTATACCCTTTGTAGGCAAATCCGGCGGCTACGCCGACCATATTTTGTTCAGCCACTCCCGCATTGATAAAACGTTTGCCGAGCTTGGCTTTAAGGTTTTCAAGTGCATTATATCCCAGATCCCCGGTAATGAAGATGATGGATTCATCCTCAGTCGCTAGTTTTTCTACTGCCAGGGAAAATTCCTTTCGCATGATGGATTGGTTTAAAGCTCATCAGGAGCGAACTCCTGGTATTAATGTTGTGCGGTACAAGTTAGGATTAAACCGCAATTATTGCCAAAATTAAAAAAGGTATGCGGGGGGAACTGAATTACCCGGTTATAAACCTTGAAGCAAAGTTAGTTTTCGGTAGAATCCGTCCTGCTTTTCGATCAGTTCCGCATGGGTCCCCCTTTCCGAAATCCGGCCTTTATCTATAACGAGAATTTCATCGGCATGTTGGATGGTACTGAGCCGGTGGGCGATAACGAGTACCGTGCGGTTGGCCATCAGCCGGGTCAACGCATCCTGCACCAGCTTTTCCGATTCGGTGTCCAGGGCAGACGTCGCTTCATCCAGAATCAGTATAGGCGGATTTTTTAGGATGGCCCTTGCTATGCTTATCCGCTGGCGTTGACCGCCCGACAGTTTGGTTCCTCTTTCCCCGATCCGGGTCTGATACCCCTCAGGCTGCTGGGTAATGAACTCGTGCGCATTGGCAATTTTCGCAGCCTGGATTACCTGTTCTTCGGTAGCATTGGTGCCAAATACGATGTTGTTGTAAATCGTATCATTGAATAGTATGGACTCCTGGGTAACGATGCCCATCAGGTTTCTCAGGGAGGCCACCGACAAATCACGCAGGTCGTGGCCGTCGAGGGTGATCATTCCTTCGGTAGGGTCATAAAACCGGGGAATAAGGTCTGCTATGGTCGATTTACCACCGCCGGATGAACCCACCAGGGCGATCGTTTTGCCTCGATTCAGCGTGAAACTGACATTGTGCAGTACCTTATTGTCCTCATCATACGCAAAACTGACATCACGGACTTCCATCCGGTCTTCAAAACGTTCGATCGTTATCGGATTTTCCTTTTCCCGGATCGCATTTTCGGCGTCGAGCAGCTGAAGTACGCGTTCACCTGCTGCAATACCGCGCTGCGTATTGCTGAATGCATTGGCTATCTCCTTGGCGGGCCGCATGACCTGAGAGAAAATGGCGATATAGGTGATGAATTCTTCTGCCGAAAGATCCGATTCTCCCGACAAAACAAGACGCCCTCCGAAAAGCAGAATCAGCGCAACTACCGTTACCCCCATAAACTCGGAAAAAGGGGCTGACATTTCCCTCTTGTAGGCCATCGATTTGATAGACCGTTGATAGCCTTCATTTTCGATCCGGAATTTGCTGCGGATAAAGCCTTCGGCATTGAAGCCTTTTACGACCCGCATGCCCCCGAAGACCTCATCCATCAGGCTGATCAGCCCGCTGAGCCGGTTCTGGCCATCCCTCGCTTCTTTCCGCATTTTGCGTACAATAACCGCAATAAAGGCACCGGAAATCGGAATAACCAGAAAGGAGAATAGGGATAGGGTCACCGATATCTTGAACAGTACATACAGGAAACTGATTAGGGTAAACAGTTCCTTAAAAGCCGCCGAAAAAGAGTTTGCGACGGAATTTTCCACCTCCTGCACATCGGTTACCACCCGGGATATCAGGTTGCCTTTCCGCTCTGTCGAAAAGAAGCCCAGGTGTAGGGTAATGGCATTATCGAATACGGCCTGGCGTAATTTGCCTACCATGTTTACCTTGAAGCGTTCGATCTGACGGGAAGTGAGGTACCGGAAGATGTTCGACAAAAGGACCGAAATGATGATGACGACACAGACAAATTTGAGAGCCCCCCATTCGCCCTGCTCCAAAAGAATATTCTCGAAATGGTAATTGAAAAACTCGATCAGATAGTCTATGCTGAACCGGGGTTCTGGTGCAACACCTGAAACAATTTCTCCCTCCCCACCTTGTTTAAACAAAACCTTGAGAAGTGGAATCAGCAGTGTGAAATTGAGGATACCGAATACACTTGCCAGCACGGACGTGCAAAAGAACGGTATTACGAACTTTCTCAGCGGCCGTGCAAAGGAAAGTAAACGCCAATATGTTTTCATGGCCCAAAGGTAGTAAACGTGCATTCCCTTTTCAAATGAATAATTCCGCGACAAATTCTCGTTCCTCGCTTATTCTTCCCTGACAAAAAATGAGTTAGACGGATGGTCATTTTTGCATTTTGGAAAATATATAGGTGAGAACCAGTTTGTTCAGGGCTTTAAAAAGTTATAGAGACCCGTAACCCACTAAAATCTGATTACACCCGTCCTGTTGCCTGAAAGAACCCTTGAGCTTCAGGATAATACAATGTAGATTTATGAAACGTAGAGATTTTGTCAGAACCGCTATCGGCGCTCCTCTGCTTACTCAGCTGGACAATCACCTTTTTGTCAATTATTACGAGCAGGAAGAAGATTTTCAGGTGGCCGACGACCCCTTTTTGCTTCATTTCATGGCCATAGGTGACTGGGGGAGGAACGGTGAGTTTCTCCAGCAGGAAACCGCCGCTACCATGGGGAAATGGGCCTCCAAAAACAGGACCCAGTTTGTCATTTCCACGGGGGATAATTTTTACCCGTTGGGAGTAGTCAGTGAACAGGATCCACTGTGGCATTTTTCGTTTGAGAATATTTATACGGCGTATGCGCTGCAGTGTGACTGGTATCCCGTACTGGGTAACCACGACTATGGGGCAGATCCCGATGCGCAGGTCCGGTACAGCAAGATCAGCCGGCGCTGGAAAATGCCGGCACGTTATTATTCCAAGGAGGTCAGGCTCGGCCGGGATAAAGGGAATGCGCTTTTTATCATGCTCGATACCAACGCCATGGTCGATGATAGCAGGGTGGAAGAGACGAAGCAACAGTTGGAGTGGATGGAACAGGTCCTGCAGAACGGACGTGACGCCCGATGGAAAATCGTTACCGGTCATCATCCGGCTTATACGGTAGGGCCACGGATAGAGCACCGGCAGGTCTTTGAAATGCGGAAATGGCTGACCGACGTATTCCAGAAACATAAAGTGGATGTCTATCTGTCGGGTCATGAGCATTCCCTGCAGCATCTTAAGCCGGAAGGGTTCACCCATCAGTTCGTTTCGGGCGCGGGTTCCCAGCTTACTGCCGTCAGGGAGGGAATCGAGTACAGTCGTTTCCAGGCATCGGTCAACGGGTTTATGTACGTTTCCTTGAATGAGACGAAGCTGAATATGAAAGCCATCGATTACCAGGGAAATCTGCTATATCAGACGGATATAACGAAATAGGGTTGTTTAGCGCAGAGTGTTTGTGAGTACTATGTACCGGTTTTTGTAATAGATACTGTATCCATGAACTCCTGATCACCATGTACGCGAGACGGTACAAATCCTCCGGAGCGTACACATATATCTACCATCATGCCACCCATCCGGGGTTTGTGAGATCGGCGGGATTGACATTGTTCGCTATCATCATGTCACCCCTACGGGGTTTTGAGGAATCCGATCCAATTGGATTTTCTCTATCATCATGCTACCCCTGGGGGGGGTGATCCTTTTTCACAACCCTAGGGATCTGGAGTATCAGTTTGTAGGGCTTTTTGAAGGCGGAGCTGAAGCGTGGTAATCCCGTTGGACGATTTCCGCGTATTTATCCAGCAATTCAATGACCCGTTCACGTCGGGGGGACTGTACGATGCAGCCCACGTGATATTCTTCTTCCAGCGCCCAGACCACTTCCGGATCGTCGAAAGGACTCATATCGGGCCATTGGTGACGGGAGAGCGAAATGATGATTCCTGCATATTCCTTTCGGACACGCGGGAGCTGATATGGCTGACCCAGCGCCTCGGCGATTTCGATTTTCGCCCACTCTTTCCAGAGATTGACTCCCGAAGATGCTTCTATCATATCGGCCAGGTGGGCACCGCCAACCCGGCAGGAGGTTTCCAGGAAATAATAGTGGCCGTCGTCCGCAGATCGGATCACCTCGGTATGCGATGCACTGTGTCTGAGCCCAAAGGCATTCAGTACGTCTACACTAAGAGTTTCCAAAGCATGCTGCTCGGGTGTTCCGAAGGGGACCGTGGCCGAGCGGAAAATCCCGCCGCCATGGGCTACATCAAAGGGAGGTGCGAGATAGATGCTCGACCAGCTGAATGTTACCTTGCTCCGCAACGTGAGGCTGTCGACATGATAAACATCGCCGGCCTTAAACTGCTCGACCAGGTATTCATGGCGCATATCTCCCAGCGAATTGATCGTGTCCCAGAGTTCTTCACGGGTATGCGATTTGGTAATACCGGTTGCTGATGCTTCACGCCGGGGTTTTATCATCCACGGGCCCGGATATTTTTTGATAAATTCCTCAATCTGCTCGTCATTGAACAGGCTGGAGAACCCAGGTACCCTTATGCCCGATTCGGCAGCTTTCATCCGCATCGCCAGTTTGTCGCGGAAATAACCTGCCGTAGTCCTCCCCATTCCCGGAATCCGGAACGCCTCCCGGACGACTGCGGCTTTTTCCACGTCATAGTCGTCCAGGGCTACTACCCGGTCGATCCTGCGGCTTCGGAAAACATAGGCGACTCCTTTTATGAGGTCGTCGGGATTATAATCCTGGTGTCCCTGACCTTCGATATAGAAAAATTCATCAATGGCTTCGCTGGCCCAGGGTTTATTTTCCAGTTTACGGGAGGTAAGTAACAGGACGGTCACTTCGGCTTCCTTACATGCCCGAAAAAAATCGTTGCCTTTGAAGTAGGTAGTAATGCAAAGAAAGGTTAGGGTACCGGACATAGAAGCTGTGTTTTATATCAAAAAAAAGCAAAAATTGGCCATATTACAAGCACATACCTAAAAAATATGCCTGAGTATATGGCCAAAAGCCCGGTTTTTACAGCTTTTCGAGAAATTCCCGGAGGAGCCTTATTCCATAGGTGGTCCCCATGCGGGCCGGGGCAAATTCGGTATCGCCAAAGGCGGTGCCCGCAATGTCGAGATGTGCCCAGGCGGGATGTCCGTCGGTGAAAACTTCCAGGAATTTGGCTGCCACTATGGCTCCGGCCATTGGTTTTCCGTGGAAATTCTTTACATCGGCGATGTCCGATTCAATTTCGTCCTTATAGTCGTCCCACATCGGAAGGCGCCACAAGCGTTCATGTACGGCTTTACCAGCGCTGGTGAGTTTTTCCGCCAGTTCATCGTTGGTGGTAAACAGACCTGCTGCATGATAACCCAGGGTTTGTATGATGCTGCCCGTAAGGGTGGCCAGGTCTATCAGGTAATCTGGTTTGAACTCCCGCACGGCATAACTGATACCGTCTGCCAAAATCAGCCGGCCTTCTGCGTCGGTATCGATAATTTCAATGGTTTTTCCGGAATAAGACTCTATGACGTCGCCGGGTTTGATCGAGTTGCCGTCCACGCAGTTTTCCGTCGCAGGTACGATGCCGATCACCCGAATCGGTAACTCAAGCCGTGCCGCCAGTTCTACCACCCCCAGAACAGCCGCAGCACCAGCCATGTCGCTTTTCATCAGGTGCATGTTGTTGCTGGGCTTGATGGAGATGCCCCCGGTATCAAAGGTGACCCCTTTGCCTACCAGTGCGACGGATGCTTTTGGAATTTTCGGGGTGTACTGACTTATGATCAGAGCGGCATCCTTGGAACTGCCCTGGTTGACCGCCAGCAGTGCGGAAAACCCGTAATGCGAAAGTTCGGTCTGATCGAGAATTTTAACCGAATAATTGTAGGCATCCGCGGAGTCGAGAGCCCATTTTCCAAGGGTTCCCGGATCCTTTTTATTGGAAGGCGCATTCAGCAAATCCATGATTCGCAGCTGCACCTCGGCAGTCGTTAGCGCTTTATCTGCAACCGCCTTCCATTCTGCTCCACCAGGCGTGATGATATGCAAATTTCCTTCAGTCGCAAAAAGCTGACTGAAGGGCTTCGGTTCGGTTTTGTAAAGCTGCAGGTTGTATCCCCCCAGCATGACCCCATTGACAATCGCTTCGATTTCCTCCGCCGTGTTTAATGCGGGCTCAATGGCCACCGAAACAGGCCATTCGTGCCTGCGCTGGAAAATCAGTTTCCGGACAGTTTTCTGGATAGAAGAGGGGGTTGGCTTGTCACCGATACCGAGCCAGATTTCTCCGGTATTTTCCCACCATACATCTCCGTTTTTACCAAGGAAGACAGGGTGATCCGACTGTGTTTGCTGTGGTTTGAGCCGTATGGTCAGAATATCCTCCGGACGGGTCTCATCTAATATAACGTTCATATAATGGGCATTAAATGTGAGGGAAAGTTAGGAGTTTTCTAAAACAAAAAAAGCGGCCAGGATAACCTGACCGCTGTAGAGTTTAAACCGACTTTTATTTTTTGTAAAGGTCGTTGTCCTTGTTTCCGCCCGACATCAGGAAGGCCATCAGGTCTTTCAGCTCTTCGGGGTTCAGTCCGTTGATCAGGCCTGGAAGCATGACCGAAACGGGTGAATAATACATGGATGCAACGTCTTTCTTGGCAACTTTTTCCAGTTCATTTGGAGTGAATGGGTTCTGGGCCACGTAATAGTGGGTGTCATCCTCATTCGCGATACGGCCTACGATCGAACCTCCGTTCTTGAAGGAAATCGCAGTGGCAGCGTACTGGTCTGAGATGGCCTTGTTCGGATCAATAATCGCTTCCAGCACATCTTTGGTTGAGAAGCGCGTCGCGAGTTGAGTCAGATCCGGACCGGCGTTCTCACCCTCTCCGGCGATGGCATGGCACTTCGAGCACAATACCGCATGATAGATCAGTTTGCCGGTTTCGAAATCGCGGCCCTTGATGCTTTCAGCCGTAATTACTGAATCGGCCTGCTCCAGTGACCATCTTCTGCCCGGACCCTTGATGGAGTATTCACCCACCAGGTCATTTCCGCTTTGTGACAGTTTTTCACCACCCGACATCTTATCGTACTTCGCAAAATCAGCTTTGGATACATTCGTCAGGGCAATCTTACGGGCACGGTCGATGAAACCAACATAGCTGCGTCCTCCTTTGTAATCGAAGGCCTTGTTGAACCAGCTGAAGTAACGGTTACGGGTTTCTTCTGTCCAGCCTGCTTTCTGCTGACTCAATACGGTAGCGTAGAAGGTATGCTGGGTTGATGGCATTTGGGCCAGCATGTTGGCAATATCCAGTCCGTACTGCGGGTTACGCATAACTACTTCTGAAGAGGAGGTAGCATACTCCAGGTCAAGCTCCAGTTCGTCGGGCTGCTCCTGTTTCTCCATCAGCGCCAGTGTTTTCTCGATCACGGTAGGAGATTGGAGGAATACCAGCAGTTTGCTCAGCAGCTTGTTCAGGTTGGTTGAGTTGGCAGGGTATTTACTGTCGAGGGCAGCAGTAAGACTGGCTTTTTCGGCAGCGCCGGGTTCACCGTGACGGTAAAATGCAACTTCCAGCGTTCTCAGCAGGGCAATCTTGTTTTCGAGTGAGAGGGACTCAAAGTCGATCGACAGGGCTTTGTCAATGATGGTTTTGAGATCACCTTTGTTCCCCTGCCGTGCCAGTGCCAGAATACCGGTGATGGCAGCTGCTGGATTTTCTTCCGAAGCCACTTTGCTTCTCCACTGATCAACAGGTTGGTTTTCCACCGCGATACGGGCTGCGTAACGGATATAGCGATCTGCATGTCCAAGGTGCGGCCAGGCAGCCTCAACAGCGGCCGGATCCTGTTTGCCGTGGTATTTTTCAAGAGATACCCTGAGTTTGCCTTCTTCAGTCCTTTCCGTAGGCACAACATTGGCATCGGGTTTGATGGATTTGTAATCCTTATGGTATACCCGGTAAAGGTCTGATTCGAGACGGCGGCCTCCGGTCATAAAGTACAAGGCTCCGTCAGGACCGATAACCCCATCGGTAAGCGGGAGGGGTACTCCGGAAAGGAATTCCTCGTGTTCTGTCTTGTAACTTGCACCGTCGGGGATCAGCTTGATGGCATGAACGATACCGAAGCTCCAGTCGAATGCAAACAGGGTATTGCGGTACTTTTCAGGGAAGCGCGCCTTGTTGACATAGATCAGGTTGGTAGGTGATCCATGACCGATATTGAGAATCGAGGGCAGGTTGTCGGGGTACGCGGAAGCCCATTTCTGGTTCCCGGTTCTCCAGCCAAACTCACTTCCGGAGGTAGCGTGATTGATCCGGGTCGGACGATACCAGGGCATCCCGAAATCCCATTCCATGTCAGCATCGTATACGAAAAGATCACCAGCCTCATTGAAGGCAAGATCGTAGGGGTTACGGTAACCGGCGCTGACCAGTCTCCAGTTTTTACCCTCAGGATCAATATTGACAATCCAGCCTCCTGGTGCATGACGATCGTTTGCGTGACCTCTCGGGTCCTTGATCATTGGGAAAAGATTGTCATCGCCCCAGTTTTTGGGCAGGGTATATTCATCTACTTCGGGAAGATCGGTGTGGTTTCCGGCAATGACATACAGTGACTGGCCGTCCGGAGACAGGATAATACTGTGCGGACCGTGTTCGCCACTGCCGTCGAATTCCCGAATGGTTGTGATCTGGTCGAACTGATCGTCTCCATCGGTATCAAATAGACGGTAGACTCCGGACTGGGTCTGGAAGCCAGGATTAGGGCGGTTGTTAATTACCACGTAGAGGCTATTGAAAGCATACAGCAAGCCCTGAGCATATCCCATTACCAGTGTGTCATTGCGGAAGGAAATTTTCAGCTGCTCCACCTGGACCGAATCTTTGGAGCCAATTTCCGGAATGGTTAGCCTGAACAGACCGCCATATTGGTCCGATGTAATGAGTCGTCCCTTGTCGTCAAAGGTCATGGCAACCCAGGAACCCTGGTTATTTTCAGACGGACTGTACAGGTGCTGAGCGACGAACCCGGGTTGTAGTTTCAGTTTGTCAGTTTTAGGATTAGACTCTCCGGTGGTTTCCGAAGATCCGCAACTCTGAAGCAGGCAACTCCCGACAATCGCCACAGCCCCAAAGAAATAAATGCGTTTGAGGAATTTGTTTAACATGTGAGAACTGGAATGTTTTGCATTTATAAAGAAATTCTGGGCAATATTATACTGTTTACACGACAAATGGGTAGTAATCTCCCGAAATTGATATTCCGCAGTGTTTGATCGGAAAAATGATAATAGTTAAGGGAATAATTACTTTTCGGTTGCGAACTAGCAATTTCAATCCCAGCAATCTATCCTGCGCTATGCTGATTGATGGGTATAATCACCTGATTGCCATTCCATAAAAAAGACAATGGCAGCCTGAGCCGCCATTGTCTGAAACTTCTTAGAAATGTGGACTGAGGTCCGCTTCCACCGCTGGGAGTGGATAATAGTCATCCAGTACGGTGAAGGCATTTGAGGGCGGCGTAGTAGCCGGATCGGGATAGTAATATTTCACCGGATCCGCTTTTACCCGCTGGCCGAAGGGTTCGATAAACTCCCGAACACGGCCTGTACGCACCAGGTCAAACCAGCGTTTGTTTTCAAATGCCAGCTCAACACGTCGTTCCTTGAAAATAATTTCGCGGAGTTCGGCCGTATTCGTGGTCGAAACAGGATCCAGTCCAGCCCGTTTTCTTACCTCATTGAGGTAGGGAAGGGCTTCACTGCCGTTACCCTGCTCGTTCAGCGATTCTGCCAGGAACAGGAGTGCTTCCGAATAGCGGTAAACCGGGAAATTCTGTCCGGTGTTGCCATGCACCGCGTGTTTACGGGCGAATTTCTTGATGTATGGGTACACCTTGTTTTCTCTCAGACTCTGACTCAATGTGACATAGCCGATGGAAATGTCCTTCCTCTTGTCACCGGGTTCATAGGCTTCGATAATATCCGGAGTCGGAATATTATTGTTTTCTCCCGAAATGGACTGGGGGTTCGAGGTACCCGTGATGGGGGCGAGCTCATCAGCCGTGATTGGAGCCGGAATGAACTGGTATATGAGGTTTCCGTTCAAACCTGCCGATCCTTCCATGTACTGAACCTCGAAGATCGATTCCGCATTGTTTTTGTTGGAATTGGTTTCCGAAAAAGCCCGGTCGTAGTCATCCATCAGCTGATACTGGCCGCTGGTGACAATCGATCTAAGCAGGGGCTCTGCATCGCCCCATCTTTTCTGGAACATGTACACGTCGGCGAGGAGCATGCTTGCAGCACCGGAAGTTGCGCGACCGGGCTGTTGCTCAGATTTATTGGGCAGCAGCGGGATGGCAGCTTTCAGGTCAGCCTCGATTTGGGCATAGAGTTCCTGAGCATTCGACAGGGGCTTGGCTGCACCTTCCCGGGTAGTTACGGGTTCCAGATGTAAAGGTGCCTTGTTGAAGTAGCGCACCAGTTCAAAGTAGGCAAATGCCCGTAAAAACAGGGCCTGACCTTTGATATTGGCCTTGGCAGCAGCATTGAATTCGACGTCATCAATTCGGGTCAGAATCTCATTCGTACGCGAAATGATGACGAAATCCTGCCGGTACTGTTGCAGTACGTTATCATTGGTGGTCAACCCGTTGGAGACCGGAATACAGAAGTCGGCCAAGTTCTGGGTGTTGTCCACCGCGCCAAAGAGCCGGTTCCGCGCATAGTGCGTATTATCGGAATGCATTTCGGCCAGTTTCCAGGTCCGGTCGTTGTAGATCGTGCGCAAAGGAACATAGGCGGCGTTGACGGCCTGCTGGAAATCAGCCTCCGTTTTAAAGAATGTGGCAGAGCTAAGGGACGTTTCGGGTACTACGGTCAGAAAGCCTTCGTGGCATCCTGTCAAGGTAAATGCGAGAAGTCCGGCAGCTATAATGTATCTTTTCATTATCTCTTCAATTTAGTCTTTTAGCTGAGGAATACGATTAAAACTTCAGGTTGACGCCCACGGTGAATGTACGGGGGATAGGATAGTTGGAGAAATCCACACCCTGGCTGAGGTTACCTCCATCGTTGGTACCGCCAGCGTTTCCACTGGTTTCAGGATTGTTCCCTCCCCAGTATTTGGTGAAGACATAAGCCTGTTGTATTGAGCCGTAAATCCTTGCGGACTTGAAGTATTGCGAACGGGAGTTGATGGTATACCCCAGCGTAATGTTCTTGATGGTGAAGAAGGATGCATCGAAAACAAAGTGGCTGCTGGGCCAGTCACGCTCCAGACCCGTGAGGTTACCATCCCGTCGGGCCGTCTGACCAAACAGGCCGTTACCCGGCGTTATGATGGTATAGGTACCATCGGGGTGACGTTGCGCCCGCACCCGGTCGTTGGCTTTTCTGACCATGTTAAACACCCCGTCGAGGTTGGCAGTACTGTACAGGTGGCGCATCCACAGCTGATTGCCCTG
>Ga0182792_1002483_pt1 | contig 12932 bp, 9 predicted proteins | sample Passage237B_FD_130497 | JGI IMG/M metagenome (GOLD analysis project Ga0182792, IMG submission 130497) | Cellulose adapted compost microbial communities from Newby Island Compost Facility, Milpitas, CA, USA - Passage2 37B (version 2) (version 2) ...
GACAGCAGCATAGCGATTGTCAATATCCGGGGGATTGGGTACAAGTTGATGATTGACGATCAGGCCTAGAAATAAAAAAGGGTGCCTGTTTCGGACACCCTTTTACAGATTTGTTCAATCCGGTTTTTCTTACAAAGAATCCTTCAATGAATCCAATGAATCGATAGCAGCTCCGCCGATAGAATCGATAGAGTCAGTAGTAGCGTCAACTTGTGACTCGATTTCGTTGGTCAGCGAATCAGCAGTCTCTTCACTCTCGGAAGTAGTGGTGTTACAAGCAGCAACAGCTACAGAAAGAGCCAAACCTAAAAAACCGAATTTGAATACGTTTTTCATTGTTAATTTCCTTTTTTGGTTAAAACAAATTTGTTTATTTATCCCTTAATACATAGGCTTAGGAAAAGGTAACCCAAAAAATTTCAAATAATTTAAACTTACCCGTATCTTGTGGACCATGATAAACCTTGATTTTAACCAGAATGAGGATGTGAACAGGCAGGCCGTTTCCGAATTGCGGAATCGGTTGAAGAAGGTTTATGCAGGTGGCGGGACGACGGCGGCAGAAAAACAGCAGGCGAAAGGGAAAATGCTGGCGCGCGAGCGAATCAGCTACCTGTTGGATACCGATGCCCCTTGGCTTGAAGTAGGCGCGTTGGCGGCCGATGGCATGTATGCGGAACAAGGTGGATGTCCATCGGCAGGCGTGGTGGCCGGTATCGGGTACATATCCGGCCGGCAATGCGTCGTCGTAGCCAACGATGCCACCGTCAAGGCCGGGGCATGGTTCCCGATGACAGCCAAGAAGAACCTGCGTGCACAGGAAATCGCCATGGAAAACCGGTTACCGATTATCTACTTGGTGGATTCGGCGGGGGTATACCTGCCCATGCAGGACGAGATTTTTCCGGACAAGGAGCATTTCGGCCGCATTTTCCGCAACAATGCCCGGATGAGCAGCGAGGGCATCGTGCAGATTGCTGCAATTATGGGAGCCTGTGTCGCCGGTGGGGCTTACCTGCCCATCATGAGCGACGAGGCGATGATTGTGGAAGGTACGGGATCGGTATTCTTGGCGGGATCGTACCTGGTCAAATCTGCCATCGGCGAGTCGGTGGACAACGAGACCTTGGGGGGTGCTACCACGCATTGCGAGATTTCGGGGGTGACGGACTATAAACAGCCGGACGACAAGACGTGCCTGGATTCCATCCGCAGGATCATGAGTATGCTGGGAAAGCCCAAGGACGCCGGTTTTGACCGCATCAAGCCGGCCCTCCCCAAATTGGCTGAACGGGACATCTATGGGCTATTGCCCTCGTCCCGCGAGAAGCCCTATGATACGAAGGAAATCATCCTCAGGTTGGTGGATAATTCCGAATTCGAAGAATACAAAGCGCTGTACGGGCAAAGCGTCATCTGTGGCCTAGGTCGGGTGGACGGTTGGGCGGTAGGCTTCGTCGCCAACCAGCGCAAGGTGGTGAAAAGCAAGAAAGGCGAGATGCAGTTTGGCGGGGTCATCTACTCGGACGCTGCGGACAAGGCCACGCGTTTTATCATGAACTGCAACCAAAAGAAAATCCCCTTGGTATTCTTGCAGGACGTGACCGGCTTCATGGTCGGCAGCCGCGCAGAGCAGGGCGGTATCATCAAGGATGGGGCTAAGATGGTCAACGCTGTGGCCAATTCTGTGGTGCCCAAAATCACCATCGTGATGGGCAATTCCTACGGAGCGGGTAACTACGCGATGTGCGGAAAGGCCTACGACCCACGGCTTATCTACGCGTGGCCGTCGGCCAGGATTGCCGTGATGGGCGGTGCACAGGCGGCGAAAACGCTGTTGCAGATACAGACGGCTTCCCTGAAAGCAAAGGGTACGGAAATTGACGCCGAAACCGAGGCAACGATGCTCAACGAGATAACGGAACGGTACAATGAGCAAACGACCCCTTACTACGCCGCCGCACGGCTATGGATAGACGGGATTATTGACCCGCTAGATACCCGGAAGGTGATTTCCATGGGTATCGAAGCAGCTAACCAATCGCCCATTGAAAGGCCGTTCAGCGTCGGGGTAATCCAGACGTGAACAGCGGTCAGCCGTCCGTGTGGAGTGATCGGCGGTCACGAAGCCTCGAACGACAGCAGTACGGGAGAACAAAAACAAAAACACAGAAAAACGGAAAGACGATGTTTTCAAAGATCAAAAAAGCTTATCAACTGTTCAGGAGCATCGATTTTGAGCAATTGGATCAGCTATCACGCAAGGTGGATTTGCCGAAGGTCATGGATTCCTTTTCCAAGTTGGATGACAAGCAGCTCGGCGGATTGATGAAGATGCTGGAAGGAGGAAAACCTAAAAAAGAGCTTCCACCTATAAACGGCGATTTCTATGAATTGCACCTTCGGTTGAACGAAGAGGATCGTGCCCTGCAACTCAAGGTACGCGATTTCATGGAACGGGAGATACGCCCGTTGGTCAACCACTATTGGCTTCGCGATGAGTTCCCGTTTGAAATCATTCCCAAACTGGCCAAACTGGACATCTGTGGTCTTACGTACGAAGGGTATGGCTGCGCTGGCAGGTCGTCACTCATGGAGGGGATCATCGCGATGGAAATCGCACGGGTAGACGCGTCCGTGGCCACATTTTTCGGTGTGCAGAGTGGACTGGCCATGGGTTCGATATACCTGTGCGGCTCCGATGCGCAGAAACAGGAGTGGTTGCCCGCCATGCAGCAGATGAAATTGATCGGGGCATTCGGCCTCACCGAACCTGAAGTGGGGTCGGGCGCTGCGGGCGGATTGACCGTGACGGCACGCAAGACAGCGGACGGCTGGGTGCTCAACGGACAGAAAAAGTGGATTGGCAACGCCACGTTCGCGGATGTGACGGTTATCTGGGCCAAGGACGTGGCCGATGGCGAAGTGAAGGGATTTTTGGTACGGAAGGGCACGCCGGGATTCGAGGTGGAAAAGATTAAGGGCAAGATGGCCCTGCGTATTGTCCAAAATGGATTGATTACGCTGACCGATTGCATCGTTTCCGAGAGCGACCGCCTGCAGCACGCCAACGCGTTCAAGGACACCGCGAAAGTGCTGCAACTGACGCGTGCGGGCGTGGCCTGGATGGCCGTAGGATGCGCGCGGGGGGCATACGAAAACGCACTCGACTATACCCGTAAACGCAAGCAATTCGGCAAGCCAATCGCTTCCTTCCAATTGATACAGAACCATTTGGTGGAGATGCTTTCCAACCTCACAGCCATGCAGACGTTGGTATACCGCCTTTCCGAGTTGCAGGATGCCGGTATGCTGCGCGACGAACACGCGTCGTTGGCCAAGGTGTTCTGCACGCTCCGTACACGTGACATCGTAAGCCAGGCACGCGAAGTGATGGGCGGCAACGGCATCCTGCTGGAATACGACGTCGCCCGTTTCCTGGCCGACGCCGAAGCCATCTATTCGTACGAAGGCACCAAGGAAATCAACTCGCTGATCGTCGGTCGGTCAATCACCGGATTCAGCGCGTTTGTTTGACTTACGACTATATTTTACTTTTTCTTCTTGGCTTGTCCCTGCTGCTGGCGCATGTAATCTTCCATGCGCTGCTGGAACTTTGATTTCTTCTGTGCCTCCGGCTTCTTCTTGTTTGCCTCAATGATAGACAGGATTTTATCATCGTTGATCATCTGACGGATGACCAGTTGCTGGCCGAATGTAAATACCGTGGACAGGAAGTAATAGTAGTTCAGTCCCGCAGGGAAACTGTTCAGTACGAAGAGGAAAATCAGCGGCATGAAGTAGCCGATATATTTCATCTGGTTGTTGGCCGCGCCTGAGATACTATTGTTGTACCAAGTCGACAGCAGCGTGGCCACCGTCATCAGGATACACATCAAGCTGATGTGGTCCATCCCGATGAGGGGAATCGGCGGGAAAGTTATCGGGGAATCATAGGTAGACAAGTCTTTGACCCATAGGAAACTCTCGCCCCGCAATTCGAACAGATTGGGGAAAAAGAAGAAAAAGGCGATGGTAAAAGGCATCTGTAGGAGCAGGGGTATACAGCCTCCCAATGGGTTGACGCCTGCCTGTTTGTATAGTTTGAGGTATTCTTGCTGCAGCAGCGTGGGATTGTCCTGTCCGACCTTTTCCTTGATCTGGTCCATCTCCGGCTTGAGTACCCGCATCTTGGCCATGGATACATACGAGCGGTAGGTGAGTGGCGACAATACCAACTTCAACATGATGGTGAGGATCAGGATGACCAACCCATAGCTCCAATTGAAGCCATCCAGGAAGTTGAACACCGGGATGGTGATGAAGCGGTTAATCCATTTCATCGGACCCCAACCCATATCGATTTGCTTTTCCAGGCCGTACCCGTGCGCTTTCAGGACTTTGTATTGGTTTGGTCCGAAAAAGAAATGCATGGGATAGGTATTGATGTCCTGCCGCGCGAAATTCAGGCGGAGATTGGCGGCAAACAACTTCACGATGCGGTCGTCCGCACTGGTATATACATTGACTTTGGCGCCGTCGAAGCCGTTTTCTGCCACCAGGACATTGGAGAAGAAGTGCTGCTTGAACGAAACCCATTCCACCTTTTCGCTGAGGTCTTCGTCGTCATCCTTGGCGGTGTTCAGGTGATCTACTTCTCCGTCGGCCAGCGCATAGTACAAGGTGGACCGCTGGCGTTCGCTGCTCATATCTTTTTCCTTCTGGGAGAGCGCCGCTTCCCAGTTAAGCACCAGTTGGCTTTCCGTAGGAGCCACCACGTCCTGCAATCCCTTGGTAACGATGGTGAAGCCGAGGTTGTGGTCGCCGCCCTTGATGGAGTAGATATAATCAATGTACTTATCGGCGGCATAGGGCAAGCGGAACGTGATGGACGCAGAGTCTTGCCCAGTTACGTGGATGTCGTTGCCTTCGGTGGTGAAGAAGAGGTCGTTGGTCATGACGTTTTTGCCCGCGGACGAGAAAAAGAGACCGAATTTATGGTGTTCACCCTCGAAAAGCATAAGCGGCTGCCCATCGTATGTTTTCTCGTTCTTGAGCTCCACGGATTCCACGCGTCCGCCCTTGGTGCTGATATTGGCTTTGATGTACTCGTTTTCGAGGGTGACGATCTTCTCCTCGCCGGCGATGGCCTGACCGAACGGACCGCTTAGCATGATCGAGTCGATTGCGGGAGTCGCTGTCACGGTAGTGTCCGTGACCACGTTCTCGACGCCTGCCCGTGCACGGGCAAGCGAATCCTGCAATTGGCGTTCGCGTTTGATTTCTTCCTCGGAAGGTTTCATTAAATAAAAGGAACCCGCGATGATGACAAAAATCAAGACGAGGCCTGTGATTGAGTTTCTATCCATTTCTTATTTGCACTATTTCTGCTTCGCCGCTTTGCGATGGGCCAAAGAAGCGGCTACAAAGCTAACAAAAAGTGGGTGAGGATTTGCAACAGTTGACTTTAATTCGGGGTGGAATTGCCCGGCGATGAAAAAAGGATGGTTTTTGAGCTCCACGATTTCGACCAGGTTGTTCGCCGGATTGATGCCGGAAGCGATCATCCCGGCTTCTTCGTAACGGGTGAGGTAATCGTTGTTGAATTCATACCGGTGGCGGTGCCGTTCGGATATCTTGCTTTTCCCGTAGATGGCAGCGGCTTTCGTCCCTTTTTTGATTTCACAGTCATAAGCCCCCAACCGCATCGTCCCGCCCATGTTTTTCACTTGCTTCTGCGCTTCCATCAGGTGGATGACCGGATGCTTCGTTTTCGGGTCCATTTCGTAGCTGTTGGCATTTTTAAGTTTCAGGACGTTCCTGCCGAACTCCACCACGGCACATTGCATGCCCAGGCAGATGCCGAAAAAGGGAATGTTGTTTTCCCGCACATAACGGATGGCTGCCAGTTTGCCTTCCAGTCCCCGTTCACCGAATCCTGGTGCGACCAGCACGCCGCAGATGCGCTTCAATTTTTCTCCTACATTGGCTTCGTTGATGCTCTCCGCCGCGATGTGCTTCACCCTTACCTTGCACTCATTCATGGCGCCCCCATGGATGAAAGCCTCATTGATCGACTTGTAAGCGTCGGGCAACTCGACGTATTTCCCCACCAGCGCGATGGTCACTTCGGCTGTAGGATTTTTCAGCTTGCCAAGGAAGACCTTCCAGTTCTCGAGATTCGGTTCGTTTTTGGTGGAAAGCTTGAGCTTGGTCAGTACGGTTTTGTCCAACTGTTCCTTCAGCATCAGCAAAGGGACGTCGTAGATGGAAGGCGCGTCGATGGATTCCACCACCGCATTGACGTTGACGTTGCAAAACAACGCGAGCTTTTTGCGGATGTCGGAATTCAGGTGATGTTCCGTACGGCACACCAATACATCCGGCTGTATGCCGTATTCCAATAAGGTTTTCACGGAGTGCTGGGTGGGTTTTGTCTTGAGTTCGCCCGCTGCCGCGAGGAAAGGCACAAGCGTGAGGTGAATGACCAGCGAATTGTTGCTGCCCAGCTCCCACCGGAGTTGGCGTACCGCTTCGATGAAGGGCAGCGACTCGATGTCGCCCACGGTTCCGCCAAGCTCCGTGATGATGATGTCGTATTGCCCGTCTTTGCCCAGCAGGCACATCCTCCGTTTGATTTCATCGGTGATGTGCGGTACCACCTGCACGGTTTTGCCGAGATATGCCCCTTCACGCTCCTTGTCGATGACGTGCTGGTAGATGCGGCCCGTGGTGACATTGTTGGCTTGGGAGGTAGGCGTATTGAGAAAGCGCTCGTAGTGACCGAGATCCAGATCCGTCTCCGCACCGTCTTCCGTTACGTAACATTCGCCGTGCTCATAGGGGTTTAACGTGCCGGGATCGATATTGATATAAGGGTCGAATTTCTGGATGGTCACCTTGTAGCCCCGCGCTTGGAGGAGCTTGGCCAAAGAAGCCGAAATAATACCTTTTCCCAACGACGAGGTAACGCCGCCCGTAACAAAAATGTATTTAGTCATGACAAATTTTGGGTGTTTTAAAACATGACAGGAGCCTAAAAAAGCCCCAAACATCACGTTTATGTACGGGATACAAAGGTACGGTTTTTTCTTGGATTTCGTTCAAAAGAAATTTTACATGGCTTGGGCGTCGCTATTCGATGCCGTGCGGTAACTTTCCTATTACCGAATATTTTTTTTGTGCCAAAACCGAGATAACCACCTAAATTTGAAGAGATCATTCCTTCTTGAAATGAAACCATCATGCGCGTGGCCACGCAAACGGGCTAAAAAGCGCCCATGATAGCTTCGTTGCTGTTTAAAACAAACTATTGTAATGAAGAAACCCATACTGTTTTTTTGTTTCCTGCTGATTTCCGGGTCGCTTCTGGCCCAGGAAACCTATCCAATCAACGGCTCGCACGATGAACGCCCGCGATTATTTGCGTTAACGCATGCCAACATCGTCGTCAAGGCGGGAGAGGTCATCCGGGACGGCACGTTGCTGGTGGATGGACAACGGATTGCCGCTTTGGGCAAGGGCCAATCCGTACCGAAGGGCTATGTCACCATCGACCTCCAGGGTAAGTTCATCTACCCGTCTTTCATCGATGCGTTCAGCGAATACGGTCAACCCAAGGAAAGCCGGGGGAGCAGTAGCCAACAGGGCGGCGGACGGCGCGCACAGGTTTTCGAATCCTCGAAAAAGGGCCCCTATGGCTGGAATGAGGCCATACGGCCCGAAGTGGCAGCAAAAGAAACCTTTACCGTGGACCCCAAACAAAGCGGCGAATTGAAGAAAATCGGCTTCGGCGCCGTACAGTCCGTCGTCCGCGACGGCATTGCCCGTGGAAGTTCGGTGGTGGCCACGCTGGCCGATGGCCGTGAAAACGAGGTCATCGTCCTTCCCGAGGCTGGGGCACATTACTCGTTCAACAAAGGTTCGGCGCAGACCAGCTATCCATCTTCCTTGATGGGTACGATCGCCTTATTGCGGCAAACGTATTACGACAGCCAATGGTATGCCAAGCAACGGGATGAATACAACATTTCCTTGGAAGCGTTCGGTAAGCTACAGTCACTGCCGCAGTTTTTTGAGGTGGATGATATGCTGGATATCCTACGTGCCGACAAGATTGCGAAGGAATTTGGAAAAAGCTACATCATCAAGACAGGCGGGAACGAATACCAGCGAATCGTGGATATCAAAGCGACCAATGCAAGGCTGATCGTACCGCTCAACTTCCCCAAGGCGTATGATGTGGAAGATCCCGCAGATGCACGCCATGTGACGTTGGCCCAGCTTAAGCACTGGGAGTTGGCGCCAACCAACCCGGCGGTGCTGGAAAAGGCGGGTATACGATTCGCCATCTCGCCCGTCGGGCTGGAAAACCTCCGCGACTTCTGGGCCAACCTGCGCCTGGCATTGGACAACGGGCTTTCTCCCGATCAGGCGTTGCGGGCCCTCACCGAGATACCTGCTGAAATGCTTGGCCTTTCCGATCAGCTGGGCACGCTTGAAAAAGGCAAGCTAGCCAACTTCATCGTCACCAGTGATTCCTTATTCAAGGAAGGGACGGTAATCCATGAAAATTGGGTACAGGGAAAGAAATTCGTCGCCACGGCAAGCCAAGGCCGGAGCATCGCTGGTGAATACGCCACGCAGTTTCCGGGAGTAGGCTCGGCGAAACTGTTCATCGACGACGATCGGGGTAAGTTAGCTGCCCACTTGGTTATCGGAAGCGATACCGCAAAAACGAAAGTGACTTCGTCGCGTACTGGCGACCTCTTGTCGTTCAGCTTCAATCCCAAAGGTCAGCAAGGAAGTATCCGTGTCAGCGGTTACATTGCTGCAATGGATCCGTTGACTTTGAAGGGTGAGGCCGTGCAGCCGGATGGTACGTCGTCATCCTGGGCGGCTACTTTTGCCGCTGCCTATACGGCAGCAAAATCCGGAAAACCCCGTCAAGATAACAAGAAACGGATAGCGGAGGGGACGGTCATCTATCCGTTTGTCGCCTACGGCAACACGGCGCTGCCCACTGCGCAAACCACGTTGATAAAAAATGCCACCGTATGGACGAACGAAGCGGAAGGCATACTGGAAAATGCCGACGTGCTGCTTGCCGGCGGGAAGATCAAGGCCATCGGGAAGGGCCTTTCCGCATCAGGTGCCGTTGTAATCGATGGTACCGGTAAGCACGTGACACCGGGCATCATCGACGAGCATTCCCACATCGCCATCACACGGGGTGTCAACGAAGGGTCGCATTCGGTGACTGCCGAAGTGCGGATAGGGGACGTGGTCAATTCGGAAGACATCAACATCTACCGGCAACTGGCTGGCGGTGTCACGGCATCGCACCTGTTGCACGGTTCGGCGAACACCATTGGTGGGCAGTCGCAGCTGATCAAGCTCCGTTGGGGGCAGCATCCCGAAGGATTGAAGTTCGGGGGCAACGACGGCTTCATCAAGTGCGCCCTGGGCGAAAATGTGAAGCAGAGCAATTGGGGGATTACAGGCACACGCTTCCCGCAGACCCGCATGGGCGTTGAGCAGGTATTTTACGACGCGTTCACGCGGGCCAAGGAGTACAAAGCGCGTATGGCAGCCAACGATCCCACGCTGAGGCGCGACCTTACCCTCGATGCGTTGGTCGAAATACTCGACAAAAAGCGCTTTATCACGTGCCATTCCTATGTGCAATCCGAAATCAACATGCTGATGCACGTCGGCGACAGTATGGGCTTTACGGTCAATACCTTTACGCATATCCTTGAGGGCTACAAGCTCGCCGATGAAATGGCTCGGAGGAGCATCGCCGGAGCATCTTTTGCCGATTGGTGGGCATACAAGATGGAAGTGCAGGAAGCCATACCCTACAACGCCTACCTGATGCACAAGCGCAACGTATTGACCGCCATCAATTCGGACGATGCCGAGATGGCCCGCCGGCTGAACCAGGAAGCGGCGAAAGTGGTGAAATACGGTGGGGCGACCGAAGAGGATGCGTTGAAGATGGTGACACTCAACCCGGCGAAGATCCTCCATGTGGCCGATCGCGTGGGTAGCCTCGCTCCCGGTAAGGATGCGGATGTCGTGGTATGGAGCGACAGGCCGCTTTCCATCTATGCCAAGGCCGAAAAGACGTTTGTGGATGGGATAAAATATTGGGACATCGAGGAGGATGCCGAAAAACAAGCCACGCTCGCGGCTGAGCGCGCGCGACTGATTCGCAAATCGCTGCAGACAAAAGGCGATGGCGGTGCGACCCAACGTCCGGTCGCCCAACCCAACATGGAATACCACTGCGACACCATCGGTGAAATCGGTGAATTCGAAGAATACATGGATTGATATTTCACGAACAAATGAATAACATGGTCATGAACATAAAGTCAACTTCTGCATATTTATCGGTGATGGCATCCCTGTTGTTTGCCATGCCCTTGGCTCAGGCCCAGCCCACGGTCTATCCGGCAAAACCCCAGGAGCAGCCGATTGCCATCACGGATGCGACCGTCCATGTGGGAGACGGCCGGGTCATCGAGCGAGGTACGATTCTGTTTGAACAAGGAAAGATTACCTATGTGGGCGGAGCTATCACCGTCCCCGCGGGTGCGTTGACCATCACGGCGACGGGAAAACACATTTACCCGGGATTCATTGCGCCCAACACCAACCTGGGATTGGTCGAAATCGAATCGGTAAGGGCAACAATCGATTACGCCGAGGTTGGCGAAAACAATGCGCATGTTCGCTCGCTCATTGCCTATAATACCGATTCCAAGGTAATCAACACCTTGCGCTCCAATGGCATATTGCTTGCCCAGATTACCCCGCAGGAGGGACTGGTTTCGGGCCAGTCATCCATCGTGCAATTGGATGCGTGGAACTGGGAAGATGCGGCCTATCGGATAGACGAAGGGATTCACATCAATTGGCCTACCGTACGTCTCTCGCGTTTCGGTGGTGGAGGTCCGGCTGGCAATCCCGACGCACAGAAGGAGCAGGTACAGGCCGAAATCACTCAGTTGGAGGATTACTTGGCGGAAGCCAAAGCATACGCCGAACTCGGTAACAGCCGGGTCATCAATACCCGGTTCGAGGCGTTCAGGCCGGTGTTTTCGGGCAGCCGCAGCGTATATGTACATGCCAACAAGGCCACGGACATTGTTGCTGCGATTTCCATGTTGAAGCGGCATGGCATCCGTCCGGTGCTGGTGGGTGGCGCTGAGGCGCACTTGGTCACCGAACTGCTTAGGGACAACCAAGTACCTATCATCATCCGCCAATCCCACTCGCTCCCGTATGCCAGCGATGTGGAGGTATACCTGCCTTACAAACAAGCCAAGCTGCTGGCGGACGCCGGGATACTGGTCGCCTATAGCATCGACGGGTTTTGGCAGCAACGCAACCTGCCCTTCATGGCGGGGACCGCCGCAGCCTATGGGCTTGACAAAGAGCAAGCCTTGGCTACGATAACCAGTAATACCGCGAAAATCCTGGGTATCGATGACCGTACGGGCACGCTGGAAGTGGGAAAAGACGCTAATATCATCGTATCCGGTGGGGATGCCCTGGACATGCTGGGCAATAAAATCGAACGGGCCTTTATCCAAGGACGCGACATCGATTTGACCGACCTGCACAAGCAATTGTTCGAACGCTATGAGTATAAATACGGGCTTCCTGAAAGCAAATAATGCCTGGTGCAATTATTTTGTTTAGATTGGTTATAAATAATGGAGGATATCCTATATTTGTTTGCATGAAAGCAGCACAATTCAAATGGATATCGACGGCGGCATTTGCTTGGCTATGTTCGGCGGCGCTGTATGCGCAGGAAACCAAAACAATCAATAACCTGGATGCCTCATCCAAGACGGCGTATTTCGATTTGGAGACCGGCCGGGAAGTCACGGATACTTCCGATGACTGGGATATCGCGTTCAATCGCACGACGGTATTGGTCAACGGAGGGAGCAGTGGCAAAGGACAAGTAACGGCGGCATTGTTGAAGGACACCTCGTTCGAGCAGGTGACCAAACAGCCTGCCAACGGTTTCAAGGCGGACTCGGATCAAGAGAAGGCCATCCCGACGGGTAGTGGCAATGGGTGGTATGAGTACAACATGGCCGATCACAGCATCAGTCCGATTCCCGGCCGTATCCTGGTAATCAAGAGCTCTTCAGGTAAGTATGCCAAACTGGAAATATTGAGTTATTATAACAAATCGAATTACAACTCGGCCAATTATTCTTTCCGGTACAGTTTCCTGTAGTCCTGCCCTGATTACCGTCAAGCATAAAAAAAGAGCTGCTTAAACAGGCAGCTCTTTTTTTATGCTTGACCGACCGAAAGTCCGGTTACACCCTTTTTGATTTGATACGTGCAGCTTTGCCCGTCAACCCGCGTAGGTAGTACAGTTTTGAGCGCCGTACCTTTCCGTAGCTGTTTACTTCGACTTTCTCGATGTTCGGCGAGTTGATTGGGAAGATACGCTCCACCCCAACACCGTTGGAAATCTTACGTACGGTGAAGGTTTGGTTGGCGCCAATGCTATTGCGTTGAATGACAACGCCTTGATAAACCTGAATACGCTCCTTGTTCCCTTCACGAATTTTATAGTGAACGCTAACAGTATCCCCAGCCTTGAATGCGGGAACCTCATTTTTTGTTACCGCCTGCTCTTCTACAAATTTTACTAAATCCATGATTTTGAGTAATTAATGACGATTATTATCCCGTAAAAATCGAGCTGCAATATTAGCGAATATTTTTGGAATATGAAAGGTGTTTTTCAAAAAAGAAATATGAAGTTGTTTTCGGTTTTTCGATTAAATGCTTACCTTTGCAAACCCTTACGGGGACGGGGTGTAGCGTAGCCCGGTATCGCGCCTGCTTTGGGAGCAGGAGGTCGTAGGTTCGAATCCTGCCACCCCGACCGA
>Ga0182792_1002484_pt1 | contig 12931 bp, 6 predicted proteins | sample Passage237B_FD_130497 | JGI IMG/M metagenome (GOLD analysis project Ga0182792, IMG submission 130497) | Cellulose adapted compost microbial communities from Newby Island Compost Facility, Milpitas, CA, USA - Passage2 37B (version 2) (version 2) ...
CGATGGATTGGCCCCTTATTTCAGGGCGGTCATGAAGCGCGAAATCCAGCAGGAATTCGCCAAATTATCCATCACCAAAGCAGACGGTACGCTTTGGGATTTGGATCGCGACGGCCTCAGGATTTACACGACCATCAACTCCAAGATGCAGCAATATGCCGAGGAAGCGCAAAAGGAATGGATGAAAACCGTTCAGGCGTCCTTCGACAGGCAGTGGAAAAGCCGCGACCCGTTTCGCGGCGACAAGGCCAAGCTGCTGGAGACGGGGATGAAGCGGTCGGACCGCTACCGTATGCTCAAGCAGGCGGGCAAGTCGGACGATGAAATCAAGAAGGACTTCGATACCCCCGTGCCGATGACCATTTTTACGTGGGATGGCAACAAGGACACGACGATGACGCCATTGGATTCCATCCGCTACAACAAGCTCATCCTCCGGAATTCCTTCATGTCCATGGAACCGCAGACCGGCTATGTCCGTGCTTGGGTAGGTGGCATAAATTTCGAGCACTACAAATACGATCAGGTGAAGATGGGCACGAGGCAGGTCGGGTCGACGGCCAAGCCGTTTACTTACGCGGTCGCTATCGACAATGGCTATTCGCCCTGTTTTCAGGTACCCAACGTGCCGCTGACCGTAGGTAGCGGTCCGTATGCGTGGACCCCGCGCGGCGATAACCCGGTGGGCAGCCCCGTAACGCTGCGCCGGGCACTGGCCCATTCGCAGAATTTTGCTACGGCCTACATGATTAATGAGGTCGGGGCACGGGCCGTGGCGACGCTCACCAAGAAGATGGGCATTACCTCCGAAGTGCCCGAATATCCGTCGATTGCGTTGGGCGCCTACGAAGCCTCGGTGTACGACATGGTAGCAGCCTATTCGGCTTTCGTCAACCACGGCGTATGGGTGGAACCCACCTACATCCTGCGCATCGAAGACAAAAACGGCATGGTCATCTACGAAAAAGCACCGCGGGTGACCAAGGTGCTGAATGGTGAGACAGCGTATATCATGGTGGATATGCTGAAGGCGGTGGTGGATGGTGGTTCGGGTAGCCGGATACGGTACCGGTATAACCTCACCAATCCGATAGGAGGCAAGACCGGTACGACCAACGACAACGCCGACGCGTGGTTCATCGGCATCACACCACAATTGGTGAGCGGCGTATGGACGGGAGCCGAAGACCGGGGCATCAGCTTCGCTTCCATGGCGGAAGGGCAGGGGGCACAGGCGGCATTGCCGGTATTCGCGCTGTACATGCAGAAGGTCTATGCCGATACCGCGTTGGGCTATACCAAAGCCGATTTCCCGTTGCCGGAAGGGGGGCTCACCCGCGAACTGGATTGCAGCAAGTACCAGCAGTTCTACGGGGAGGAAGAGGAAAAGCTGGATGACCGATTGGGGTTTTAACAGTGATGGGTGACCGGTGATGAGTGGCCGGTGATATTCCGGCCACCGACCATTGACCACCGACCACTGACCACTGACCACCGACCACTTAACAATGGCTGAATTCGATTACCGTAAGGCACTTGAAGCGATACCGCATCGACCGGGCATTTACCAGTACTGGGATGCCAATGGTGAGTTGATGTATATCGGCAAGGCCAAGGACCTTAAAAACCGGGTAAGCTCGTATTTCGTCAAAAACAGCCAGCTCAATGCAAAGACCCGTGTACTGGTACGCAAGATCAGCCGCATCACCTTCACCATTGTCGACACGGAAATCGATGCGTGGCTGCTAGAGAACAGCCTGATCAAGAAGCACCAGCCCCGGTATAACGTCATGTTGAAGGATGACAAGACCTATCCCTGGATTGTCATCAAAAACGAGCCTTTCCCACGGGTTTTCCCAACGCGCAAATACATCAAGGATGGGTCTAAATATTTCGGACCATACGCTTCCGTGGGCATGATGCATGCCATTATGGACACGATCCGCGAATTGTATCCCTTGCGCACCTGCAATTTGGCACTTACGCCGGAAAATATCCGCAAAGGCAAATTCAAGGTGTGCTTGGAATACCAGATCGGCAATTGCAAGGGGCCCTGCGAAGGGTATCAAACCGAAGCGGATTACGAACGAAGCCTGAACGATATCCGCGATATCCTAAACGGCAAGATCGGCACGGTCATCCGGCGGCTGAAAAGCGAGCTGGACAAGGCGGTGGCCGAACTGCATTTTGAATACGCGCACTTGCTGAAAAACAAGCTCGATTTACTGGATCGCTACCAGAGCAAGTCGACGGTGGTCAGCTCCTCCATCACGAACGTGGACGTCTTCAGTATCGCTTCGGATCAGGGCCACGCCTTTGTCAATTACCTCAAGGTGATGAACGGGGTCATCATCCAGACCCAGACCGTAGAACTCAAAAAGCGGCTGGACGAGAGCGATAGCGAACTGCTGAGCTTGGCCATCCCGGAAATCCGGAACCGTTTCCACAGCACATCGCGGGAAATCATCGTGCCCTTCGCAATTGACGTCGAGACGGATAACCTGAAGTTTACTGTGCCGAAGCAAGGCGAAAAGAAAAACTTGCTCGACCTTTCGCTGAAAAATGCGCTGTACTTCAAAAAAGAACGGCTCAATCAGTACGAAAAGCTGAATCCCGAGCTGAAAACGGAGCGTATCCTGACGCAAATGCAAAAAGACCTCCGGATGAACGTATTGCCCCGGCATGTCGAATGTTTCGATAATTCCAATTTCCAAGGTAAATACCCGGTATCCGCCATTGTGGTGTTCAAGGACGGCAAGCCATCCAAAAAGGATTACCGCCATTTCAACGTGAAAACCGTCGAGGGTCCAAATGATTTCGCGACGATGGAGGAGGCTGTGCACCGACGGTACAGGCGGCTTTTGGATGAAGGGCAGCCATTGCCGCAGCTGATTGTCATCGATGGGGGGAAAGGCCAGCTTTCCGCGGCGTTGAAGAGCCTGAAGTTACTTGGTATTGACAAGCAGGTCACCGTCATCGGCATCGCCAAGCGGTTGGAAGAGCTGTACTATCCCGGAGACCAATATCCACTATACCTCGATAAAAAGTCCGAAACGCTGAAGGTCATCCAGCACCTGCGTGACGAAGCCCACCGGTTTGGCATTACATTCCACCGCAAGCAGCGGAGCCTCAAAACATTCCGCACGGAACTTGAAAACATACCCGGCATCGGCCGGACGACCGCCGAAAAGCTGCTGAAGCATTTTAAATCCGTAAAAAAAATACAGGAAGCTACACCGGAACAACTCCGGGAAATACTTAACGAGAAGCAGGTACATGCCGTGACCAGCTATTTTGTATCAACCTAGCCCGCGCTTCGGCTTAATTCCTCCAGGATGTCCTTTCCGTAGCTGACCAGTTCCGCACAAGGCATTTCCGATGGTTGCTTGATGTTGAACCGGGCAACGGCCTCTTCCAGTGCTTTCAGCTTCTCGGTGTCGGAGGCCGCCGTAAACTGCTCACGCAGGATACGGATTTTCTCGGCATCCTGGATACCCTCTTTGATCCGCTCAAACCGAATGGAACTCCTGCCATCAGGGTAGATGACGTACGTGTCTCCGGCAGGCCAGGTGCGGAAGCGGGAATCGGTCAAGGGGTTTTCCGTCCAGGAATTATAGGACCAATGCAGGTAGCCGTCCAGTCCGGCCGCTTGTGCATACCAGCCCATAAAGACCGCTTCCGAGGGATCCGAAAACGTGAAAACATTGGGGAACTCGTCCGAGCAGCATACATAATAGGTGCTTATCAAACCGTTTTCTTTTCTGAAAGCGAGGTCTTTCTTGTCAAATTCTGCACCGAATGCCACGCAGATATCCTTTAGCATGGGATATTGCTGGTAGCTTTTGTGGTTGTCTGCCAATGCCACGCCTAATTCCGGGACAACCCGCTCCAGCAGCGCCAATGCGATTTTCATCTCTTCTGGCGAGCGCTCGTCCATGGCGATGTTGGTGAACTCCAGCCATCCCTTGTCTTTCAGGTGGTCGCGAAAGGAAAGGAGAAACGGTGTCCAGAGTTCCGTAAATTCCCTGCTGCCCGGTTTTGCGCTGACGTTGACCGTATCTCCGGCACGTTCATCCACATAGTGGATTTCATGGTTCCACGGAAGCAGCGAATAGCAGTTGATGAGTTTCTTGACCCCGAGCCCCATCATGAAGTTGACCCAGCGGTCAAAAATCGTATAATCGTACTCCCACGTGCCGTCTGCTTTCTTAGTCCAGCTGATCATATCCTCATAAGGATCAAAGCATTGGTTGTTCCACGGATCCTTGTTCAGGTTAGCGGTGATGACCTTTTGGCCAGCATCGGCTAGCATCTTCATCGGAGCCTTCATCAACTCCCAATGTTCCTCCGACCAGACCTTTACGCCATGCACCCGCGCAACCGCAGACGGGTGCTGCCACATATCCAAGTGAAACGTCCATTCGTTCGGTGCAGGCAGGGTTTGCGGGAGGACTTCGATGGATACCTCCAGTTGCCTGATCGATTGGTTTCGCGCATACAGGTTCAGGGTACCCGTATACCTCCCGGGCAAAGCATCCGAGGGGATGTCAAAGCTTAGCCATACCGGCAACGTGGTGTTGGCGGTCAGGTCAAAGCACGATACATTGTCCAATGCATCCGCAGCTAACGACACCGGGAAATCCTCCGGTTTCCGATGACCGCATCCCGGCGCGAAGATGTCGGTTAGGACATACCTTACGAACCGCGCCTGACCGATTGAAGGGGCCATGGTTTCGCCGGTGGCAGATTTGAAAGGTGAAAACTCGAACTCGATCTGATTGACCGCTTGGTTCGACCAAAGCACGAGTTGCGCAGAAATGGTTTCACCGCGCCAGCCGCTGCCGCTCCATGACGTCGTTTTAGCGACTTCGGGGATGGCCGATTTGGCATACCGTCGATCAATCGTCCCAAACGCGTAGTTCAGGCCATCTACCTGCGACCAGCCGGTATGTGTGGTGTCGGGATCATTGGCTTCGGCGTATGTCTCGCAGGATGCTACCGGGCGCGATTGATTGCAGGAGGCGAGCAATAAGATGCCCAAGAACAGGATAACGTGTTTCATGTATTCAATGATACATAATGCCCACCTGTTTCGCAACCATCATGAACACGCAATCGATTGTGCAATTTTCACCGATAGGGATGTCGCGATACCGCGGTTACCTATTTCAAATCTTGATGAAGACTTTCCGCAAGTACATCCAGTACAGGATGAGCCATTCCAATAGCAACACCAACGTGCCGGAAATCAGCGTTTGGTAGGCGTCGCCGATAATGCGGTCATAACCTTGGCCCAAATGGATGTACAATGACCGGCCGATGAACGTTTTGATGCCACCATCGGCGATGACATAAGCGGCAATGGAATTCATGCCAATGACAATCAGTGGAAACGCCCAGCGGGATACTCCTTTTACATCGACGAGCCAGTAGAAGAATGCGAGCGTGCCAAAGCAAACCCCGCCACTTACCAATACCCATGATGGCGTCCAAATACGTTTTACCACGGGGTTTACTCCCGTCGCATGGAGCAGTATGCCCACCGCCAGCAGTATGCCACCCCATTTTAGGAGACTTGCCAGTAAGCTGCGGGAACTAGGGGCGTTTCGGAGGACGGTTCCTGCGGATAGCCCCAACAGCATGGTAGCCAACGTCGGAATGAAGCTGAGCGTAGCGTATCCCCCGGCATTAAACGCAAACGGATGCTCGCGTGGGAACAGGTTCAGGAACCACGTGTCGAAAGCCCAGGCGACATGGCTGTTTTTATTCCAATGGGCGGCAAACCCCTGGAAGTTGTACGGCCAGTCGGCGGGTACGCCCACCGCCTTGTAGTCAAAGTCAGGACCCGGCAAGGGGTACAACGCGAAGACAAGCCAATAGCCGACCAGGATAGCTACAAAAACCGCGAGTTGGATCCGTTTATTACACAAGGCTAATCCGAACAGTGCCGCATAACCCAATCCGATTTGCGTGAGCGTATCTTCGAAGGTAAAATTGGTCTGCTGGGCGTATAGGGAACGCAGGAAGATACCAAGTATAATGAGGATGAACGCTCGTTTTGCGGCATGTCGTAAAAGGGCGGCATTGGTGCTTCCCTTGGCCCTGCGGCTGGACAACGAATAGGGAAGCACCACCCCAACCAAAAATGTGAACGACGGTTGAATCATGTCGTGCAGGCTGAGTCCAGCCCAGGGCACGTGACTTTGGTGGAACGCGAGGAACTGCCAGAAGGCGGAGTGGGGCAGGGCAGCGGAGACAGCCGCTAAGTCAAGCACCTCCGCCATCATGAGCAGCATCACCAACCCACGATAGACATCTACAGACACGACCCGCTTCATAGGCAATTTTGCTAAAGTTGCAAGGGCAGGAATTTCGACGTATCCTGTTGGCTTACCGGAACCGAGCCCACCGGTGCCCATCCGGCATCCATTTCAACTAGTGCAAAATTAACATAGTTGCTTGTCGATCCCAATAGCGATTTGCGAATGGAAAGCTCGATGCTGTTCTTGCCGCCGGTTGTTTTCATTTGGGAAAACAGCAAGCCATCGCCGAAGGTGGCGATACCCTCCCAACCCCAACCGTTGTCGGCACCGATGTGCTTGAAGATGTTCCCCGCCGAAGCCAAGGGATTGCCCTTGTCATAGTTGCCTTCTATCAGGAAGTCAGCTCCGGAAGCCACCGGATACATCCATGTTTTATATCCCGTTCCAGGATTGTTGTCGGCGTCTATATACATATCCAACACCGTCAAGCTGAATTGCTCATTGCCCTCCACGTAGAAAAACAGGAAATCCGAAGAAGCAAATGTCTTTATCGCGGAGATATTGCCGCCTGCGCCATCTTCGCTTACGCTTGCATAAGGTACGTTGTCCCAATCTGAAAAATCGCCGTCGATTTTAATGTTGGGCCCTAGTATCACCACGGTATCCGTGAATGTACTTTCCACGTCTCCGAGCGTGGCGGTGAGCGTGACCAGGAAATCCCCCTTGCTTTTATAGATATACATGGGCGAACGTAGATTGGATGAGCCGCCGTCGCCGAAATCCCAGCTGTACGAAGTGGCGTTGGTGGAGAAGTTGGTGAAGTTTACTTTGAATCCGTCTGCAACATAGCTGAAGACGGCTTTGGTCTTGTTGTCCTCCTTTTTTTCGCAGGACGAAACGATGAGGAGGACGATGAGCAAGATAGGCCAATTGCTGAATATTTTAATCATGATTATCAGGTATTTAATCATACAACAAATTCGTTTATTCTACCGTAAGCTGACGCAGTAGGCTGTTTAGGCCCGTTTCGGCCTGCCAGACCTGTTCGTTGGCTAAGCGCACGGCGTATTCCGACCGATCTTTCAGGGATGCGGCCCGATCGCTTATTTTGATGAACAGGTCGTAGTTGCCTTTGGGAATACCCCCTAAACTTACCTCCTCCTCGAACGTGGAAGATTGATCGGGTTTGCATAACCTCAAGTCGATTGGGATTGCCAAGCTATGGGATTCGCCCGTAGCCTTGTTTTTCAGCATGAGGCTGACCGATTTTTGATGGTACATCGGCGCATATCCTTTATTGGCTATCGAGAGCTTGAGCGTAAACTTCTCCCCTTCGGCGACCGAACTGGGCGCGGAGCTATTTTCCAATGCCAGCCGATAGCCCAGGTTGCGCTGGAATTCGTCGAAGCACCCGGAGGCTTTCCAAAGGTTGATGGTGGGTTGGTACCAGTCGAGGTTAAGGTATGTCCATTTGAGCAGTTTCATCTGGTTTCGGCCTTCCGGGCAATCGGGATTGAATCCATCCGTCGGTGGGCATGTTTCGCCTCCGGTGGGCACAAACAAGGCCTCTTGGCTGATGTAACTCTTCTCGGCTTGGATGTTGTTGTCGCTGTAGGTGCCATAATCGGTGGCGTTTGACAGGAAACAGTCGTTGTGGTGGCCCACCCGTGCCACGGGGGTTTGGTCAGCCGCTGCCTGCTGCGTCACGGGTTGTGTGGTATCGAAAATACGTTGCTTCATGATGGGGGTCCGGAGCTGCACCATGAGTTCGGTCGGCACCACCTCCAGCAGCTTGAACAGCACCCGCTCTTGATTCTCCGGTGAGGTAAGGCCATTGCTGGAGCTGTGCCATTCGCCCCAGGCGCCGATGAACCCCGCCTGGATGAAGGCGATGATGTCTTTGTTTTCTTCGAAGACGGGCTTCAACTGATCCAGGTGCTGCTCCACGATTTCAATAGGTGCGTCGGACCCGCTCATGTCGTCTGTATAAGCAAAGCGCAGGATGGTTTTGAGGCCTGCATCGCGCACCTTGGTCAGATCAGCCTGGATGGCAGCCAGCTTGGCCCCGTCGATGGGCTGGTCCTTGAAGTCCTGCAGGTAGATGACCCGCAGGATGAGCGAGACGTTGCGGCTGCGCAAGGCAGCAAGCGTCGCTGTGCTTAAGCTATTGTTGTCGGACAGCGTACTGTAGGTATGGATGAACCCCCGCTCCGGATTGGGAAAGATAGCATTTGACGCTTGGTAAGTAACCACCTGCCCATCGTCGGTTGGCTCCGTTGGTTCCCCCTTGTTTTTGGAGCAGCAAGCCAAGCAGCCGATCATGACCCAAAAGAATAGTGTTATTTTGCTCTTCTTCATATCTTTTCTCCTTAAAAATACCCCGGATTCTGGATGAATTTACCTTTCCCCTCGCTGATCATCCGCAGGGAAAAGGGAAACAGCTGCTTGTAATCGGCGGTATAGGCAGATTGCTTGACCTCGCGTGCGCGCTCCACGTACTTGCCGTGGCGGATAAGGTCCGCGCGGTACTGCCCGTTCTCGCACCAGAACTCATGGCTCCGCTCGGTGAGGATGAGGTCGTTGAATGCAGCCAGCGACGCATAGTCACCCACGCTTTTCGGCTGCAGGTTGGCACGTTCGCGGATGATGTTCACCAGCTCCATCGCATCGGGAGTGGCGCCGTTGGCCAGGTTAGCCAGGGCTTCCGCTTTTGACAGGAGCACGTCAGCATAGCGGTACATCACGATATCCACGGTCGACAGGCCCGTGGTACGTTCGGCATCTTGGTGCATTTTGAGCGGGATAGGACCCCAGTCCATGACTTCCCCGGGATTGCTCCGGCTGTAGACGATGCCATCCGTACCGGTGTATTGGGCGACGAGCATGGTTTTCCGGACGTCCGCAGGTTCAAAGGTGTCATAGAACCACCAGGTACTTTGGATGGTTCCCCAGCCGCCCTTTGGAGAGAAGTTGGCGGGGAGTGCCATCAGCTGCCATTGGTTTTCGCTGGTGCCTTCGTAGTTGCAGGGGATGGCCCAGATGACTTCGCGGCTTCCCTTGGCGCCTTCCAGATCCCACATACCCACATAGTCATTGTCGATGACGTAGTAGTTGTAGCCGATGATATCATCGCAGCGTTCGACGACCTTATCCCATCGCTTTTCATGCAGGTTGAGCCGGATGAGCAACATGTTGGCCAACCCCTTGCTGAATCGCCCGTATTCGGCTTCGGCCGGGCCGGGCAGGTCCTCCGCGGCGGCGATCAGGTCGGCCTCGATGAAATTGACGGTCTCTTCGTGTGATAGTCGGGCCAGCGGTTCCTCGATCAAGGGGTTTTTCAGCACTTCCAGCGGGGCGATGACAATGGGACCGAAAAAGTCGAACAGTTGATAGGCTAGCAGCCCACGCGCACAACGCACTTCTGCGATTGCACTGCGCTTCAGTGTTTCGCTCACGTCTGCTTCGTTGATGAGGTCTATGGTCAGCGTCATCCGGCTGATCATATTTTGGAAATCGTCATAGAAACGGGTGATATCCGTGGTTGCTGGGATGTAGTTGTGCAGCGATGCTACATTCTGTACGCCATATTTTCCATGTAAGATTTCGGTGGTCGCATCGGAGACAAACATGACCCCCCGTTCTGATGTAGAATAAATTCCATCTCCCCAGGAACCCCGCAGCGGGTAATAACACGCGTTGACCATGGCTTGCAGGTCGGCTTCTGTTTTTGGGAAAATACTGGGGTTGATTTCCGAATAATCTATGGGCACAAGGTCGTCCGTGCAGCTCCCGAGCCAGCAGACGCCGATGATTAGGCAATATAGGTGGTTTCGTAAGTTCATGATTACGGTATTTTGCTGTTAAAGTTTCAATCGTAGGCCCAACGTGAACGTCCGGATGTTGGGATAAGCGGCCGTGTAAGAATCGGTTTCGGGGTCGACTCCTCCATACGGCGTGATGACAAATAAGTTGCTTGCATTGGCGTTGATTGCTGCTTCACTGAATACGTTACCCATCCAACGTGTCGGGAATGTGTACTCCAGGGACACATTTTGCAACCGGATGAACCACGCATCTTCCAAAAAGAAATCGCCGGCACCGTACGGTGAATACCCCCAAAACGAACTGGGATGGGTGGTAGAAGGGCGCTCAGGGGTCCATCGGTCCTTTACGGTGCGCAACGCATTGTATCCGTTTTGGAAGACGCCCACGGCACCGACACCGTAGGTTACGTAGTTGGGGTCTGCCATGCGGCGCCCAAACATCCCATTGAAGTCGAAGTTGAGGGTCCAGTTTTTATAGGTGATGATGTTGGTGATGCCGGCAATCAGGCCGGGATCCGACGTGCCCAGCAACTGGGTGTCGGCGTCATCAAGAATGCCGTCTGGCTGACCGGTACGGATAAATCGGCCGTTTTCATCGACTTCAGGATTTCCGTTGGCGTCACGCTTGAAGCCATCGACGTCTTTCATCCGGATCATGCCGGGCCGAAGTTCTGGCTGCGATTCGGGGATGGGATCGTTCAGTTGCTGGATGGCATCCGCCGGTCGGTAGTACATGGCCCGGATTGGATCGTCTACGCTTTCATAGACGGTTGGTTTCCAGTCGTCCGCACGTTCTTTCCACCGGTCTACATATTTCGACAGGGCAAGCATGGTACGCCAATGGACATGCTGATTCCGGATATTGTGCGTGGTCAGCGCCACCTCGAAGCCACGGCTCTGGGTTTTGCCGATGTTGGCCATGATGGTATTCACTTGGTGGTATGAATTGATTGGTTTCACGGCGAGCAGGTCGGAAATGACTTTGTTATACACGTCGACGGAGCCATCAACGAACCCTTTGAATAGCGAGAAGTCAAACCCGATATTGGTTTCTGTGGTTGTTTCCCATTTCAAATTGGGATTTTCCAGCCTTCCCAGCGATACCCCGATTAGGATGGCCTCTTCTGCAGACAGCCAAGCGGGATACGCGCTATAAGCCGCAAAGGCATTGGAGCCGATGGAAGCGTTGCCGGTTTGTCCATGCCCGATGCGTAGCTTGAGCATGGGTGCGAAGGTTTTCAGGTTTACCAAAAACGGCTCTTCGGAGAGGTTCCATCCGAGCGCAACCGAAGGAAATGTACCCCATTTGTTGTTACGGGCAAATACGCTGGCGCCGTCGGTACGGATCGTCGCGGTGAGCAAGTATCGGTCGTTGTAGTTGTAGTTTATCCGCCCGAAGTAGGAAGCAACCGTTCTTTCCGTACGCGATGAACCGACCACTTTCGTCCCGCTTCCGGCATTGAGGTTATTCCATAGGAATGCGTCGGTGATGAAGGATGAATTGCCCGAATTATTGTAGGTATCGCGGGTATTCTGGCGAGAGGCGCCAACGAGTACCGTTAGTTGATGAGCCTCCGCGAAGCGCGTACTGTAGTCTACGGTGCCTTCAAAGAGGTAGTCATCCCTGCCGATGGAAGCGATAGCGGCGCGTCCTTGTTCCAATGCGCCGTGCAGGGTAGACGTGGGGATGTAGGTTTCCCGTTTGGAACCGCCGCGGTCTACCCCCGCTTTGAAGCGGGCTGTCAAGCCTTCAAACGGATTCACCTCGAGAAACGAATTGAGCAGCAACCGCTCTACACGGCCGTCGTCGGTAATGGTCAGTAGGGAATAAGGGTTGGGTTGCAGTGCCAGTTGCGGATTCAGGGGATAGTTGCCATTTTCATCCACGGCTTGGATGTGGGGCCCTTGCTGGATGGCCGCCCGAATGATGCCCGAATTTTCGTATTGATCGGCACCCAACTGGCTGTTTTTATTGTTGATTTGGCTGGCCGTCAGGTTAACGCCGAGATTGACTATCCGATGGACCCGCTGCTCTACGTTGGCCCGTACCGTATACCGCCCGAATGCGGAGTTTTTGATAATGCCGTTTTGGTTGTAGTAATTGCCGGATACCAGGTATTTGGTTGCTTCGTTGCCTCCGGATATGCTCAGGTTGTGTTGCTGGGTATTGCCGTTGCGCGTGACTAGCGAGAGCCAGTCTGTTCCCCTGCCGACGTTGTTGATAGCGTTTTGGGTATAAAGTTGCCTAAAGGGTTGGCTTACCGGATTGGCCTGGGCTTCCTCAAGCGTCCTTGAACCATAGGGGATGACGTTGTTGTCGAAGTTCCACTGTTCCCAGGCCGCTTCGTTGCGGACCTGCATCCATTCGTTGAGGGGCAGCACGTCGAAGGAATCTTCGTATTTCTGGTACGAGAAATTGGTGGAATATTGCACCGTGGGCGCCCCCACTTTCCCTTTTTTCGTGGTGATGAGGATGACCCCGTTGGCCGCGCGCGAGCCATAGATGGCCGTGGCGCTTGCGTCTTTCAGCACCTCGATGGATTCGATGTCGTTGGGGTTGAACGAGCTGAGGATGCTTTGGCTGCCGTATCGGTACCTTTCGCCGGTGATGGCGGGCTGCTGCAAATCCGATATCGGGAATCCGTCGACGACGATCAGGGGGTCGTTGCTTGCGTTGATTGAGCCTGCTCCCCGAACCAAAATGTCCAGACCGCCACCGGGCTGGGCGCTGTTTTGACGGATCATGAGACCGGGTACCTTGCCTTTGAGCATGTTGCCGATTTCGGGTCCCGAATTGATTACCAGGTCATCGGCTTTCACCGACGAAACGGCTCCGGTCAGGTC
>Ga0182792_1002486_pt1 | contig 12929 bp, 10 predicted proteins | sample Passage237B_FD_130497 | JGI IMG/M metagenome (GOLD analysis project Ga0182792, IMG submission 130497) | Cellulose adapted compost microbial communities from Newby Island Compost Facility, Milpitas, CA, USA - Passage2 37B (version 2) (version 2) ...
CCCCCCGGGAAAAAGGAACCCCGGGCGGGGGGGGGATGAACCGGCCGTGGGGCCCCCCCGGCAGTCGGGGCCCGCCGCATCCGTTTTTTGATGGGGAAATCAGAAGATGATAGGCGAAGACAGGTGTTGAATCAAGAAAGCACAAGAAAAGCGCAGAAAAGCAAAACCGCCGGGGAGTGGATGAGCCGGGGAGGATTCGATTCATCCCCCCGAAATGGATCGGGGCCGACGATTGTGTCGTCGGCCCCGCCAGATTTCTGTTTTTATGGGTACTGCCACAAATGAAAGCGCCATCTCCGTGGCGCCAGTGCCCAGCAGGGCTGTCTCCTCACCTGCATGGGCTGCATTATGCCGCCTGCTCCCGCAAATGACACCTAGGGAAGTCCCGTAGCCGGGACCGGCTCGCCAAACAGAAAGCCCTGTCCGTGGACACACCCCATGGACAGCAGCACGTCTCGCTGCGCGTCGGTTTCCACGCCTTCGGCGACCACATCCAGATCCAGCGAGGCGGCCAGGCTGAGCACGGCCGATACGATGGCGGTGCTGCGCTGCTGCGCCCCCCGACCCAGCGGCGCGATGAAGGAACGGTCGATCTTCAGCGTGCGCAGCGGAAAGCGGTGCACGTGACTGAGCGAGGAATAGCCGGTGCCGAAATCGTCCAGGGCGATGCGCACGCCGGCTTCGTGCAGGCTGCCCAGGATCTGGGCCGCCGCACCGGGATCCGACAACAAGGAGCTTTCGGTGACTTCGACGCACAGCCGGTCCACCGCGACGCCGGCCCATGCCGCCAGGTCCAGCAGGCGCCGGGGGAAATTCCGGCTGTGGAAATGGCAGGGAGAGATATTGATGTTCAATATCTTGTCCCGCCCAAGCAAATCGGGCGCCGCCTGGCAGGCCAGCCGGTACATGTGCCAGTCGATCGTCTCGATCAGGCCGGTCTCCTCGGCCGCCGGCAGGAACCGGCCGGGCGCCAGCAGGCCAAGTTCGGGATGCCGCCAGCGGATCAGGGCTTCGTAACCGATGACGTCGCCGTCGGCCAGGCGCACGATGGGCTGGAAATAAGATTCGAACTGCCCTTTTTCCAGCGCGTTCCGCATCTGCTGCTCCAGGTCGAGCACGTTCATCGCCGATGCGTGCAGGGACTCGTCGAACAGCACGAAGCGCTGGCGGCCCGCGGCCTTGGCCCGGTACAGGGCGGTGTCGGCGTCGTGCAGCAACTGGTCGACCGTCCGGTAGGACGGATTGCTCATCGCGATGCCGATGCTGACCGAGACGTGCAGCTGGCGGCCGCCCACTTCGATGGCCGCCGCCATGCGGGCCTGGATGCGCTCGGCGACCATGCAGGCCTGGGAAGGCTGCAGGCAGTGTTCGAGCAGCACGGCGAACTCGTCGCCCGAAAGCCGGCCCGCGATATCGGGCGCCCGCACGCATTCGGCCATCCGGGCCGAGACGATGCGCAGGACTTCGTCGCCCACGCCATGCCCCAGGCCGTCGTTGAACAGCTTGAAGCGATCCACATCCAGGTACAGCAAGGCAAACCCGCATGCCGGATCGAGCTTCTGCGCGCCGAGCGCGCGTTCCAGGCGTTCGCGCAGGTACAGGCGATTGGGCAGGCCGGTGAGCGAATCGTGCATGACCTGGTGCTTCAGCTGCTTCTGTGCCCGTTCCCTGACCGCGATCTGCCGGCGCAATTCCTGCGTGCGTTCCTGCACCCGCTGCTCCAGCTGGGCATTGAGGGCCTGCAGGGCCTCGGCCTGCTGGCGCCGCTGCAGCGTGTTGGCGATCTGGTAGGACACGAAGGTCAGCAGCTCGGCGTCCTGCTGCGTGTAATACAGGTCGGAACGATAGCTCTGCACCACGACGACGCCCATCACGCCGCGCGCGCCCATCAGGGGCGCGCCCAGCCAGGACACGGCCGGCGTGCCGTAGGTGGCCGCGTCCACCTCGCCCTGTGCGATCAGCGCGTTGATCGCGTCCGATTCGAGGCGGATGGTCTGCGCGCAGCGGATCGCGTATTCGCTCATGCCCCGGCCCATGGGACGGCGCACGAGCTCGGCGCCCGAACTGTCCACGTAATAGGGGAAGTCCAGCCACTGCCCGTCTTCGGACACCAGCGCAATGCAGAAGCTTTCGACATCGAGCAGCTCGCCCACGGCCTGGTGGATGCTGCGGTAGAAGGCCTCGTTGCTCTCCTGTCCGTGGCCGAGCGCGGCGATCCGGTACAGCGTCGCCTGCAGGTGGACAGCCCGCTCGCTTTCCCGCACCTGCTTCTGCAGCCGGTCGTTGGTCAGGGCCAGTTCACGCGTGCGCTCGGCCACCCGGCGCTCCAGGGCTTCCTGCCCCAGCTTGCGCTCGACGACGTTCAATACGTGACCGGCCACGAAAGCCAGGACCCGTTCGTCGGATTGGGTGTATTCCCCGCCCTTCTCGTAGCTCTGCACCGCCAGGACGCCGAAGACCTCGCCGTCGCGGCACATCGGCACCGCCATGAAATCCGCCGAAGGCGTACCGGCCCCGTGCCCCTGCGTCAGACCCAGGGATCGCGCGATCCGGTCCGACGGCCCGCGCACGGGCCGGGCCAGCTGGATCAGGCGCAAGGTGATGCTGTCGCTCAGCTGCTCGGTGCTGAGTTCCTGGTCGGGCCGATAGACCTGCCCGTCGGCGACGTCGGAAAAGTAAATGAACCGGATCGTGCCGCGAAGCGGATCACGCAATGCGATGTAGAAATTTTCCGCATGCATCAACCGGGAGACGATGCGGTGCAGTCCTTCCAGCAGGCGCTGCATGTCCAGCCCGGAGGCTGCCAGGTCGGCGATGGCGAACAGTGCCCGCTGCAGGTGTTCGGAGTGTTCGAGGCGCTGCGTGGAAGCCCGCAGCCCCTCGACTTGCTCCGTCTCGGTCATCTCCGTCGAGCCCGACGGATCCGTCCGGCGCTCATGACTCATACGATCCCCAGCTGCGCAATGCGCCGATCTCTGTCTTTGTTTTCATGAGTATACCGGTCGGTACCCCTCATCCAGAACGGTCAAATCGCAAAAAAACAGGAGAAATCTGCCGCTTGCCGGCGGGATCGGCGATATTCATCCGGGCCTGTCCGCCCAAAGAGATGGCGCCGGGGTCATCATGCCCGGCGAATGCACGACATCAGCCCCACCCAATGAGGCGGACCGGCATCCTCCGATAGGATTGGGTGGCCCGATAGACGACATCATTCAATCAGACCCGCCCATGACTCCATCATCCCGCACTCTCTGGATCCGCGACCCGCTTGCCTGTCCGGTCGAAGCCGCCGCGGGGGGCGTCGTCGTCTCGGGCGCACGCATCGTCGAGCAGGTGCCCGCCGGCGGCCGGCCACGGATGCAGCCCGATGAAATCTTCGATGCTTCGGAACACGTCCTGCTGCCCGGCCTGGTCAACACGCACCATCACTTCTACCAGACGCTGACGCGCGCCTACTCTCCCGCCCTGAACAAGCCCCTGTTCCCCTGGCTGACGACGCTCTACGACGTCTGGGCCGGGCTGGACGACGAGCAGTTGCGCGTGGCCAGCGAACTGGCGATGGTGGAACTGCTGATGTCCGGCTGCACCACCGTGGCCGACCATCACTACGTTTTCTCGGGCGCGCTGCGTCACGCCATCGACAGCCAGGCGCAGGCCGCTCGCGAACTGGGTGTCAGGGCGGCGCTCACCCGGGGCTCGATGAGCGTGGGGCGAGACGCGGGCGGCCTGCCACCGCAATCCGTCGTCCAGGACGAACAGACGATCCTGGACGACAGCGAACGCCTGATCCGGCAATACCATGAGCGCGAAGACGGCGCCATGATCACCGTCGCCCTGGCGCCCTGCTCTCCGTTCTCGGTCAGCCGCGACCTGATGCACGCCAGCGCCCGCCTGGCCGAACGCCACGACGTGCGCCTGCATACCCACCTGGCGGAAACCGAGGACGAGACCGCCTACTGCCTGCGCCTGTTCGGCATGCGACCGCTGGACTACCTGGATGACTGCGGCTGGCTGTCGAGCCGGACCTGGCTGGCCCATGGCATCCACTTCAACGACGACGAAATCCAGCGGCTCGGGCGCGCCGGCACCGGAATCGCCCACTGCCCTTCATCGAACATGGTGCTGGGCAGCGGCCTGTGCCGCACCCTGGAACTCGAAGCGGCCGGCGCGCCGGTCGGCCTGGCCGTGGACGGCTCGGCTTCCAACGATCACTCGAACCTGGCCCAGGAAATGCGCCAGGCTCTGCTGCTGGGCCGTCTGCGCTACACGCCTGACCGAGTCACCCATCAGGCCGTCATCCGCTGGGCGACGCAGGGTTCGGCCCGCTGTCTGGGCCGCACCGACATCGGTGGGCTGGAGGCAGGCCAGCAGGCGGATCTTGCGTTGTTCCGGCTCGACGGCCTGCGCTTTTCCGGCGCCGAGAACCCCCTGGCCGCACTGCTGCTGTGCGGCGCCGACCGGGCCGACCGCGTGATGGTCGCCGGGCGCTGGCGCGTCCGCGACGGATTGCCCGACGGAGTCGACCTGGATGCGCTGCGCGGCCGCCACGAAACCGCCGCCCGGCGCCTGCGGCAGCACATGCGCCAATAAGCTCTTTTGCCCCCAAGGCCGGCACTTGCAGACCGGCCGGAACATCCACCATAAATCCAACAGGAGACATCTCGATGCAAGCCCCCAAACCCGCCGCACTGACGCGGCCGGAGGATGAAAACCCAGGATTGGCCGCCAACCTCGCCTTTGGCTTCCAGCACGTCCTGACCATGTACGGCGGCATCATCGCCGTGCCCCTGATCATCGGCGAAGCCGCCGGCCTGCCGCCCGATGAGCTGGGGCTGCTCATCACCGCCTGCCTGTTCATGGGCGGCCTGGCCACGCTGCTGCAGACCCTGGGCATTCCGCTGTTCGGATCCCAGCTGCCGCTGGTCCAGGGCGTGTCGTTCTCCGGCGTCGCCACCATGATCGCCATCCTGAACACTGGCGGCGGGCTGCCCGCCATCTTCGGTGCCGTCATGGCAGCGTCCCTGATCGGCCTGATCGTGACACCGACCTTTTCCCGGATCATCCGTTTCTTCCCGCCCCTGGTCACCGGAATCGTCATCACCACCATCGGCCTGACCCTGATGCCCGTGGCTGCCCTGTGGGCGATGGGCGGCAACAGCGCCGCGCCGGACTTCGGCAGCATGGGCCACATCGGCCTGGCCGCCGGGACGCTGGCCATCGTGCTCGTCCTGACCCGGCTGGGCAACGCCACCGTCTCGCGGCTCTCGATCCTGATCGCCATCCTCATCGGCACCCTGGCCGCCGCAGCCACGGGACAGGCGGACTTCTCCCACGTGACCCAAGGCGACTATTTCGGCCTGCCATCGCTGTTCCACTTCGGATGGCCGACGTTCCACGTGGCCGCCATCGTCTCGATGTTCATCGTCATCATCGTCACGCTGGTCGAGACTTCCGCCGACATCCTCGCCGTGGGCGACATCATCGACACCCGGATCGATTCGCGCCGCCTGGGCAACGGCCTGAGGGCGGACATGCTCTCCAGCATGATCGCCCCCCTGTTCGGCTCCTTCACGCAAAGCGCCTTCGCCCAGAACGTGGGCCTGGTCGCCGTCACCGGCGTCAAGAGCCGCTACGTCGTCGCATTCGGCGGCCTGATCCTGATCGCGCTGGGCCTGGCGCCGGTGATGGGCCGGGTGGTCGCCTGCATTCCGGCGCCGGTCCTGGGCGGCGCGGGCATCGTCCTTTTCGGCACCGTGGCCGCCAGCGGCATCCGCACGCTGGCGCGCGTCGACTACGAGGGCAACGCCAACCTGGTCATCGTGGCCACGGGGATCGGCGCCGGCATCATCCCGATCATCGCCCCCCGCTTCTACGATGCCTTCCCCACCTGGTTCTCGACCATCTTCCAGTCCGGCATCAGTTCCGCCGCCGTGGTGGCGATCATCATGAACCTGGCCTTCAACCATACGGGCGCCGCGAACCGCAACGGCCAACCCGCATCCCATGAGCAGGCCCTGCGCCAGCCCGAGGCGTCAGGAACATCCGCCTGACCCCTCACCTGCTCCCATCCGCCTGACCGATGCCGGGCGCACCGGCACGCCGCTTGCTGCGGCCTGCCGGTGCCACTGACGGCAGCACCGATCACAGGAGAACACGGATGGCCATGAACAAATCGCACGCCCCCGCCAGCCAGAAAGGCGTACTGGGGATGCTGATCGACGATCACCGGGAAGCGCAGAAGCTTTTCAAGGACTTCAAGTCCGCAGAAGACGACCGCAGCAAGGAAGAAATCGTGCGGCACGCCTGTAGCGCGCTGACAGCCCATACGAAGATCGAGGAAGAGCACTTCTATCCGTTCCTGCGCGAGGCAGACCCCGAAACGTTCGGCAGCCTGCTGGACGAGGCCAGGGTCGAACACGCCAGCGCCAAGGAACTGATCGCCCGCCTGCAGGCGATGAAACCCGCCGACGACCTGTACGACGCCCACTTCACCGTACTGGGCGAATACACCAATCACCACATCACGGAAGAAGAAGACGAGCTGTTCAAGAAAGTGATCGACAAGGACATCGATCTGCGCGAACTGGAAGAACCCATGCAGGACACCAGGCGCCAGGCACTGTCGGCCAAGCCGCAGGGCTGACGGCGGCATGCCGCTTGCTGCGGCCTTTCGTGCCGATTTTCCCTCATCACAGGAGTCATCATGAACAGCATCCGTACGGCGTCCTTCATCCTGGGCGCGGCCGCCGCCGCATTTTCCATCCTGGCATTCGGGCAGCAGGCCGGCGGCCTCTCCGAGCAGGACCGCGACTTCATGAAGAACGCGATCCAAGGCAGTTACGCGGAGATCGAAGCCAGCCGGCTTGCCCTGCAGAAGGACAGCAGCCCGGACGTCCGGGCATTCGCCGACACCATGATCGCCGACCACGGCAGCATGGCTCGCGAGGCGCGGACGCTCGCCCAGGAAAAGGGCTACATGCCGCCCGACGGCCCGTCCATCGCCCAGAAAAGCGAGGCAACGGCGCTCAAGGCCCTGAGCGGTGGCGCCTTCGATGCCATGTACGTCAACCGGATCGGCGTGGCTGCCCATGAATCGACGATCCGGCAGTTCGAGCAGGCTAACCAGGAAGTCAAGGATCCCGACATCAAGGCCATGATCGAGAAAACGCTGCCCAGATTGCGCGAACACCTGAAGATGGCCCGCGCGCTGGATGCAAAGCAGGACGCTCAATGACTCGGGCGGTGCCGAGCCGCCGATCGGGAGACGAACATGGATGAAACGAAACGCAGATTCGTCCAGGCTGCGCTGGCCCTGCCCGCCACCCTGGTCCTGCCCGCCTGCGAACGGACGGCGCCCCGACCCGCCCGGATTGCCGGCACTTTCTTCTCGGCGGACGAATACCGCTTCGTCGAAGCGGCGACCGCCCGCCTGATCCCCGGAAATCGCGAAGACCCGGGCGCCATCGAAGCCGACATTCCCCTGTTCATCGATCTGCAGCTGGGGGGCCCCTACGGCCGTGCCGACCGCTGGTACATGGAAGGCCCCTGGGCAGCCGGCACCGCGCAGCAGGGCTACCAACTGAAGCAGACGCCCTCCGAGCTGTACCGTATCGCGATTGCCGGAATCGATGCGTACTGCCGCCGGCAGTACAGCGGCCGTGCGTTTGCCGAACTGTCCGCCGACCGGCAGGACGAAATCCTGCGTAATCTGGAAGCCGGCAAGATCGAACTCGGAGACGTTCCCGCCCAGGCTTTTTTTTCCGTGCTGTGGCAGAACACGCAGGAAGGATTCCTGGCCGATCCGATGTACGGCGGCAACCGCGGGTTCGCTGGCTGGAAGCTGATCGGCTTTCCCGGGCCCCGGTACAACTACGTCGAGGAAATCACTCAATACGGAAAGCCCTACCCGCTGCCGCCCGTCGGCATCCTGGGCAGGGATGGCACGCGCATGCGCGCCGACATCTGAAGGAGGCACGATGGCAAAACGACTGGAACCGGTCGACGTGGTGCTGGTGGGGTTCGGCTGGACCGCGTCCATCATTGCGCAGGAGCTGACGGACGAAGGCCTGCAGGTGCTGGCCCTGGAGCGCGGGGAAGACCGCGCGACGGTACCCGATTTCTCAACCACCCATATCCAGGACGAACTGAAATACGCGGTCCGCAACCACATGTTCCAGGCTCCCATCCGGGAGACCCTGAGTTTTCGAAACACGCCCGATCAAAGAGCGCTGCCCATGCGCCAGCTGGGCTCATTCCGGCCCGGCGCCGGCGTGGGGGGCGCCGGCGTGCACTGGAACGGGCAGACATGGCGCTTCCTGCCGGACGACTTCCTGATCCGGTCACATACCGAGGAGCGCTACGGCGCCGGATTCATCCCCGAGGACCTGACCATCCAGGACTGGGGCATCACCTACGACGAACTCGAGTCCTGTTACGACCGCTTCGAATACCTGTGCGGCGTATCGGGGGTGGCCGGCAACGTGGCGGGAGAACGCCGGCCGGACGGAAATCCCTTCGAGGGGAACCGGTCTCGCGACTACCCGCTGCCGCCACTGGAACGCAGCGCGGGCTCGCTGATGTTCGACAAGGCGGCCCGCGAACTGGGCTACCACCCGTTTCCCGGCCCGGCCGCCAACGCCTCGCGGCCCTACAAGAACCCGCTGGGCGTGCAGATGGGCCAATGCACCTACTGCGGCTATTGCGAATGGTTCGGCTGCGGCAACAATTCCAAGGCCTCGCCGCAGTCCACGATCCTGCCGGTGCTGTTGAAGAAGGACAACTTCTCCTACCGCACCGGATGCGATGTCACGCGCGTCGTGCTGGACGGCTCGGGCACCAAGGCCAAGGGCGTGCTGTATCGCGACCTGGAGGGCCGCGAATTCGAGCAGCCCGCGGAGCTGGTCATCCTGTGCGCCTTCGCGCACCACAACGTGCATCTGCTGCTGCTCTCGGGCATCGGAAAACCCTACGACCCGGTGAGCAACACCGGCGTCGTCGGACGCAACTACGCCTACCAGATCACATCCGCCGTCGAAGTCTTCGTGGACGAACTGATGAACCCGTACATGGGGGCCGGCGCCCTGGGCCAGGCCGTCGACGACTTCAACGGCGACAACTTCGATCACGGGCCGGAGGGCTTCATCGGCGGCGGCTACATCGCGCTGTGGACCACCGGCGGGCGCCCCATACTGCAGCATCACCTGCCCCAGGATACGCCCACCTGGGGCGCCGGCTGGAAAAAGGCGATGGCGGAGAACTACCTGCACAGCACAGCCGTGTCCACCCACGGCAGCGTCGTCAGCCACCGCAACGCCTATCTGGACCTGGACCCGACCTACAAAGACATCTATGGCAACCCCATGCTGAGGCTGACCTTCGATTTCCACGCCAACGACTACAGGATGTCGGACTACCTGACCTCCAAGGCTGAAGGCATCGCCAGGGCGATGAAGCCGCGCTCGATCAACGTCAAGAAACGCAAGCCACCCTACAGCATCATCCCCTACCAGACCACCCACAACACCGGGGGCGCCGCCATGGGCGACGACCCGCGCACCAGCGTCGTCAACCGCTACCTGCAGAGCTGGGACGTGCCCAACGTCTTCGTCGTCGGAGCCTGCAACTTTCCGCAGAACCCCGGCTACAACCCCACTGGGACGGTGGGTGCGCTGGCCTACTGGGCGGCGGACGCGATACGCACGCGCTACCTGAAACGCCCCGGACCGCTGGTTCAGGTTTGACGCGGGAGACATCATGCGCACGAACCAAGCGATCCTGGGCTGGCTGGCCCTGCTCTGCGCCGCCCCGGCCGCCGGTGCGGCCGACCTGCACAATGCCGACTACGTCAACATCCAGCGCGGACGGTACCTGGCCAACGCCGGCGATTGCATCTCCTGCCACACGGCCAAGGGCGGCAAACCCTTCGCGGGCGGCTACCCGGTGGAGACGCCCTTCGGCACCATCTATTCCAGCAACATCACGCCGGACGTCGTCACCGGCATCGGCAACTGGACCCGGGAGGATTTCTACCGCGCAATGCACGAAGGCAAGCGCAAGGACGGCCAGCACATGTATCCCGCCTGTCCCTACCCCTGGTTCACCAAGATGAGCCGCGAGGACGTAGACGACCTCAAGTCCTATCTCGACACGCTGCAGCCGGTGCGCTCGATATCGCCAGAGAACGACCTGATCTGGCCGCTGGGCTGGCGCAAGATGGTGGCGGGCTGGAACCTGCTGTTCTTCGAGCCGGGCGCCTACGCGCCCGATCCGGACAAATCCACGCTCTGGAACCGGGGCGCCTACCTGGTCCAGGGACCGGGGCACTGCGCCGCCTGCCACACGCCCAAGAACCTGCTGGGCGGATCGGACCATGATCGCGCCCTGCAGGGCGGCGATGCCGGCGAAGGCTGGTATGCGCCCGGCCTGACCGGCAACCGGCGCGCCGGCCTGGGCGGCTGGACCACCGAGGATCTCGTCCAGTATCTGAAAACGGGGGCCAACCCGCACACCGCCAGCACCGGCCCCATGACCGAAGTGGTGATGAATTCCACCCGGCACCTGAACGAGCAGGACCTGCGGGCCATCGCCACCTATCTGAAGGATATCCCACCGGACCAGGAAGACGGGCACGACGCCGGCGACTCAGGGGGGGCCATCGACGACGAAACCATGGCGCGCGGCAAGGCGCTGTACGTCGACCAATGCATGGGCTGCCACATGGCGGACGGCAAGGGCCAGGCCGAAGCGTTCCCGCCACTGGCCAATACGTCCTCGGTGCAGGCGCCCAACGCGCAGACCCTGATCCAGGTGGTCCTGGGCGGCGACTACATGGCGGACCCGCCCACGCGGCCCACCAGCCTGGCCATGCCTGCCTTCGACTGGAAGCTGAACGACCAGGATATCGCCGACGTGCTGACCTATGTGCGCAACAGCTGGGGGAATCGTGCGCCGGCCGTGAGTGCCGACACGGTGGCGGACATGCGCGAAAGCGTGCACGAGTACGGGCCGCGGTACAAGCGGCTGATCAGCCGGCCTTGAGCGGCCTCATGCCGCCGTGGCGGTCTGCGGATCGGGCAAGGGCGCGGATTCGCCACCCACCCGGACGCCGGAACCGGGGATATCCGTGAAGCGGACATCCAGACGCGACGGCCAGCCCATGCCCTCACCCTGCAGGATCAGGAGTTCGCCGGCCCGCAGCAGCCCCCTGTCGCGCAGCATCCCGGCCAGGGCCGCAGCCGCGGCGCCGGTAGCCGGGTCTTCCAGCACACCTCCCGATGCAAAGGCATTACGGGCGTGGAAAATACGCTCGGCCTCGCGCCAGACCAGCGCGATGGTCACGAAACCCTGCTCGCGCATGAAGCGCCGGCCGGCATCCAGATCGTAGGTCATGCGGGCCAGCGATCCGCGATCGCGCAAGGGCAGGATCAAATGATCGGCGCCCGCGTGAGCCCGCAGCACCGGCAAGCCAGGATCCAGATCCCGCGCCTCATGGCCGAACAGGGTCAGCGCCTCTGCGATCACGGCATCGGAAACGGGCTCCTGCTTCGTGGCCGGAGATTCCAGCTCGCTGTAAGGCCGGCCATCGCGCACGCCGCCTTCCACCGAAATCCGGCCGGCGGGAATATTCAGGACATGAACGCCCGGCCCGATCTGCTGGGCCAGTACCGAGCCGAGCGCAATGGTTGCATGGCCGCAAAACGGGACTTCCGTTTCCGGCGAAAAATAGCGGACATCCCAGCCATCGCTGCCCGGCGTTGCAAAGGCGGTTTCGGAATAACCGATCTCGTTGGCAAGCCGCTGCATCCGGGCGGCGGGAAGTGGCGCATCCGACAAGACGACACCTGCGGGATTGCCGCCATGAAGGTCGTGGGTGAAAGCCGCAATACGGTGGATATGCATGGCGAACTCCAGGTGAAATAACCACATCCATTCTAAAAGACCAGATGCCGGATTACCTTATAATTCGTAATGCATTATCCTGACAATACGATTGAAAACAATCCATAAACAGGATCATGCCTAACACTACAAAAATCGACCTGGATCATATCGACTGCAAGCTGCTCGATGCGCTGTCTGCCGATGCCCGCACCAGCCTGCGGCAGCTGGGGGAACTGGTCGGTCTGTCTGCACCCGCCGTGCGCGACCGCATCCGCCGCCTGGAAGACGAAGGCGTCATCGAAAGCTTCACGATCCGGCTCAACCATCATCGGCTTGGCTATGCCCTGGAAGCATTCGTGCGGATCGAGCCGCTGCCGGGCCGCCTGAAGGAAATCGAGCGGGCCCTGCAAGGCATGCCCGAAATCACCCATTGCGCCGTGGTCACGGGCGAAGACTGCTTCATCGCCCGGATCATGCTGCGCGACATCGACGACCTGAGCCGCCTGCTGGATCCGCTGCACGATAAAGCGCGCACGCGTTCGAGTATCGTCAAGAGCGTGCCGGTGCCGGCCCGCAACGCGCCCTACCGGTGAGCATTGAAAAAGCCCCGCCTCTTCATAGAGGGGTGGGGCTTTTCCTGACTGCTGCGGATCGGACTGAATCAGATCACATGTTGTCGATCAAAACGTGCAATCTGATTTAATTTCGTTATAAATCAGATAGATAATTTCATGATACTAGCGCCATGGCCCCAAATATGGCCCCATGACAGTCCTTTCCAGAAGACACCCTGAAACAACGCATGCTACCGCAAGAAGCGTACAGCAAGTGATAGAATGCATGAAACATCAATGGATTATCATCCTTTTTTGATCACACCATGAATACTCAGAACCCTCAAAACCTACCACAGAAAGGCTCGGCCGCAGCGCTGGCCCATCATCTGCGTGCCGGCCGAGTCTACCGGCGCGAAGACCTGACACGCCTGTCGTCTGCGGTGGACCGCAACCTGGGTAAGCTGGTGGCCGCCGGGCGGCTGAACAAATTAG
>Ga0182792_1002488_pt1 | contig 12921 bp, 8 predicted proteins | sample Passage237B_FD_130497 | JGI IMG/M metagenome (GOLD analysis project Ga0182792, IMG submission 130497) | Cellulose adapted compost microbial communities from Newby Island Compost Facility, Milpitas, CA, USA - Passage2 37B (version 2) (version 2) ...
AACCTGGGTATTTATGCGGCGATTTGTGCAGGGCTAAAAACAAAAAAGCCCGTAAACACTGCGTTTTACGAGCTTTTAGCTTGATTTGAATCTCAATTTGCGGACCGGACGGGACTCGAACCCAGGCCCGAAAGGCTTATCCAGACTGTATTTCCGAGAATATTATAACACCCTACCCGAATACCTACCCTCGCAGTTTGATGGAATTTGAAATAATTTAGAGCAAAGAGCTACATACTAAAGTTACAAAATTTCAAAGTTGGAAGAACCTCTAACGCTACATCTTTATATTCGATTTTCTTCTTCCAATTTTCGTTAGACATTATAAATAAATACGCATCTCTCCCGAAGAAGCAGCTAATGGAGTTAAAGAATTGTGATATACCAAAAATTTCGCTAACAAAAAACAGTATTTACACGGTTGTTTTGCTGATCCCGTAGAATTATATTGACTACGATAAAACGGGAAAAACACCCCTATATCCTCTATCTAAAAATCCGAAATTACTCTGCGAATTCTCCGCGTTGATAAAATTGTAACAACCAAAATTAACTCTTATGATGCTTCGCGATTGTGCGACGAAAAATACGCACACCATTCGTTCGCTTTGTGTTCTATTATTTTTATTCCCTTCCATTGTGATGGGACAAAATGTAAAGGATCATTTGCTATTGCACATTCCTTTTGATGGTGATGGAGGTCTATCAATTAAGACTATCAATACAAGTGATCAGTACACATTTAGACCAATTAAGAATAATATCATTGAGCGGTCTACCAGAATTTACGCAAGGAATGATGTTTTGAAAATTGGAACAATCAGGGATTCCATCATCCTGAAAGGAATTACACAATTTCCGCTTTCTGTGACTTTTTGGGTCAAGATTACGGGAAACTCAACTAGTGATACAGTTATCAATATCGGAAACATTCGCTTTGGAAAATACCAGCTTCTTCTTAAAGAAAAAAGAAGTACCGTGGGTGAAAACACGGTTTTTACGCTTAGGCTATTCAGGCCGTCTGAGTTGAGGAATGAAACACAGGTAGACATAAAAACATCTTCAAAGGAGTGGCAGCTTTTCACAATACAGGTTGATGAACAGGGGCAAATGAAATTCTCCGTTTCAAATACCATAATTGATGATACGCCCTCCGATCTGTTTAAAATTGCGAATCCTATAGTGGCCTTCTCAGCTCCAAACTTAAATATCAGCGATGTATTTAAAAACGGCGCTCAAAATGAGTCCAAGGATTTTGTATTTGCCTTCTACCCGAAGCGAGGGCAAAGAAATATTTACATTGATGATATAAGAGTTTACAACAAAGTCCTTACCCGAGAAGACCTGACTGCAATTGCCGCCAATGACCCTTATTTGGGAACTTATATTGGCAAGTATCAGCTGGCTTATACCTATAAACAACTGGCGGATCAATATTATCTGCAATCGAGCGATATAACTCGGAATACAACTACTGAGCCAGCCTTAAATGATTCGGCAAAGTATTATTATACCCAGGCGAGAAAGGCAATGCTTGATGCCTGGATCGACCAATCGACCGCTGAAGGCATAGCCCTTTATAAAAGATTAACAGAATTTCAGTTTACAAACAACCAAGACCTAGATAGTATATCAAGAGACCTTCATCGAGCTGAAAATAAAATAAGGAATTCGCTGCAACTAAAAAACAATTACGACTTGTTGTTATTCGACATTAATTATAGGATTAAATTGATTGAAGCTGGGTACAGTTTCTGGGGGAAAGAGTTTACCGAAAATCCGATGTTTCCTGTGCAGGAATACCAATTCTTCAACGATGCCTTTTCAAAATTCAACACAACCTATCAAAGAATTGAAACCCTCCTGAAATATCAGGGCGAGTTGGATGAAAAACAAGAGATGAACGAACTCCAGAGCCAACTAGCAGCTCATAAATCAGAATTAGAAAAAATAAGGATAGATGAAACACAATTTAAAGTAGGCTTTTATGATCAGCAACTGGGAAACATTGACTCACGCCTGAAAGGAATCGAGGAAAGGCAAAAATACTTAACACGTGAAGTGGACAGAAAAGAACAGACGCTAAAAGAACTGGATGCTAAAATCATGAGTCAATTGTCCACGGCGATCAGTCAGGCTACATTGGGTGTACCTATTGACGTTTCAAGAGATCTGAGGGGACAATTAACTCAGGCCGGACTTTCCTATCTGGCAGGAGACGGTGAACTAGCTACAAGTTTGCTCGGAAGCTATAAGGATATTTATGATGTTGCTATAACAGCCAGGGAATACTATCGAAAAGGCAAGGACGCTTTTGAAACCATAAGGTCGGTTGCATCTGGAAAAATAACCGTCGACAACGTGCTGAAAATAGGAGATGCAGTGGCAAATTCGGGGTTTGTTGACGAATCATGGCAAAGAGAGTGGGATCAGATGAAGCGTACCTATAACGACGTTCAGGAACAGTACAAAAAAGGAAAAGAACTATTGCAAAAAATCCAAATGACGGCCCGGAATCCAAATATGAAGAACATAGTTGATTTTGTTGATTGGATGGCACAATCGGAATACATACCTGAAAATTACCGGAAAGAATACGAGCAATTTAAGAACTACCGCGAGGCCGCATATGCAGCCGTTAAAGATAAGCGCTACGACGACATCATTAAGCTGGGTGTAAAAATGATCAATGATCCGGACTTAACTGCAGAGATAAACCGAATCAGACAAAAGGTAATAGATTTGAAGCCCGCTTTTATCATAGTGGAGATGGTTAAAAACAAAGATTATGAAAGCATAAAAGAATTAGTAATTAAAAATATCCTGGACGGCACAGCAGACCAGTTTCTGAATGAAAAAATCAAGAACGAGTTCCTGTATAAGATATTTAAAGACTACCTCCATCAGGATACCATTCATGGACAATCTCATTTCGAGTCGCTAATCATGGCTATGGTCAATAATTCACCCGAAACATTTTTGGAATGCTTCCCTTATGTGGTGAGAGAAGATCTGACGAAGCTTTTAACGGCCCGCTCCTACCAGGACCTGGTCGCCAAGCTAAAAACATTCAAATTTTCTGATTACAGAAATAAGATCAAGATCATGCACGATACGCTGTTCTTATATGACGAGCCATATGTGATGGATATAAGCAAATATCTGAATTTTGACAGAGAGGCTCTCAGAACAATTGTAGGGTTGTATAGAGCTAACAGCGATCTGTATGATAAATTAAAAAATGCGACCACTCCTTTAGACATATATAAGATTTTTGAAAGCGTTGTTATAGATCAGTCTACAACTAATGGCAAAGCAGAGCAGTTGTTCAACCTGATTAACGGTCAGTTAAATGCCGCCCAAAAAGATCAGGTTATTCAGGAAACTACGGCTTTTTATCTAGGAAATGGTGTCTTTCAGGCAGCCGTTGATCCTTCTGTAATGAACAACCAAATTCAAAAAATACCTGATCTGGTAGATGAAAATAATCCCAATGAAGTACAAGGTGAAAACATGGGTTCTATGCCACAGGCCGACAACAGTGCTTTAATGAGACAAATGGCTGCAAAAGCTTTAGACATGGCCTTTCCAGGTGTCGGAACAGCTGTCAATACCGTATTGAATATTGCTGATGCCATTTTCGACGGGTACCAGATCGTGGATCAGTTGCGAGGTATTTACACCGAAAAAGTGCGGCTGAACGAAGAATATGTCAAGCTGATGGATAATTACAGGGATAATCAATTCAATAAGCAAATCGCGCTGTATGAGACCCGGATAGCCAATCTTTCTTATGATATCATGATGGAAGAACATGAAGGTTATTCCAAAATAGTGAACAATATTGTTGACAGAAAAAAAGATATACGTCGTAAAATAGGGGGCCATCTCCCTATGATGTTCTTCTACGCGGAAAGATTGCGCTTTTACTATCAACGTCTTAATAAGGCTTCCACATTTTGGTATGGAAATGCGAATAGCCTGAACAGTATCATATTCAAAGATCAGAATAATTTAAGGCTCGCTATTGATCCTGATATCAGGTTGTACGACTGGATCTCGCAACCGGATGTAACCAGTTCCAGGGAGGATTTATACAGGTTATTTTCTTATTGGTCAAGAATATATACGCTCGTTTCTGATGGCATCATCAGCAACAAATTGAAATATGGTGAAAATCTTGCTGAGATCAGCTACCAGGTGTTGGATTTAGAAACTATAGTGCCCGAACAGTGGCAGGATTTCCAACGCTGGCAACGGCATCCTAATTCATTGTTCACCTTCGACCTTGACTTATCTCATCCTCTTTCATCCAACAACAGCTATGGTTTCGATTCAGCATATACATCTATTAAAACCTTGCAGGTCATTCCACTGGCCATCGATGCTTCATCTCAGCGACTGCAAAATCTGGTATTGGTTACGAATGTTGGATTGTCTACGAATGAAGCTGGCGTTGTTGAACCGTTAGCAAAGAAAACTCGAAGTTCGGCGGATGAATTTATTGAAATTGACAAAAATGGGAACGTTATTGTTCCAACTTACTATACTAAAAACTTAAAATACAGATGGGGCAGTCCTGGTAATGATTATCAACCATACAATTTTGAAGGTTATAATCTGCGTTCAGAGTGGAAGGTAAGTATTGAACCACGAAGCAATGCAGAAATAATCCATAAGCTATATTTCATCGTTTTCTATCAGTTTACCAAAAACTATTCGAATTTGCACAATACCCTGTTGACGGAGTATGCCTATAGAGTTAAACTCCCATATAATGTGCTGAAGGACACCAAAGAATATCTGAATGTTACCCTTCCCCTAAACCCCCAAACAGAACCACCGGCTGTCCAATATCAGGCATTGTTAAAAAAATACCCTTACCTCCAGACCAGAGTGCAGCCGGCAGATTTACAGCCATATGTTGACCAGAACAACCAACCTTTAATTATCGCCAAACAAAATGAAAATTTCAGAGGCTTTTCAACAACACCTATTGAAGAGCCCAAGAAGAAAAAGTGTTTTATTTCCAGACTATTCTAAATTTCAAATCATGAAATCTATTCTTTTGTTTCTATCAGCTTTATTATACTTCCAGCCAGCCGTTCTTGCACAGCGTCTTCAACTGCAGGGAATAATAAATGTCTGGAATACAAATTCGACGATCATCACCTTGACCGACGATTTTTATTATGCTCTGGCCCCGGGCGATGAAATAACAATAACGATCAGCGGAACTGCCAATATTGCTCCTTACGACGAGGAAAGAAAAGGCGGTGGATTTTTAGGATTATTTAAAAAAAGATATACAGTCCGTATCGATAACTGGCTCACCGCAGATCAGGTCAACTTGAAAGTGCGTGTGGCGAATCAGCGAACGGGTTCAGATTATAATGATTTTCTTTTGTCCACGGACGTAGCCACTAAAACACAAACAGCAACTTTTACAATTCCTTTTGATGATTCAAAGGTAAGACATGAACTATTGGAGACCTTGAAGCTTAAAGCGTGGGTAAACCAGTATTTGTCTCCATTGCGGGCCGGCAAATATGACGTGCTTGTCGCTGTAAATTCAACAACTAGACTTGACAAATTAAGGCAGTATTTTAGTGACCCTACGCAGGATCCGCAACGACTTCCCATCCTGACATTTGAAAATGACATTAAAAAGTTCGTTGAAAATGGCAAGCTGATTTATAGATATCCGAATGAGACAGTCAAAATCATCGAAGAAACATTGATAAACAAACCTAACAGCGATGGAATTAAAAAGGACATGTACAAATACCTGCTGAAATTTGCCCCCGAAAACACAACCGTAAGAGCAGGACTGGCAGAGGTTTACTTGAAAGAGCTGAATTTCTCAGAAGCGCAACTGGAAGCGCAGCAAACTATTGTACAATTAAGTTCGAAACCTGAAGGTTCCCTCACCAGTAAAGAACAAAGCGATTTTGGACGCGCCTATGAAGTAATAGCAGGAGTAAATGAGTTAAAAGAACTGGGCCTTCAGGAAAATGCTTATAGTTTAGGTGCGGTCTTCTATGGGCAGGCAGCTGAATGGTATAGAAAGGCGCAATCGACCGAACAATACACAAATGCCATCATGAAGCAGGTGCGATGTCTTCAGAAAGTAGGTGATGTTATTGCGCTTAAGCAGGCAGCAACTATTTTGAAGGAATTTGATTCAGAAATTACAAGGTAACTTAAAAATTACAACCCAACTTTTGTCAAACCAACAAACCTTTTTTATGAGACTATTCTGGATAATTACAATCTTATTATCCTGCAACCATACAGGAAGTTCAAGCAGTTCTGTTGAGGATTCACCCGCAAAGAGCCACCGGATTGCTTCCACATTGGATCTGGCAAGACCAAATTTTGACAGCGTACAAATAGAAATCATAAAACAGCAGGCTTGGGAGAATCTGTCTAAAGTTGCCGGAACTGAACGGGATTATACAAGTACAATCAGTCTGCGCATTGCAAATGGGAACATAATAGACGCAGATTGCAGGCTCATTTTTCGAAAAGACAGCAGGGCGATTGCCTCGGTCGTGGTAAATGATTATAAAGAGGTTTTAAGAAATACCAGCCCCAAAATATTCGCTGTTCTCTATAAGCTTACTACCGATCCGGCAGTTTTAGCCAATGAGATCAATATTACGGGTTTATGGCGTCCTTGGTTAGGTTCTCATGTACATATCCAGGGCCGGGGGATTGATATCGGGCACATAAGAAGTTCCATGGGAAGCGGAGCGATCTTCAATTTTACTACCAGTGGAGCAGAAAACGATTTTGCAAGAAATGTTAGGCAAAGCTTGACATCAAATTTTCCGACAGTCAATCAATACCTCTCTCCGTGGTTTATATGCAATCCTTCAACCAATTGCAAGGAAAATACCGGCCAGTCGGCTCTGGAAAGAACTCATAGAGATCATCTTCATTTGACACTTAGTCAATAATTGTCTTTGAGTGTTGGGTGACAAAAGCATGAATCAGGAAAAACGTAGTAGAAGACCTCTAATACTTCATTTTTATGTTTGCTTTTCTCGTTCCAATTTTCGGTGCGTGATTAAAGACGAAAATCATGCAAAGAATTTTATTGATCAATGCATAATTGAAAAAAGGAAGATGTAGAGGCAGCCAAGTTCGTAATCCATATAAAAATCACATCTAATTGAACTCAAATGTCGAACCATCGGGAAAACCTACGATGGTTTTAACATCTGATTCAATAAGTTCGGAAGCCAAATTATAAAATGATTTACTGTGTTTACTTTGAAAGGCTATAAATACTTTAGCTCCTTCGTAGAAAGTCATAGAGAGAGCAATAAGCCCATGTTCGTCGGGCTCCATAAACTCATATCTGAAAATTTCCGGATTAAATCCTTCCTTTTTCGGTTTTTTAGGCTCTAATTCAAATCGCTTTCGGCAAACTAATTTATAGGTTTCCATTCGTTTGTTTTCATATGTAAGAAAGTCCATTAGAATATGGCATTTGCCTTCAAATTGCTGATTGAATTTGTGATAGTAAAGCCCGTGTGCAATATGCGTAAAACAGGAATGCAGCCTGTTAAAGTCTGCTTTACCTACCAAGACCGGCCATACATGATCCTGGTCTGTTTTCAGGTTTAATGGTTGCGCTTCACGCATTAAAACGTGAATAAATTCTTTTCCGTTTCTTTCTATTGCTCGTTTCACCTTTGTGTGTGCATGGAAAAACCCGATTACGTTGTTGCCCACTATGCCAGCCATACAACCCATTAGAAATTCATCATCCTTTGATTTTTTTGAGTTATGTTCATTACAAGAGGGAACAGTAATAAGGTTGTTCCGGAAGATAGAAGTTTTGATGTCTTTCTCCTCAGGGAACAGGCACGCAGGAGGTATATGCTCCCTCGATGTGGCTGGCTGGCCACACATATAGCAGAAACCATCTTTCTTTTTCTTTTTCATAGCATTTTACAAAGTGTCTATTTTTAGACAACTCAAGTATAATTATATCAATAGTTATTTTCCTATCTTTTACCATTCTTCTTTTTCAAGCGTCGTTTCCCGTTCTATATCTCGATTAACTCGATGAAGCACATCTTGTAGTAATTGGTAAGTGCGGGAATGCAAATCGAAATGTGTGATCTGTTCTTCCAATAAACTCTTTAATCGCAAATCAAATGGAAAGGGTTTGCCAGGCGTACCGGATTTAACGCCGGCGGAACTTAATGCGTCTCGTGAGCGGGAGCAAACTAAAGCCAACGCCTCTTTGTCGTATGCATGCGAACTGGTAACATCTTCGAGTATGCTCGAAACCATAGCAACAAGTTTTTCACATTTATTGTGATACTCAGCAAGTGTTTCCAACAAGTGAGCAACAGCATTGGAATTGCTTTCGCACAATGTATACATACTCTTGTAAACTTCTGCAATGTCTTCTGTGAAATCATCGCCTGGCTGTAGATACTCGACGAGATCTTTGGCCACATATTCTTCATGCCAATCTCCTTGAAAAAACATGTACCATTTTAATGCGGCAGCAAGCAATGACAGGCATTTCTCTTTCGGTAACTCACGGGAAAAGCGTGCATGATCAGAGGTCGGAACAAATTCATAACGAAAATGATCTTCTCTGCTTAAGGAAACCCCATATGAAAAGCGGTTCATAAAGTATTGAAATATCTCCTCAGTTGTTCTTTCGTTTGCCACTTCTGTCAGACAGCGCTCCATAGAGTAGGTAAGCGCAAAGGGAATGCTGGACTTTAAAAACAATTCTTCCAGGACATTGTCTTTCGTTTCTTTTTCAAAGAGCAGACGAAACAATGTATCGGCTTCTTCGTGCTTACAATCTTTTAAAAACGTCTCCAAAAATGTACGTCCTTCAGCAGGCGCATAGAAGTAAAGCGCAGGCAAAGCCAAAACTAAAGTTCCGTTGACAGAAGGGGACCGTAAAGGGAAAATTTCTTTTATAATAGCTGCGTCCCTATCTGTAATAGTGCTGCTGTCAATCCAATACGAACAATAGATATGCAAGAGGAGATTGTGCGCCTGGGAATTCCCTTGTACAAGATAATACTGCACTTCCTGCCAGAAAAAGGACTCTAATTCTTCTTTCTTGCGGAAAGCACGCAAAAAGTTGGAGCCGTACCAATAAACAAAACCCTGATTCATGTCTTTTAAAAATATATAGACATCCTTCGCTTTATCAGTATGTTGACGGATCAACCTATCTAGCAAAGTGGTGAAGCAGTGTGAAGTAGTGGGCGAACTAAAAAGCTCATGCAAAGCAGTAGCAATTTCCGCAGCGGTATGCGTAGTAATAAAGGTATCTGTTTCGGTATGCCTTTCATCTTTCACTCCTAAAAGTTCATTTTCCAGCCGGGTCAGCAACTGAACGGCATCGTCTGTTGCATGACGTGGTTTTAACGCTTTTTCAATTCGCTTAAGCTGAGGATGAAATTTCTTTGGTACACGTTGTTTTTTATACCAATAAAGTTCATCCAATACTTCTTTTTTACAAGCAACGTCAAACTTGGGCGCCTCTGTTTCCAGAAAATCAAGCAGTGCCTTTGTTTCCAGGTTGCTTTTATAACGGATACCACCACGGTTGGTTGCCGCCATCTCTCTTGGAATATCGATGATTGTTTTGACTGCTTCCACTTTTATCTTTTGACTTTCATAATGATGATAATATTGCTGCAAAACCTTCTGAATTGATAATCGGTGTTCTTCGACAACTGAAACTTGTGGAAGGTAGTGAGTTACCACCCTAAACGAATGTCGGGTAAGTAAAGTAGTTCTGGTACTATGAAAGGAAAGCTTCAGCAGTTCATGTAAGCAATGAATGATATACAAAATCGAATTTTCTTCTGCAGGAGGTAGCATAGACTGCACCCTCCGGACAAAAAACTTTTGAATTTGAATAGAGTGTTGGTATACATAGACCGAATGATGGTAGTCGAAGGTGCTACCGAAAAGAGATTTATCAGAAGTAAGTTTGTAAAGAGACATGATTGCATCAAAAACAAAGTCATAATAACTATTGAAATACAGCAAATCATGTAGTATCCCTTTTACCGTTCCAAATGTTGAATCGTTATGTAAAAACTCTTTGTTCTTATATATCCAACTTTCCTTGACAAAGGGATGATTTGGATTTTGAATAGCGGCAATGAAAACAGTTATCCCTTTTGCGGCGTAGAGTGGCTTCTGAATGGTAATCGAACGAAGAAAGTTGAGTCGGGCAATAAATTCTTCGCTTGTGACATTGTCCATTTGGGTCACGTAACTTTCTAAATAAGAGTGCAGAAAACCTGAGGCAGAAATTTTATTGTCATGCTCAACTTCTTCCATACTTGCGAGGTTAGTTAGGATATTAGAAGTAAAGTCGCTATACTGTTCAAACTTTTTTTGGACCCATAGTTTTTGGGCATGACGCATAAGAACAATGTCACTATAGTAATCCGGCTTAATGGATTGTTGGTAAGAACCACTGCTGATGCCTGTTTTTCGTAGTTTCTCCAAAAACAGGATGACAAAATCTTCGCTGACGCCTTCGGTCTCTGCGATTTTTTGAATAAGGGTGGGATTATCATGCGGGATAGGCTCTAATAAGCAGATCAGCTTAAGTAGGTTATGAACCTTTAGCTTTTCGACACCCGTTTGTTTGATTATTTGTTCCACAAAAGTGTCAAAATGCCGCATGACATAATCATTAAAGCCATTCTGCGTCTTAATACTGGTGATGTTTTCGTTATTAGCTGCCGCATTTAAAATAGCGACTATCAAAATGGGCCGGCCCCGTGAAATATAAACCAGTTGATCAATGAAGTTCTGGAGATAAGGATTTTGTAATTCTCTTTCCAATATTGTTTTCGTATCCTGGATAGAAAGTTTGTCAAGTGTTATGTGAAGTGCTTTTTCTCTGTCAAACTCTCGAATTAACTGTAGGGAATCGCTGGCCTCCAGGGAGCGGATAGTGAATATTACCTTGACAATAACTTTTCCGTATATGCCACCAAGCCGGTTCAGATCCGCTAAAATCTCCGGGGAGTAAGTTTGTGCATCGTCAACCAATAAGATATAATTGCCTCCCGCACTTAAGGCGAAATTTATTTTGTCAAAATCAAGTGAATAACGATCTACTTTGAGTGCCGTCCATCGCTTATTTTGGTCAACGCACTGTTGAAAAAACTTCACAACTAATCGTGTTTTCCCGATACCCGTTTCTCCTGTAATAATAGCTGTAAACTGGTTTTTGTTGTCCAGAAAAGTCCTGAGTTGGGCTATCTCTTCTTGTCGTGCTACAAAAAAATTAGATAATGTATTAAGGTTGCTGGATGGTGCATCTAAACGGTCCTGAAACCCCTGCCTATAGGGTATTAAAGAGGCCGAAGAAAAGCCTTCCTCCAACCATAATTTGAGCAATGGGAACTTCAGATACAGCCGGTTTATTTTTGCTCCATCCCATAACTCAACGGACATATGCGACTTATCAGCCTTTTGCAAGGCCGCAATAATTAGCTCACGAATGGTTACCTTCTCCTGAGGGCTGATAGGAACATTGGTTAGCAATACCAAATGGTCTTCATTTTTGATTTTTTCAATTTCCGAAACCACATCCTTTTTTAAGGATTGGAAGGCTACTTTACGGGCGGTCGAATGATATTTATATTGAAAGCGCCAAGTCCCAGTTCTCTTACCGTATTTGCCATTATACAAGCCATCGATCCCTCCATCTTTTCCGGTTGCCTCAAATCCTTCAAATGAATGGTCAATTTCCAGCCATAATAAGGCATTACAAAAGGATTGGAACTCCTCGGGGCTGCTATGTCTCCAGTCTATTTTCATGCTAATGAAATTAGTATTTTTACGCCTGCGAAGAAAACTATTTACGCACATTTTTGGCAACTCGCCTAGCGAAAACACCGCGCCGGAACCCACCCGGGCGACCCCAAAAAAATGAGATAGTCCGGGTTCATAGGAATATCTATTCAGTCGCAATTTTCGCATTGCTGAACCATGACAAAAAAGGAAGATCCATTTTTTAAGGTAATCCATGTAGAGCTACAGTTGGATTCGATTTCCTCTACATCTGAAAACTCAAACGGAAAATTGAGGTTTTCAAATAGTGTTGCTTGAAATTCTTCGAAAGTCATAATTGAATTTTTGAGGGTTGTGTGCGGTTAATGGATTACCAGCCTAACGGCATACTTTTCCGGGGAAATATCAATTTGAATATCTCCGCCGTTTCTTATGCCTTTTTGCAATTCTTTGGTGAATTCAAAGGATTCGGCAAAATCATCTCCCCCTACGGCTTTTCTACATTTATCAAAACAATTTGGTAAATGTGGTTCGTAGCCTTCAGCATAGCAAATGTGACTTTTATCTCCTGGTGTCCTGTTTACTTTAGCAGGGCTCATAAGGTAGATACCTTCATCCTTCATCAACCAAAGTGTGGGGTTCTTGTGAGTTGAATACTTTTCCAGGCTTTGCTGAAAATCGTATTTTTTTCCAAAAGCCTTTCGTATTCTGAAACCGCTTCTTCGAAAGTTGCTGTGAATTGAGTAGCAACTTCGGTAAGTTTCATTATTCCTTGCAGTGTTTCGTTTTTGAAAATTAATGTAGTCATAACTATTTTTTGATGATATTTTTGAATGGCTCGGCAGGTTGCAGAATGATAATTTCTTTCTGTTTTTTTAATCCTTCAACTTCAAATTGGCCAGCCATACCCAATAGGTTAAAAGCTTCGCCGTAGGGTAAAATGGAAAGAAACTCATAGTGAAATAGGATTTCACCAATCTTTGGTGCAAGCGCCGGTCAAACTGACCACCTCCGGCCGGTTTAAGCTGACCATGTTTGGCCGGTTCAAACTGACCACCTCACGCCGGAGCAAATTGACCACCGTTTAAGAAGATTTTGAGTTCATGT
>Ga0182792_1002490_pt1 | contig 12918 bp, 8 predicted proteins | sample Passage237B_FD_130497 | JGI IMG/M metagenome (GOLD analysis project Ga0182792, IMG submission 130497) | Cellulose adapted compost microbial communities from Newby Island Compost Facility, Milpitas, CA, USA - Passage2 37B (version 2) (version 2) ...
CCTTACGAATCCAAAAGCCTGATTATTAGTCCTTCATCCCCGTTAAGGGTGAGCGCTTCGCTGTTGATTTTCTCGCCTTCCCGGTTTGCAAGGGTACTGATTTCGATAATTCCGTTCCAATGGTAATGAGGAGGTGAGAACCGGGCAGGCCTGTGTGTCAGATTGAGAACCATCAGAAACCGGCTGCCCGTCTCGTGTTCCCGCACATAGGCAAAAAGCTGTTCGTCGGCAAACACCGGCTGATAACTGCCCGACTGCAGGGCAGGTTCCTGCTGACGCAGATGGATCAGCTTCCGGTAGAGCTGCAGCATGGAGCCGGGTGTTTCCTTCTGTGTCCTGACATTCACTTCCGGGTAATTATCGGCTAAACGAAGCCAGGGCTTTGCAAGACTGAAGCCCGCATTTTCGCTATCATCCCACTGCATGGGTGTTCTGGCTGGATCGCGGCTTTTATATAAATCCGGAAAGCGGATTCCCTGAGGATCTACCATTTCGGAGTCGGGGATGGCCACGTCGGTCATGCCTATTTCATCCCCGTAATAAATCGTAGGCGTGCCGCGGAGGGTCAGCAGCAGCATCGCTGCAATCCGGGCTTGAGGCAGGCCTACCCGGCTGGCAATACGCGGCTGATCATGATTGCCCAAAACCCAGTTAGGCCACCCCCCTGCCGGTATAGCGCCCTCATACTGACTGATCATGTTCGCAATCAGATTGGCATCCCAGTCAATCGTCAGCAGCTGAAAATTGAAAGGCAGATGGGCGCCCTTGTTTTCCTTGCCGTAATAAGCAACCAGGCGGTCGATCGGCAGATAGATTTCCCCAATCAGCACCCTGTCTCCAAATTCCTCCATCAGTAACCGCATATCCCGCACCACGTCGTGTACTTCCGGCTGGTCGGTTGAATAAACGGGCAGAAAGTCATCATAAAATAGGCTGGCGGGGTCGGTATCGGGTTTCCGGGGATTGTCGCGGAAAAGCTGATCCTTGATCATATGCCACATGACATCGACGCGGAATCCGTCTACGCCTTTCTCAAGCCAGAACCGGATCACATCCTGCATAGCTTCCTGTACTTCCGGATTACGCCAGTTCAGATCGGGCTGTTCTTTCAGGAAGGCGTGATAGTAGTACTGTTGTGTTTGGGCATCCCATTCCCAGGCAGACCCACCAAATACACTGAGCCAGTTGTTGGGCGGCGTCTGGTCTGGTCCCGGGTCCCGCCAGATATACCAGTCCCGTTTCGGATGATTTCGGTCGGACTTCGCTTCGAGGAACCAGGGGTGCTGATCGGAGGTATGGTTCGGAACCAGGTCGATAATCAGTTTCAGCTCCCGCTTGTGTGCTTCCTCCAGCAGTTTTTCGAAATCCGCAAAAGTGCCGAAGATGGGGTCTATTCCTTTGTAGTCAGAAATATCATAGCCGAAGTCGGCCATGGGCGAAGTGAAAACGGGAGATATCCAGACAGCATCAATGCCCAGCCATTTCAGATAATCGAGGTGCCTGATGATTCCCTGGAGATCTCCGATCCCGTCGTCGTTAGTGTCCTGATAAGAGCGCGGATAGATCTGGTATATGATACCAGATTCCCACCACGGCTGCCGGTTTTGCTTCTTTTCCATAGGCTAATCGTTGAGTGAAAGAAGAAAGGGTAGCCGAATGGGAAACCTGAGCTTCCCTCGACTACCCTGCATTAATGGCTAACGGATTCTAGTTGTCTAGCAGATAGCTATCCATTTCTCTTTCCAACTCCTCCCGGGTTCTGCCCAGTTTTCTTTGAAGGCGGCCCAGAAGTTCGTCTTCCAGTCCTTCTTCATAAAGAAGGTCATTGTCGGTCAGATCTGCATATTGTTGTTTCAGTTTACCTTTTAACAAATTCCAGTTTCCTTTTACTTTATCTTCAAATGCGCCCATAATAAATAAGGTTTAGTTTGTTTGTCCCATAAACCTAAAATATTAATGCCTGAGCGGGAAAACGGTCGTCAACCCGCTTTTTGGGCTGATAGTGTGGTGAGGGATGTAGAATTTCGGGCTGCTAATTACACAAGGTGGTGTAAGGGAATGCTAATTTTTAGTAGGTTTGACTTAAAGTAGTTAAGGAAAGTAAGATGAAATTGAAATTTCCAGGTATACGTTACGCCTGTCTCTGTGTCCTGACGGTCCTTTCGGGTTGGGCCATGCCTCCGCGACAGCCTTCTTCGTCAGAAATACTGCACAAAATTGAAAAATTAAATATCCTCGGCACCGTACTGTATTTTGCCGCTCACCCGGACGATGAAAATACCGGCTTTATCGCCTATATGGCCAATGAGGAAAAGTACCAGACCTATTATCTGTCCCTGACCCGGGGTGACGGTGGTCAGAACCTCATCGGTCCCGAAATGCGCGAACTTCTGGGGATGATCCGTACCCAGGAACTGCTGCAAGCCCGCCGAATCGATGGGGGAAAACAGTTTTTTTCCCGGGCGAATGACTTCGGCTATTCCAAAAATCCAGACGAAACCATGAAAGTTTGGGATCGGGAAGCGGTACTCGCCGACGCAGTATGGGTTATCCGTAACACCCGGCCCGACATCATTGTCACCCGTTTCCCTCCCGACGAGCGTGCGGGGCACGGCCATCATACGGCTTCGGCCATGCTGGCTGAGGAGGCTTTTGATGCTGCCGGAGATCCGCGAAGGTTTCCGGAACAGTTAAAGTATGTGGAAGTCTGGAAGCCCAAACGCCTGCTCTGGAATATCGGGATGTGGGCTGTGCGCAACCGGGAGGAGTTTATCAGGAATGCGCGGAGCTACATACAGCTGGATATAGGAAAATATAATCCACTGCTGGGGGCTTCCTACGGTGAGATCGCCGCGCGGAGCAGGAGCATGCATAAAAGTCAGGGCTTCGGTGCGGTGGGCCGCAGAGGGGTCGATGTGGAATATTTCCAGTTCGTCAAAGGGGACAAGCCTGCGAACAGTCTCATGGAAGGGATTGATACCGGTTGGTCCCGCGTAAAAGGGGGCGACAAAATTCCCGGGTTGATAGAAAAGCTGAAAAAAGGATTTGACATGGCCAACCCGGCGGGAAGTGTGCCCGATCTGCTCAGCCTCCGGCGGGAGTTACTCCAGTTGAAGGACCCCCACTGGAAGAAGGTGAAACTGGAGGAAGTGGATCAACTCCTGCGGGATGTGCTCGGATTATACCTTGAAGCGGTTGCGGAGTCATCGGTTTACACACCGGGCGAGCCGATAAGTGTTTCACTGGAAGCCATCAACCGCTCGGAAAGGGAGGTCGCCGTCATCTCGATCAACGGTCCGTTCGCGAGGAAAGATTCGTCCGTTAACCGGCCACTGCTCACCAATGAGCCCGTTCGGCTGGAAATCCAAACCGTAGTTCCGCCCCGGCAGGAGATCTCTCAGCCCTACTGGCTGACGCGGGACATAGGTTATGAGGGTTTGTTTGAAGTTTCGGATCAGTTAAAGATCGGTAGGCCTGAAAACGAGCCTCCGGCTGTGATCCGGATGCAGCTTCGGGTCGGCGGAGAGCTGCTGAATTACGAAGTGCCGGTGGTGTACAAGAAGCGGGACCCGGTCCGTGGGGAAGTCTATGAGCCACTGGTCATTTCTCCACCTGTTTATACTGCAATGGGTAATGACGTGTACATGTTTAAAGACGGGAGTGCACGGAAAATCAGTGTGACCGTGACTGCAGCCCGGGATAATTGCCGGGGACAGGTGCGTTTGAAACTGCCGGCCGGCTGGAATGCTACGCCCGCTGCCGAAAAGTTTACGCTTGATAGAAAAGGCGACAACGCCCGAATTGATTTCCTGGTGACACCTCCCCAGGGTGATATGACGGCGGAGATTGCAGCCATAGCCGAAATGGGCGGGGTGGAATACGACCGTGAACTTGGGATCATTGCCTATGATCATATCCCGAAGCAGGTGTACTTTCCTGCCAGCAAGGCGAAGGTGGTCCGGCTCGACCTGAAAACCAGAGGAAGGGAAATCGGCTATATCCACGGAGCCGGGGATGCGGTACCTCAGGCACTCCAGGAGGTCGGCTATCAGGTGACGATTCTGGAAGACAAGGATATAGAGCCGCTGGTTCTGAAGCGGTTTGATGCAGTTATACTGGGGGTAAGGGCTTATAACACCCGGACAGCCCTGGCAGGAAAGCAGAAAATACTCCTGGACTATGTGAAGGGCGGGGGAAACCTGATCGTCCAGTATAACACCAATTCAGAGCTTCTTCTGAGAGAACTGGGACCGTATGCCTTCGAAGTTTCACGGGACCGGGTAAGCGTGGAAGATGCTCCGGTCCGGATCCTGAATCCGGAAAGCCCCGTCCTCAATATGCCGAACAAGATAACCTCCCGAGACTTTGATGGCTGGGTACAGGAGCGGGGTTTGTATTTTCCGGCGAACTGGGACAAACGGTATGAAACCGTTATTTCCTCCGCCGACCCCGGAAGTGCTCCCCTCGACGGGGGAATTATCTATGCCAAATACGGAGACGGATATTATATTTATTCGGGAATCTCCTGGTTCAGGCAACTTCCTGCGGGAGTTCCCGGTGCATACCGACTTTTCGTGAATCTGATTTCTTTGGGGAAATAGCCGGGGCGATTCCGACAGGTAAGTGTACTGATTTATATGATTTTAGCTGTGCGGAATTTGAAAAAATTTCGAGTATATCCGGCGGGTTTCAGCATTATTTATATGGTCGGAGTGCTTGAACATTAGGTAGTGAAAGAGTATATTAGCACCCTTTAATATTAATAATTACATACAGATTATGGCAACCTCACGTAGAGATGTTCTGAAACTCGCAGGTCTTGCGCTCGCAGGAAGCAGTTTCCCATCTATTATTGTACCTAAAAAGACCTTTGCCGGGACAAACAGTGAGACCCTGAAAGTTGGGTTGATCGGATGTGGTGGTCGCGGTTCAGGTGCAGCCCAGCAGGCTTTAAGTGCTGATCCCAATGTAGTACTTCACGCAATGGGAGATATCTTCCCTGACAAGCTGGAAGCCTCCCTGACTAACCTGAAAAAGGTTCATGGAGACAAGGTGAAAGTAACTGAAGACCGTAAGTTCCTGGGATTCGATGCTTATCAGAAAGTGATCGATTCAGGAGTAGACGTAGTCCTTCTGGCGACTCCTCCTTTCTTCCGTCCACTTCACCTGGAAGCTGCGGTAAAAGCAGGAAAACATATCTTCTGTGAGAAGCCTGTTGCGGTGGATGCGCCTGGTATCCGTCGGGTACTGGATGCAGCCAAACTGGCCAAGCAGAAAAATCTTTCGCTTGTATCCGGTTTCTGCTGGCGTTACGACATGCCTAAGAGAGCGAGCTTTGGCCAAATCCTCGACGGTGCCATTGGTGACGTTACGACCGTTTATAACACTTACAACACGCAGTTGCTGTGGTCTTTCCCCCGTAAGGAAGGCTGGACTGACATGGAGTATCAGCTCCGCAACTGGCTGTACTATACCTGGATTTCCGGTGACCACATCGTCGAACAGGCTGTACACAGCGTCGACATGATGTCGTGGGCGTTCGGAGACGTAAAACCGCTCAGCGCTATCGCCACCGGCGGACGTCAGGTAAGAACTGATCCTGCGTTCGGTCATATTTACGACCATTTTGCAGTCGTTTATGAATATCCCAACGGAGCTAAAGGTTTCCATTTCTCTCGTCAGCAAGCCAACACCGATACCCAGTATCACGTAGAAAGCATCGGTACCAAAGGCCGTGCCATGGTGGATTGCTCCAGACGTATCCACGAAATCTACGGAGCCAAGAGCTGGAAATATCAGGGAGATACCCCCAACATGTATCAGGTAGAACACAATGAGCTGTTTGCTTCCATCCGTAACGGTAAACCCAAAAACGATGGAGAATGGATGGCTCAAAGTACCCTGCTGGCTATCATGGGTAGAATGGCTGCCTATACAGGTAAAAGAATTACCTACGAACAGGCACTGAATTCTAATGAAAAACTGGGTCCGGATACCATTACCTCATTCGGAGTTCCAGTACCGGTAGCTGAGGTTGCCAAACCAGGTTTCACAGCATTCAGTTAAGGTCATTTATACCATCAAATGTGTAACTAAAAGTCTACCATCCTGGCGCTTTTCAGGGTCTGTGGTGGTAGACGTTTTTTTATTTTATCATGAACAGAAGAGACTTTCTCAAATCTAATGCCATGGCTGCCACAGCGTTGAGTTTCGGCGTTTCCGAAGCATTTTCGGCAGGGACCAGCCCGATGGCGCCACCTCCTTTTGTTAAAAAAAGCCTCAAATGGGGGATGATCAAGGAAGATTTGTCAATCCTTGACAAATTCAAATTGCTGAAAGACATTGGGTTTGACGGGGTAGAGCTTGATTCGCCCAATGATCTGCCCATGAAAGAAATTCTGAATGCACGCGATAAGACCGGTCTGGAACTGCCCGGTACCGTCAACTCCTTTCACTGGAAGTCCCCGCTTTCGGATAAGGATCCCGCCAAACGAAAAGCAACCTTCGATTCCATGGTACAGGCCCTGCGCGATACCAAGGCCTACGGCGGTACCACCGTACTGCTCGTTCCGGGCGTGGTGAATGCCGAAACCTCCTACCAGGAAGCCTGGGACCGTTCGATCGCCGAGGTGAAAAAGCTGATCCCCTATGCCGAGGAGACCGGCATAAAGATCGCTTTCGAAAACGTTTGGAATAACTTTATTCTCAGTCCCATCGAAGCAGCACGTTACGTCGATGAATTCAACCACCCGCTGATCGGCTGGTATTTCGACGTTGGAAACATCCTGCGTTACGGCTGGCCTGCTCACTGGATCGAAGTATTGGGTAAGCGCATCTTCAAGATCGATATCAAGGAGTACAGCCTGAAGAAAATGAACGAGGAAGGACTGTGGAAAGGATTCGGGGTAGAACTCCTGGAAGGAGACTGCAACTGGCCGGCTGTAAATGCGGCCCTCCAGAAGGTCGGTTACAGCGGTTGGTATTCTGCCGAAGTTCCGGGTGGAGACCGCAACCGTCTGGCTGTGATTAAACAAAAAATGGACGAAATCGCGAAAGCATAATCTCAGTAAACCTGTAAAAAACTGGATTGTATAAGTAAATCAGATGGAAAAAGACGACAAAAGAATTAATAAAGGAACCTCCCGTCGTGACTTTCTTAAAGGCTCGGCAGCCATCCTCGCCGGGTTTACGATCGTTCCACGCCACGTTCTTGGTAAAGGCTTCCTCGCACCCAGCGATCAGCTGACCAAAGGAATTATCGGTGTGGGAGGTATGGGTCAGGGACACATTGCCTATGCAGGAACCCGTGTGGTAGCCATATGCGACGTAGACCAGAACCATCTTAAAAATACACTGGCCAAACTTCCCAAAGGAACCAAGGCCTTCACCGACTACCGCGAGCTGATTCAGCTTCCGGAGGTGGATATCGTACACATAGCTACTCCGCCTCACTGGCATGGGATCATGGCAGCGGATGCCGCAAGAGCCGGTAAGGATATCTGGGCTGAGAAGCCCATGACCCGCACCATCGGCGAGGGTAAGCGTGTCGTCGAAGCCGTCCAGCAGCATGGAAGGATCTTCCGTCTGAACACCTGGTTCCGTTTTGAAGGCAACTTCTACGGAATGAACACTACCGTTAAGCCCATTAAAAAACTGGTAGACAGCGGCATGCTGGGCTGGCCGCTCAAGGTTACCGTCAGCCGTCACACCGGTTTTGACTGGAAATTCTTCTGGGTGGGTAAAACCGATCTGAAACCTGAGCCCGTTCCCGCGGAACTCGATTACGAAAAATGGCTCGGACCAGCTCCATACAAACCATACAACAAACATCGGGTACACGGAACCTTCCGGGGTTACTGGGACTACGATGGAGGTGGATTGGGAGACATGGGGCAACACTACCTCGACCCCGTTCAATACATCCTCGGTAAAGACCATACCAGCCCGATCAGCGTAGAGGTCGATGCGCCCCAGCAGCATCCCGATGCGGTCGGTACCTGGAGAAGGATCGAATATACCTATGAAGACGGTTGCAAGATTATTCTCGACGGGGAAGGAAAAGACACCAATGCAGCCTATATCGAAGGGCCATACGGAAAAGTTTACAATGGTTTCCGTTGCGACATCCCCGATTTCGAGAAGAAGCTCGCTGCTTTCCCGGATCCTGAACCTCAGGTGACCGATTTCGTGGAGGCGGTGAAAAAACGTCAGAAATTCGCCCTGAACGAGGAAAACGGACACCGCTCCTGTACCATCGTCAACATGGGACTGGTGGCATTACGACTCAACCGCTCCCTGAAATTTGATCCGGAAAAACAGTTGTTCATCGATGATGAGGGGGCCAACCGCTTGATTGATCAGCCCATGAGAGCACCTTACACATTGTAATCCACCTCAATAACTAAAGATTAAAGTGAAGAAGATAATCTATACCGTTTTGTTGTCGGGGATGGTCTCCGGAGCGGTTCTGGCTCAGAACGCTCCCGGCAGGACTGTAGAAACCCGCATCGCGGATTTGCTGGCGCAGATGCCTGCTGAAAACCAGAAGTCACTCGAAAGAAATGCTGAAGAAATGGCCGCGCTCGGCAAAGACGGAATCGTTAAACTGATCACCCGTCTGTCTGCGCCAGGAGCTGGGCCCAATGAAGCGCTCGAAAATGCAATCGCCGGTTTTACATTTTATGTAAACAACCCGGCAAGGGAATCGTGGCGAAAGCTGGCTGCGGAAGCCTACGCGGAAGCCCTTCCCAAACTTAATAACAAGGTAACGCAGACATTCATCCTGTATCAACTGCAGCAGGTTGACAGGGGAGAAGGGCTTAGTGCCATCGTTCCCTTGCTCGACGATACCGAACTGGTAGGTCCGGCAGCCAGAGCGCTCGCCAGGTCAGGCAATCCGGCAGCGGGAAGCGCACTCCTGAAAGCGCTGGAAAATCCTTGGGGAAATCGGCAGCTGCACCTGATCGAAGCCCTGGGTGACCTGAGATACGAACCAGCCGCTGCCGTAATCGAGCGTTTCGCAGCCGGGGAGGAAAAGGAAATCCGCAAGGTCGCCCAGTATGCGCTCAAGGAAATCGCAGCTCCTTCGTCGGAAGCGGTTTTGCGTAAGGCAGCGGCAAAGGCCGGCTACATCTATGATGAAACCAACGCAACGGCCAACTACCTTCAGTACCTGACCAATCTTGCCAAAAAAGATGCTGGAGCCGCTGAAAAAGCTGCCAGAACCCTGTACAACACGGCATCTGGTCCCAAGCAGGAACATACCAAGGCTGCAGCCCTCAGCATCATCGCAGCTGCACAGGGTGAAGGGGCCGTTACCGAACTGGTGAAGGCTGCTCAGAGCTCCAACGGTAAACTGAGAGCAACTGCTCTGGCATCACTCGGAAACCTGAAAAGTACTGCTGCCAACGCTGCACTTCTCAAACTCGTTACTTCCGGTACTCCTGCCGTTAAGTCCGACGTAATCTCATTCCTGGGTAATTCTGGTTCTGCAGCAGCGGTTCCGGCTATTACCAGGGCATTGAGCGATAACAGCCCTGCTGTGAAAGTGGCTGCTGTAACTGCCCTGAGCAAACTGGGTGGCGAATCGTCGGTAGATAAATTGCTCCCTTTGCTGAAAAGCAACGACCAGTTGGTAGTGAATGCCGTTAAAACCGCGTTGCTGACCACCAAGGGCTCCAGCCTGGTAGACAAAGTTGCTGCGGCCGTGCCTGCCGCCGGTAACCTCGGTAAAATTGCCCTTTTGGATGTACTCGCAGCCCGTAAGGCTAGTAACCAGGTCGGCGTCGTGACCGGATTGCTCAACAACAGCAATGTGGATGTGAAGAATGCCGCTTTTGCAGCCCTGAAAGGTGTGGCCTCGGACAAGGATCTTCCTACACTGCTCAACCTATTGAACACCGTGAAAGATGTCAAAAATCTGGCAGGGGTACAGGATGCCGTGAAATCAGCCCTCAGCGGATCGTCGAACAAGGCGCTTTTATCTCAGCTGCTGGGTAATTTCTCGTCGTCGTCCAACAAAGCAGCTTACCTGCCGGTACTGGCCAGCGTAGGGGGCAAAGAAGCACTTCAGGCTACATTGACTTCGTTCAAAGGTGGCGCAGCCGACGAGAAAAAGGCTGCAGTAGAAGCGCTCAGCCAGTGGTCCGATGAATCAAGCCTCGATGAGCTTTATAATATAGCTAAAGACCCGGCCAGCAGCTCCTATAAGGAACAGGCCATTCAGGGCTATGTGGCTTCTGTGCGCCGTGCCAAAGCTACCCCTGAGCAGAAAGTAATTCTGCTCCGTAAGATCCTGGAAGTTTCCAGCTCTTCGGAAAGCAAGACGGCGATCATCAATGAACTGCAGCGGAACAAGACCTTCTATGCACTGGTAACAGCCGGTAAATACCTGGATGATGCAGACCTGCAGCAGCCCGCTGCACAGGCCGTGATGAATATCGCTCTGGGTAATCCTCAGTTCGACGGTCCGGTTGTACGTCAGTTGCTTACCAAAACCATGCAGGTAATCAAAGGACAGGACGCCGAATATCAGAAGGAAGCCATCAGAAAGCATCTGTCGGAAATGGCTCCGGATGAGAAAGGATACATCTCTCTTTTCAATGGCAAAGACCTGACCGGCTGGAAAGGCCTGGTAGAGAACCCTATCAAACGTGCACAGATGCACCCCGACACCCTGGCGAAAAAGCAGCAGGCCGCTGACGAAGTGATGCGCAATGGCTGGAAGGTGGAAGACGGTGTACTGGTTTTCACTGGAAAAGGACAGAATATCGTCGCGCAGAAAGAATATGGCGATATCGAAATGTATGTCGACTGGAAACTTGATCCAAACGGCAAGGACGGCGATGCCGGTATCTATCTGCGTGGTACACCACAGGTTCAGATCTGGGACACATCCCGCGTGAACGTAGGGGCTCAGGTTGGATCAGGCGGTCTTTACAACAACCAGAAACATCAGAGCAAGCCTGACAAGGTTGCGGATAACAAACTGGGTGAGTGGAACACGTTCTACATCAAGATGGTGGGTGACCGTGTTACCGTGGATCTGAACGGAGAACGCGTGGTTGACAACGTGATCCTCGAAAACTTCTGGGATCGTAAGCAACCTATCTTCCCGGTGGGCCAGCTGGAACTGCAAGCGCATGGTACCAAAGTTTACTATCGTGACATTTACGTAAAAGAGCTGCCAAGAGTAGAACCATTCCAGCTTTCTGCAGAAGAAAAAGCAGAGGGTTACAAAGTGCTCTTCGACGGTACCAATATGCATGAGTGGGTAGGAAATACCGAAGATTATTTCATCGAAAATGGGGATCTGGTGGTTCGTCCAAAAGGTACGCACAAAGGTGGCACCCGCAACCTGTACACCAAAGACGAGTATTCTGATTTTATCTTCCGTTTCGAGTTCCAGCTCACTCCCGGAGCTAACAATGGTCTCGGAGTACGTGCGCCGCTCGAAGGCGATGCGGCATACGTAGGCATGTGCGAGCTGCAGATTCTGGATGATACCGCGCCCATCTACCGAGAACTGGCTCCGTATCAGTACCACGGTTCGGCGTACGGAATCATACCTTCGAAAAGAGGTCACCTGAAACCCGTGGGAGAATGGAACTATCAGGAAGTGCAGGTACAGGGTTCGAGAATCAAGGTGATTCTGAATGGTACGACCATCCTCGACGGCGACCTGGCCGAAGCATCCAAAAACGGTACTCTGGATAAGAAAGACCATCCGGGTATTAACCGTACAACCGGACATATCGGCTTCCTCGGCCACGGCAGCGAACTGAAGTTCAGAAACATCCGGATCAAGGACCTGTCGCAGAAGGAAGAACCCGCTAAGGTCGAAACGGTAGAACAGCCTGCTGGTAAAAAGGCTAAAAAAGAGAAGAAGAAAAAGAAGTAAGCTTCTTTGAGCGTTATAAACCAGTATCAGGGTACGTGTACGATTCAGGTCACGTACCCTGATTTATTTGATGGTATTGGGTAACTTGCAGAATTAAACCATAAAAAAACCTATGTCAGGAACTGCCGGTAAAATACTTACACGTGAAAAAGCCAGGGAAATAGTTGCCGGTTGGCAGGAGGCAGGTGAGAAAATCGTCTTCACCAACGGCTGCTTTGATATTGTCCATCTTGGCCATATCGATTATCTGGAGAAAGCCCGTGCTTTAGGGGACAAGCTGGTGCTTGGCTTGAATACCGATGCATCGGTGAGCCGGCTGAAAGGCCCGTTACGGCCGGTGGTGGATGAACAGGCCCGTGCCAGGCTGATGGCCGCCCTTTCATTTGTGGATGCTGTCATTTTGTTCGACGAACCGACACCTTTGCAGTTAATTGAGACCCTCGGACCTGACATTTTGGTAAAAGGGGATGATTATACAGTGGAGAACATAGTTGGCGCGGATTTTGTTACTTCTAATGGAGGCGAAGTGAAGACCATTCCGTTGGTGAAGGGATATTCGACTTCGACGATTATTGAGAAAATAAGAAGGGCATTTAGCTGATTTTTCTTATTTTCGTTAGCCGAAAAGTAAATTACTAACAAACCTTTGAAAAATAATAATGGGAGGATCTTATTTGTTGCTACTGATCATCATGGGGGTCAGTTGGTACGTACAGTGGAGATTAAAGAGTAAATTCAAGGAGTATTCCGAGGTAGGCCTGAGAGTTGGGTTGAGTGGAAAGGAAATAGCTGAAAAAATGCTCCGCGATAACGGTATTTTCGATGTGAGGGTGCAATCGGTAGACGGGATGTTGACCGACCATTACAATCCGATGGATAAAACGGTGAATCTGAGTTCCGACGTTTACCATGGGCGTAGCGTAGCAGCCGCTGCGGTTGCTGCCCACGAATGCGGTCACGCCGTTCAACATGCTACCGCCTATTCCTGGTTGCAATTCAGATCCAAGATGGTACCTGTA
>Ga0182792_1002492_pt1 | contig 12917 bp, 9 predicted proteins | sample Passage237B_FD_130497 | JGI IMG/M metagenome (GOLD analysis project Ga0182792, IMG submission 130497) | Cellulose adapted compost microbial communities from Newby Island Compost Facility, Milpitas, CA, USA - Passage2 37B (version 2) (version 2) ...
AAACCAACACAATCCAATGAAATTAGGTGCATTTTCAGTTAGTCTTAGCGTAAAAGACTTATAAATCTCCAAAGCATTTTATGAAAAATTAGGGTTCCAGGTTTTTGGAGGCAGCATGGAACAGAATTATCTCATCATGAAAAACGGGAACGCGCTAATTGGCCTTTTTCAGGGCATGTTTACCGGCAATATATTAACCTTTAATCCGGGTTGGGACGAGAACGCCAATAACCTGGAAACGTTTGACGACATTCGTTCCATACAGCAACAACTCAAAAACAGCGGAATGAAGCTCATCAGCGAAGCAGATGAAGGAAGCGAAGGACCTGCAAGCCTTATGCTGACCGACCCGGATGGTAATGTTATTTTATTGGACCAACATCGTTAACATCACTTATTATGAAAGCTAACGGAAATACCGTACAAGAAATACTGGACAATCTGCCTTCTGATCGGGCAGAACCTTTTAGGAAATTGCATGATGTTATTGTAAAAAAACTACCCAAAGGTTTTGAAGCAGCCATGAGTTACGGCGGCCTGGGATATGTAGTTCCGCATTCCCTTTATCCAGCAGGCTACCATTGCAAGCCCAGCGAACCTTTACCATTTGCAGGTATAGCTTCGCAGAAGAACTCCATCAATCTTTATCATATGGGTATATATGCCCAACCCAGTTTATTGGAATGGTTTGTAAAAGAATTTCCCAAACACACCGCCCAAAAACTGGACATGGGGAAAAGTTGTATCCGTTTTAAAAAATTAGAAGACATTCCCTACCAGCTAATCGGCGAGTTGATGACAAAAATGACTGTGGAAGATTGGATCGAAATTTATGAAAGTAAGGTAAAGAGATAAAGCGGAAATCAAAACAAAATAACTTCCTATTGTGGGCATTTCTACAATAGGAAGTTACAATATAATATAGTAAAACTATTACAACGATGTTACTTACCCTTCCTCTCCACCATTGTTAGTATCGTAGCCAAACCAACCAATGGTTGATCAGTATCGTCCAGCATTTCTACCAACCATTTAACAATACCACGTTTGATGAGGGTTTTCGGCTCATCAGGATTTTCTGTAACGTCATTAGGCAGTTTTTGCTTACAGGTAAAGCGAATATGAATCTTTGCACCGGGATAAACGGGCTTAGTAAAGCGTAACTCATCGATTCCATAGTTCAGCAAAACCGGATTTTTTACATAACTGTCCACAAACAAACCCGCAGCCAGGCTCATTACAAAATAGCCATGCGCCACCTGCTGATCAAACATCGTTCCGGTAAAGTCGGTATCTACTTTATGGGCATAAAAATTATCACCACTCAACTCCGCAAAACGATCAATATCTTCTGAGGTAATTTCCCGACTTTCGGTAATCAACTGATCACCTACTTGCAGTTCATCAAAATATTTCTTGAAAGGATGTATATCTGTAAGATGTCCTTTTGCTCCCTGCTGATAAACATTTGTGACTGCGGTGACCATTGTGGGAGATCCCTGAATGGCAGTACGTTGCAGGTAATGCATTACACCGCGTTTGCCGCCCATCTCTTCACCTCCACCTGCACGTCCGGGACCACCATGCACCAGCATGGGCATTGGCGAACCATGGCCCGTGCTTTCTTTCGCACAATCCTGATTCAACACCAGAACTCTTCCGTGTGCTGTAGCAGCTTCCAAAGTATAATTACGGGCAAGCTTTGGATCATTGGTAACAATAGAGCTCACTAAGGAACCTTTTCCCATTTGAGCCAGTTCTATTGCTTCGTCTAAGTTCTTATAGGGCATGATCGTACTCACGGGCCCAAATACTTCCACCTCATGTACATCCGTCTTTTTAAAGGGTTGATCATTCCTAAAAACTACCGGCGGCAGGAAGGCACCTTTCTCTTTATCTGCCCCTATAACTTCATAGTTTTGCAAATCGCCTATCACGATCTCTTGCGATTGTTGTAAATCCGCAATTTTCTCCAACACTTCTTGCTTTTGGCTCATCCCGGCTAGTGATCCCATACGCACACCTTCAACTGAAGGATCACCGACCTTAACGGTGGACAATCTTTTGCCTAAAGCAATCTGCACGGCTTCCATCATATCTTCCGGAACAATAATCCTGCGAATGGCGGTACACTTCTGACCGGCTTTGGTGGTAATTTCCCGGGCTACTTCTTTTATGAAAATATCAAACTCTGGCATTTCGGTAGTTACATCACTGCCTAGCACACAACAGTTCAGCGAGTCGGCTTCCATATTGAAAGGCACACTTTCTTCAATCAAACGAGGATGAGCTTTCAGCATCTTTCCCGTGGATGCAGATCCGGTAAAGGTAACCACATCACCCTCTTGCACATAATCCAGGATACCGCGTGCACTGCCACAAATCAGTTGTAATGCGCCTTCGGGTAAAATACCGGATGCAACGATATCCTCCACCACCGCTTCGGTTAGGTAGGAAGTGAGTGTTGCTGGTTTTACAATTGCCGGCACACCGGCAAGGAAATTAACGGCAATCTTTTCCAACATACCCCAAACCGGGAAATTGAAAGCATTGATATGTATGGCCACGCCACGTTTTGGAACCATAATATGATGACCAATAAAGGTTCCGTTTTTGGATAGTGGTACAGCATCCCCGTCAACATAATAAGTTTCATCGGGGAATTGACGACGTAAAGAAGCATTGGCAAACAGATTACCAATTCCACCTTCGATATCCACCCAACTATCAGCGCGGGTAGCACCGGTATAAGCGCTGATTGCGTAATAATTTTCTTTGCGTTCCAGAAGATATAAGGCCAGGTTTTTCAGCATTCTACCTCGTTCATGAAAGGTCATTTTCCGAAGTGCAATACCTTTCTTTCGTGCATATTGCATCATCGCTTCGAAATCCAGTCCTTTGCTGCTGGCAGTATAAATAGGTTGGCCGGTAATGGCATGGTATAAAGTTTCGGCTCCTTCCGCTCCCGGAATCCATTGGCCTTGTGCGTAATTACGAAGTTGTGTCAGTGACATTGTAAAATTTAAATCTGATTATTGAACTTGAAAATAATAAAAAAACAGTCAACAGGGTAAAGGTAGGATTACAAATTTTGCTCAATAAAAGTCGTCATTCTTTCAAATAATTGACGGCGGGTATTGCCTCCATGAATACCATGGTTTTTGTTGGGATAATATACTGACTCAAATTGCTTACCTGCTTCAATCAGGTTTTTGGTGAGCACGGCGGCATTTTGAAAATGGACATTGTCATCAGCTGTTCCATGAATCAATAAAAACTTGCCTTGCAATAAATCTGCCATCTTTTCCGGAGCATTCTGATCGTATCCTTCTGCATTTTCCTGGGGGGTGCGCATATAACGTTCCGTATAAATATTGTCATAAAAACGCCAATTCGTAACTGGGGCTACTGCAATGGCTGCTTTGAAAACATCGGCTCCTTTGAGCAAACAGGTGCTACTCATGAATCCTCCATAACTCCACCCCCAGATGCCTATACGATCCTTATTTACATAACGTTGCTGTGCAAGGTATTTAGCTACAGCAATCTGGTCATTACTCTCCAGTTTGCCCAATTGTAAATAAGTCTTCTTCTCGAATGCTTCTCCACGTCCACCCGTACCGGTGCCATCCACACATACAATGATATAACCTTTTTGTGCTAACATTTGATGCCAGAAATAATTGCCGATCGGGAAGTAATCTTTCACTTCTTGCGAACCGGGACCACTATACTGATACATCAATACCGGATATTGCTTATTGCTGTCAAATCCGGGAGGTGTTATCATCCAACCATTCAAGGTAAGGCCTTCATCACCTGGGAATTGGCATAAAGTAACGGTTCCCAAATCATATTGTTGTAATGTCTTTTTTAATTTGGCATTATCTTCTAATCTGCGTACCGATTTTCCGTTTTTATCTAACAAAGTATAAACTGGCACGTCTTGAATCCGGCTATGACGATCCAGGAAATATTGCAAACCATTACAAACCGTGATGTTGTGCCAGCCATCTTCGGGTGTAAGACATACGGTTTCTTTAGTGTCTATGTTTATGCGGTACAATTTTCTTTCCAAGGGAGATTGCATTCCGGCAGTAAAATAAGCCTCACGTGATTGCATATCTACACCGCTCAGTTCATCTACTTCCCATGGACCTGTGGTGAGCTGACTCAAGGTTTTTGCTGACCAATCATAAAGATACAAATGGTTGTATCCGCTTTGCTCTGATGTAAATAGAAAAGCTTGCTTTCCCGGAAGGAAATGCATGTTATCGTTGATCTTAATAAAATAGGGATTGGTTTCCGTGTAAATTTCCTGGTAGTCGCCATTGCTGCCAGGATTACTCAGGTAAAGTTTCAAGGTATTCTGATGACGATTCAGGTAAAAAACACACAGCTTACTTTCCGGTGTCCATTTAATTCTCGGGATATAATCATTTTGAGGTACAGGAATGTCAGCATTTGTGATCGAACTCGTCTCAACATTAAAAAAATGAATCGTCACTACGGAATTGTCTTCTCCCGCTTTGGGATATTTGTAGGTATATAAAACGGGATAGTTTGAACTGTCATACATGGGGATTGAAAATTCTTTCACTTTAGTTTCATCGAAACGATAATAGGCAATATATGCACCGTCAGGCGACCAGTCGAAGGCACGCGTAAATTCAAATTCTTCTTCATACACCCAATCGCAATTACCGTTAATGATCGCATTCTTACGGCCATCATTTGTAACCTGGGTGGTAGTGCCAGAATGAAGATCTTTGATAAAAAGGTTATTGTCTTTTACAAATGCCACTTTATTTCCTTTCGGATTAAAAAGCGCGTGCATCACCTTTTCGGTATCTAATAATTGCAATTGTTGTGTTTTCAAATCGAAAACATACACCCGATAATAGACAGAGCGGCGATACACATGTTCGCCGTCTTCAAACAACAACATTTTTTGTTCGTCTGAGGAAAAAGCATAATCACTGATGGCAATTTGTTGTTCTTCGAAAAGGTGTTGACTGTTATCAAACAAGGTTTTCAGCTTAGCACCATTGGATAATTTATAGACGTTGATTTGCGTCCTTTCCCCTTCTTGATCTGTTTGTGTATAATGCAGCCCGTCATTCATGGTATTGAATCCGGGTACGCTTTTAATTGAAAAGGCTTTATTTTTATACAAATCATCCATTGTGATTTGTTTTTTACCTTGTGCAGATACGAGGCCTATTGTGCATAGCAAACCAATGGAAAGAAGTAGCAGGCGTTTATACATGGTATTCTACAATTGAATTTTTAAAAGGAAAACAGGAGCATCTCAGGCGCCTGAAATTCCGGCTGGTAAAGATAGGAATATCAGGGCAATCTTTAATTTATGGGAACTACCCCTAGAAGGCTTTGTTTTATTAAACATGTTGCATCTCCTTTCTATTATTGCCATAATGTCATTATAATGTCAATTCCTTTCAAGGATCTGGCATTTGAGTAGGTTGGAAACATTCCTACAGGATTTAGGTATTATCTTTATCGCCGTTCGTTTAATATACTTATGGAAAATAAATTGCTGAATCGTTTTTGTACTATTGCCCTTTTGGAAGGCATTTCCTGCGTGTTGTTATTCTGCATCACCATGCCCCTGAAATATACTATGGGTTGGGAAAAAATATCGTATTGGACCGGAATGGTTCACGGTATTTTGTTCATCGCATATGGAATTATGTTGATTATTGCCTGGCGCAGTTATAAATGGAATTTTGGGAAAGCTTTCGTGCTGTTTCTGGCCTCATTAGTTCCGTTTGCTACCTTTTGGGTAGAACGAAAACTGAAGCGCGAACCGGCAGCAAAGCCCAATTTATTTCCTTAATAATAATACGCTGTTAGGTAGGCTTCATTGCCAGTGCTATAGTTTCCAGAAAACCAATCCCGGCAAGTTAAGCCAGTCGATCTGCTCCAGATGTAGAGAGAACGATATGGACTTCAGGAAAGCATTTTTTCCTAAAACTGACTCGGAATAATTTTTATAGTCCTGGCTCATAAATACCGGGAAATATACAGAAAGGTAACTATTCAGATACAGTTCCAGTCCGCTTTCAAAAAGAATCTTAGCCCCACTGGGATTCAATTTGGCCGCATTGGAAAAAGAGGCCACGCCGGCATAAGCCCGTAATGGTATCTTACCTAAGGGCAGGTCCGTGGATACATTCAAGGAAAACAACCAATCGTCAGAAAGACCAATGGGGTTGGCATATTGAGATGTACGGTATTTAAAGCCTCCTTCACGAATGGCAATTTGCTGTGCAACAAATCCTTGTATTTCATTTCGTCCTAAATAAGTGCCCTCATATAAATAATCATTGACACCGGAATAAGTAGTGGCTAGCCAATAACGGGAAGTGGTGTATTGATTAGTGGCAAGATTAAAAAATTTACCCCCGAAAGCACGAAGATAAAGTGCTTTTCCTTTGGCAAAATAATCCACTTTCAAATTTCCTTCAGCAGTAATTTTTGCAAAGTCTTTTCCACCCTGCACTTCAAAAGCATAACTGAAGGGATTAAAGGTGCGTTGATGATTATGCAAATACCGAAGGCGTCCATACAAGTAATTTTCCGAACCCTTGGGCGAAGGGCGGTATAAGCTATCAACAGGATCCTGGTTGAAGCTCAATTGGGATTCACTAATCCAGAAAGCTTTCAGCGATATGCTGCGTTCTATCTTACTACGCGCATAAGGTCGGCGTATATTCAACACTACTTCAGGAGCAATTCTGATATAGCGCGCATGCAGGTAATGATCGATATTCAGGTTACTCTTGGCATAAGAATACGTTCTACCTTCCAGCTTCCATTGGATATCATGCAGCCATCCTTGATCGAAATATGAAGTATAACCAAGAATACCATTGCTTGCAATTGTTTTACTGCCAAAAGCAAACATAGGTGCAATAACATACTGCAGTTTGTTTTGAGGAATGCTCAGGTTATGCCCTAATATCCCCAACATAAATCCGTCATAATAATTATACCCCAATGAAGGCATGATCCAGGTTCTGCGCACCTCATCCATATTCAACCCGCCAAATGGTTTTATTTTAAACACTCGATCTGAGCTGTTGTTACGCAGGTCATAATCCGGAACTTCGGGTGCAATGAGGATCTTTTTATAGTTTGCAATTCCTGGGAAAAACACGGTTGCTGTATCACTAAAAGGTGCTGTGAATGCCGTGAGCGTATCATTGTTTTCCAGAATACAATACACCGGAATCGCAGCACGAATGTGGGTTTTATTATGCAACTCCACAAGAAGACCTTCATTTTCCCGGTGGATTTTTTTGAGCGAAAAATTAATTGGCTTGTTACTATACAAAACCTCGTTAAAAAACCAATCTAAACTTTTTGTAGTGTGCTGTTGAAATATCTTCTGAAAATCCTCAGGATAAGGATGTTTAAATTTCCATTGTTGGTAGTATGCTTTCATGGCTGCGTCAAAATGTTCCGCGCCCATATAGATACGCAGCCAACGCAACAAGTAAGGCGTCTTTTCATACACATCACCACCATAATTAAGAGAACGAAAGGTATCCGACTTGGCACCAGAAGGCAAATCCTCATGAATGCTCATAGGATAGGTAAAAGACAGGCTTTCCATATCTCTACTTATTTTTAACACTAAATCGCCGTCCTGTATCTTTCGACTTTTTGAAGTATCTGTGCTATCGGTCACTTTATATTTCAAGCGGGTTATTATTTTTTCATAGTAGTTATTGATGCCTTCGTCCATCCAGGGATGATCACGTTCATTACTACCAATGATTCCATAAAACCAATTGTGACCGGCTTCATGAACGATTACATTATGGTTCAATGCTTCTGAATAGCCCGGCGCAATAACAGTTACGGTAGGATATTCCATACCACCTCCTGCAGAAAGACTACCTTCTACAGCTTTAATAGTTTTATAGGGATAAGGACCTACGCTTTTGCTTAATGCTTCCACTGTAATTTTTAGGGATTGCGTGGCATAGCGCCATTTGTGCTGATCTTTTGGAAAGAAAGCTGCGAATGCTGTAACTATTACTGGATAAGCATTATGAATAGTATCCTTAATAGTGTTTAACAGAGTAGTATTGGAATTATTGGATGGCTTCCCCTGAAATTGCGGGCTTGTAATAACTTCATAAGTAAGGGTATCATTTGTGCGTATGGTATCTTTACGCACTACCCAGGTTTTATCAGCAAACCATGCAAAATCGTGGATATTATTTTCAATATAGTGCAGTGTTTTTGTTTCTGGGGAGGATAGTGGTGTGAAATGGGTGTACAAGGTATCAGGAGGCAGTGGGGCTTCAGCGAGGGAATCCAACCATTGCAATTCCGCTTCATTTTCCAGATTACCGGTGGCCATTACAATATAATTTTTAGGCAAGGTTATCTTTACATCATAACTACCAAATTCACTATAAAATTCTCCCTGATCCAAATAAGGCATAGGGTGCCAACCTTTCCTATCATATACCGCTGGTTTAGGGAACCATTGCGATATTTGGTAAGATTGCCCTACATGTCCCAATCTGGAAAAAGTGTAGGGAATTTTTACCCGAAAAGGTGTGGAAATTTGAACAGATCCACCCGGTGGCAAAGGTTGGGGCAACAGGATCTTGATGATGTCAATATGATCGGTGGCAACCATTCCAACGGGAGTACCATTCACTTCAAACTGAAGACTGTCAATATATCCACGATCCTTTTCTTTGGAAAAATAAAATTTTGTATCTCCATTTTCAACAGCTTGCTTTACATAGGCTGTACGATCGTTTTTATAAGCATTGGGCCAAAGATGGAAATAAATATAAGGCAGCGTATCAGGTGCATTGTTGTAGTAATCCATCTCCACATAGCCGTGTAAAAAATGATTGGTATCATCTAATTGTACTTCCAAACGGGTATCAACACGTTGTTGAAAATAACTATCCTGTGCATGAACTTGCAAAAAAGGATACAACAGTGCAGTAATGGCAAGAAGGAGAAACGCTTTCACAAGATGTAATTTTTAATTAAAGCGAAAGTAAAAAAATATTGAAAGCGATACGACAAAGGCTAAGCTTTCCCTTTTCGAAATTGCGGGAAATCAGAAATCAGCGGAATTAGTAATTGACACCCATAATCAGGGCAGACCTTTTTGCCTCATTTCAAAACAATGCACAATGACTTGATGGTAGGCAAAAGGTATTTTGCCTACCATCAAAACACACTGGAAGGTGGCTCCTGATTGAAAACATTTTTATAATATCCCTGTGAAAGGGGTTAAACGGCAGCAGCGTTGATCACTTTAGTGCGAAAGCCTTTTTCACTTTGCTTACACTATCTAACTTCTCCCAGGTAAACAGCTCTACCTTCATACTTTTTTGCTTGCCTTCCGGAGAAATAAAGGTTTTGCTTATCGTTTCATTCTTCCTTCCGAAATGGCCATAGGCCGCAGTTTCACTGTAAATGGGATTGCGCAGCTTTAATCTTTTTTCAATAAAAAATGGCCGCATATCGAAGAGTTCTGCCACCTTTGCACTGATCTCACCATCCGTCAAATTAACCTTTGCGGTACCGAAAGTATTGACATGAATGGAAGTAGGATGTGCCAGGCCAATAGCGTAGGAAACTTGTACCAGTACTTCATCACAGAGACCGGAAGCCACTAAATTCTTCGCAATATGACGGGTAGCATATGCTGCGGAACGGTCCACTTTAGAAGGATCTTTTCCACTGAAAGCGCCTCCACCATGTGCCCCTTTTCCGCCATAAGTATCTACGATGATTTTACGTCCGGTAAGACCAGTATCCCCATGCGGCCCACCAATTACAAACTTACCGGTTGGATTGATATAATATTTGATCTTGTCATTAAACAGATGGCGATACTTCGGGTATTTTTTCATTACCCTTGGAATCAGAATGCCGGTGATATCCTTGTAGATGGTATCTAACATTTCCTGATCCGCCTTTTTAATATCACTAGCCTTATTAGATTTAGGTTGGATAAAATTATCATGTTGGGTAGAGAGAACAATAGTATCTATTCGTACAGGCTTATTATTATCGTCATACTCAATAGTAACCTGAGATTTGGCATCGGGAGCTAAATAGGTGATTTGTTTGTTTTCTCTCCGCAATGCAGCCAGTTCGATCAGGAGTGTATGTGCCAAATCTAATGTCAGTGGCATATAGTTATCTGTTTCGTTGGTAGCATAGCCAAACATCATACCTTGGTCGCCGGCACCCTGGTCTTCCTTTTTCTCCCTAACTACACCTTGATGGATATCAGCTGATTGTTCATGAATAGCAGATAAAACCCCACAGGATTTAGCTTCAAACATGTACTCACTTTTGGTATATCCTATCCTTTCGATCACCTTACGAGCAATATCCTGAACGTCCAAATATGCGGTGGACTTTACTTCACCTGCCAGGATCACCTGTCCGGTGGTGACTAAGGTTTCGCAGGCTACTTTAGCATTTTTATCGAAAGCCAGAAAATTATCAATCAGTGCATCAGAAATCTGATCAGCAACTTTATCGGGATGCCCTTCGGATACAGATTCCGAAGTGAATAAATAAGGCATAATATAGCAGATACTGTTTTGGAATAAAAAAATATCCGCAAATTTAGGGCTTAAGGCCTAATTATAAGTGTAAAAACGCGGAAAATTATTCCGGAGCTGCGGTACTGTCTGGTTGGGGATGAAATTGACCATCACCGGATGGAGTTGTTTCAAAATTGGATTCTGTTTCCAGCAAATCCAGTGTGGAAATATCTACCTTCCATCGATCCCTACCGGTTTTATCGGTAAACTTCAACAGGCGAAGTTCTTCAAAGGGCAGGATACGAGGCTGTGTTTTGAAATGTACCAATGCAACGGAATCCGAACTTTGTTTAACCCGATAAACATCGACCTTAAAATTTTTGGCACGTTTTTCCAACTCCTCTTCGGTAAATTGTCCTTCTGTTAGTTTTTCCCAGATCTTTAAAACATCCTGTGTGTTTTTAGTGGCAATGTTGCGCGCTGTAACCAGATCGTTTTTATTCAAACTGATTAAAAACAAGGTTGTAATTGACTTGGGCGAGCCACTATCCTTGCAGGCGGCAAACCCACATAGCATCAACAGAATGGCGGTGTATGTCAACAGTTGTTTCATTAGGGATAATCGTATTTTAAAACAGTATCAGGCACATCCGGAAGTAAGACGGATATGTGTTTTTTACCGGGGAAATTTCTTTGATCAAAGATAGGCGATTATTCATTTTCCAAAACAGGCAAACAAATTTTAAACAGGAATTCCACTTCTTTTTTTACAAAAAGAATAAGCCCCCCATCACAAACCACCCGCCTGCATCCCTGAAAATGCGGGCTTCTGTAGTCGGATTTCCTTCAATCTATTGATGCATTGGTTGATGGCTTCAGCATAATCATCCTGTAATCTTCGGTCCCCATTAAGCGGATCTACTTCCCAAATACCGGAGTCGTGCCAATAATCCAAGGCATCCCAATCAGGCCGATTAAGTACCGGATAAATACAGATACCCCATAACATCAATCCATCCTGTAACAGATTTGCACATTCATCTGTTACATGGTTTATCCATTGACTCTTTCCTTCACCATTAAAACTGGTTTCTGCTATGATTATGGGTCGCTTATACCGTTCCATTACCGTACGGCAAAGCTCTGAAAGGCTTTTATAACCTTTTACCGGAGATGTATTTTGCCAATCCACTTGCACTTCTGATGGATAACACCATTGATTGTGTGGGTAATAATTGCATCCAATGATATCCGGTAATGAGGCTTCGCCGCCGAGTTCCTGGCAAATTTTTCCCGTTAACATATCCCATACCTGAAACTGCTCCTCATTTTTTTTCTCTGCTGCCATTACAATTGATGCATCTTCCATGTTGTCCGGAATAATATTAATCAAAGGTTCCGTAGTCAGGATCAGTAATCGGTTATCCATTTCCTTCATGTGCTTTACAGCCTTTATATAGGCCTCCACAAGTTTATACTTTACTTCCCAACCGTAATTACTGGTAAACGGAACAGTAGCTGCGCATTCTCCTCCCAACCAGGATATAAAACTGACTTCATTAATTGGTGTAACGATCAACATATCCTCCATGTTGAGGCTTCGGTACATTTGAACGAAAGCTAAGCAAAATGCCACGAACCGATTACAAAACTGAGGATGCAAGGGACTGAGATCCTCAGGAAAGCCGAAGTGACATATATCCCAAAGGACCTGCTTATTATTTTTTGCTGCAGCAATAATTATTTTCTTTACCGCTGACCAATCATAACAATAGGGAAGGTATTCCACACGACTCCATTGCAGGCCTTCGCGTACAGTTGTCATTTGCATATTCCTCAGGTTATCATAATCCGCTTCAATACGAGCAAGGTGTTGGGTGGCTTCATATAAATCCACTCTATGACCCGAGGCGTTTATCTGGTCGGTGCATTCAAAACCGGCCATCCAAAAGGAAGCAAAGGGGCTTTTCATATCGTATCTTCTTTTGCCGATATCGTTCTTTCCATTATGCCATTGGAAGAAGATTTTCCCGCTTTCATAATAGTTTTGAATAAAGCCAGCGATTGCGCAACAATTTGATCCATGTTATAATATTTATACGTGCCTAATCTACCCGTAAAATATACATGAGGCAGTGTATCTGCAAGTTGTTTGTACTGATTATATAAGGCTTTATTTTCCTTTCGTGGAACCGGGTAATAAGGGTCTCCACAATCCGTAGGATACTCAAACACAATTGTAGTTTTGGGGTTGACCGGACCGGTAAGCTTTTTAAACTCTGTTATTCGCGTATAAAGATGGTTCATTGGATAGTTAACCGTTCCACAAGGCTGATATTCTTCCTGATCCAC
>Ga0182792_1002493_pt1 | contig 12915 bp, 9 predicted proteins | sample Passage237B_FD_130497 | JGI IMG/M metagenome (GOLD analysis project Ga0182792, IMG submission 130497) | Cellulose adapted compost microbial communities from Newby Island Compost Facility, Milpitas, CA, USA - Passage2 37B (version 2) (version 2) ...
CACGAAAGGATTCGTGCGCTAGCGATATAACGGCAGTCATTTAAAAAAAATAATAGAAATGCTGAAAAAACTAAAAAGTATCATCCATCTGCTGAAATCGATTGATTTTGAACAGGTCGAGAAAATATCAAAAAAAGTAGATCTGGGTGAGGTGTTGGGAGCCGTCTCCAAAATGGATGAAAAGCAGTTGCAGATGGCCATGAAGATGCTGACATCGGGCAAGAAGAAAAAAGATCCTCCCCCTATCAATGCAGATTTTTATGCGGTGGAAGAAAGGCTGTCTCCGGAAGATCGGGCATTGCAATTGAAGGTACGGGCCTTTTTGGAGAGCGAGGTCAAACCGATTGTCAACAAATATTGGCTACGGGATGAATTTCCCTTTGAATTGATCCCTAAATTGGCGGAACTGGATATCTGTGGCTATGTGTACGAAGGCTATGGCTGCGCTGGTGGGACGTCCCTAATGGATGGGATCATTGCTAGCGAATTTGGCCGTGTCGATCCGTCCATTGCAACTTTTTTGGGTGTACAAAGTGGATTGGCAATGGGTTCGATCTATATGTGTGGTTCGGAAGAACAGAAACAGGAGTGGCTCCCTCCCATGCAAAAGCTTCAAAAGATAGGTGCCTTTGGGTTGACCGAGCCGCTGGTCGGTTCGGGAACTGCAGGAGGTCTCACGACAACATGCAAACGATCCGGTAAAGATTGGATATTGAACGGTCAGAAAAAATGGATCGGAAACTCTACGTTTTCAGATATGACTATTATCTGGGCGCGAGATCTGGATGATGGGCAGGTCAAAGGTTTTATCGTACGCAAGGAAAATCCGGGTTTCCAAGTGGAAAAGATCAAGGACAAGATGGCGTTGCGGATTGTGCAGAATGGATTGATTACCTTGACGGATTGCTTGGTGCCCGAATCGGATCGTCTGCCACATGCGCAGACCTTTAAGGATACGGCTAAAGTATTGCAGATGACACGTGCAGGGGTGGCTTGGATGGCTGTGGGCTGTGCACGTGGGGCATATGAAAATGCGCTGGAATACACATTACATCGTGAACAGTTTGGTAAACCGATTGCGTCTTTCCAACTCATACAAAACCATTTGGTAGAAATGCTGTCCAATCTGACAGCTATGCAGACTCTGGTGTTCCGGCTTTCCGAGTTGCAGGATGAGGGTAAATTGAAGGATGAGCATGCGTCTTTAGCGAAAGTGTTCTGTACCTTGCGGACGCGTGACATTGTGTCGAGGGCGCGTGAAGTCATGGGAGGGAATGGTATCTTGCTAGAATACAATGTTGCCCGTTTTCTTGCCGATGCGGAGGCCATTTATTCGTATGAAGGGACTAAGGAAATCAATTCGTTGATCGTAGGACGTAGTATCACGGGGTATAGTGCTTTTGTATAGTAGGTAAGTATTGCGATCCCGACATCGGGACAAGTGATGCGTATAGCGTATTGAGATAAAAGAGCAAAGAACAAGGATACCCCTCAGTCCTTGTTCTTTGCTCCTTATTCTTTGTTCTTTCTTAAGGATTAGGTCTTTCATCCTTGTTCCGGTAAGTTTGGTATATTTATTGTAACAGATTTGTTAAACACTAATTATATCATATGACACTAAGAAAAACACTATTAGCACTGGCTCTTGTAGGCTCAGGTGTTGTAGCGGCTCACGCTCAGATCAAAATCAACACGAAATCCATCGGTTCGGCAGCAAAAGCCGTAAAAGCAGCGACACTATCTAATGATGATGTGATCGCTTATACGAAAGAATATATCACATGGATGGATGAGCATAATCCGGTAGCACCTGCTGATCATGAATTGGCAAAGCGTTTGCAAAAATTGACCGGGAACCTTTCCAATTATGATGGACAACAATTGAATTTTAAGGTATATCTAGTGCGGGATGTGAATGCTTTTGCCTGTGCTGATGGAAGTGTACGTGTGTGCGCGGGACTGATGGAAGTCATGGATGACAATGAAGTGCTCGGTGTGCTCGGTCATGAGATTGGACACGTCAAAAATCAAGATTCCAAAGATGCTTTTCGTACGGCGCTATTGACTTCGGCGCTGAAAGATGGTGTGAGTTCACAAGGAGGTACAGCAGCGACCTTGACTGATTCGCAATTGGGCGAACTTGGAGAACAGGTGGCTAACATGAGTTTTTCACGTAAGCAGGAAAGCCTTGCGGATGATTACGGATACAAATTTTTGAAGGATAATAAAGTCAATCCATGGTATATGGCGATGGCTTTTGAGCGATTGTTGGAGCTTTCGGGAGGGGCATCAGATGGAGGACTTTCAAAAAAATTGTTTTCTTCGCACCCCGATACGAAAAAACGTGTAGAAGAAATGTCTCAAAAAGCTACGAAGGATGGTTTTGAAAAACCTATAGTCAACAAATAGTTCTTTTGTTTAGACAATAATAAAGGGGGGGATGTTTTTATGCATCCCCCTTTTATTGTTTTTTTTATTTCTTTTTGCTTTGCTGTTGAGCGGCTTGTTGCTGTCTCATCATCTCTTCCATACGCGTTTGGAAAGAGGATTTTTTCTGTACTTTCGGATTCTTTTTGTTTTCTTCCAGTTTGGCCAGTATCTTCTCATCGTCAATGCTCTGACGGATGAGCACCTGGGTCAAGAATGTGAATACCGCACCCAAGAAATAATAGTAGTTCAGACCTGAGGGGAAACTGTTCAGCATAAAGAAGAATAACAACGGCATAATGTAACCTATGTATTTCATCTGATTGTTAGCTGCCGCTCCGGCTGTAGCATTGTTATACCAAGTGGTCAGCAATGTCGTAGCTGTCATGAGCACACACATCAATGAGATGTGGCCGATCCCAAAAATAGGAGAGAACGTGATTGGCGCATCATACGTGGACAGGTCTTTCATCCATAGGAAACTTTCTCCCCTCAATTCAAAAAGGTTTGGGAAGAAGAAGAAGAAAGCTATTGTAAAAGGCATCTGCAACAACATCGGCAGACAGCCTCCTAAAGGATTGACACCGGCCTGTTTGTATAGTTTCATCTGCTCTTGTTGCAACAACATAGCGTTGTCATCGCCTACCTTTTCTTTGATGACGTCCAATTGTGGCTTGAGTACACGCATCTTGGCCATGGAAAGGTATGATTTGCGTGTCAATGGGAACATGGCTCCTTTGAGCAATAGGGTCAAGATCAGGATCACGATGCCGTAACTCAAGTGGAAACCGTCCAGAAAATCAAATAGCGGTACAGTTATGAAGCGGTTGATCCAGCCCATAGGTCCCCAACCCATGTTGATGATTTTTTCGTATGATTTGTCTTCTGATTTAAGGACTTTGTATTGATTTGGTCCATAGAAGAAGTTGAATTCGTACTGATTGTTGGATTGTGTGTTGAATGCAAGTTCTGCTGTAGTTTTGTAATGCTTGACGACATTGTCTACGGTTAGGTAGGTAACGGCCAATTCTGTATTTTCCAAAGGCTGCTTGGAGGATAGGATCGAAGAGAAGAAGTGCTGTTTGAAAGCGATCCATTCTACTTTTTCTTTCTCCAATTTTTCATCATCATCACTTGTCTCTGACAGGTTGTCGATGTCGTTATCCGTGTTTTTATAGAAAATAGTGGATTTGTCACGTTCGGACTTGATGTTCGGCTCTTTCTGCAATAACGTAGATTCCCATTGCAGTAGGATACTCTTTTGTTTGATGTCGATCAGATTCTGTATTCCTACGGCTTGTATATTCAACCCCAGATTGTAGGAGTTGGGTTGTAGGGTATAGGTGTATTCCAGGTATTGATCGTCACTGTAATTGAGTCTAAATGTTGCGCTGTTGGATGTGCTATTGACCGAAGAGAAGTAAAGGTCATCGGTGTTGATATTTTGTCCTGCGGCATTGAAAAGAAAGCCAAATTTATTGTTTTCTCCTTCCACCAGATACAGAGGTGTGCCATCAAAATTGGTTTCTTCTTTGAGTTGTACCTTTTTTACTTTTCCTCCTTTGGTTGTGATTTCTGCTTTGATCAATTCGTTTTCTAACGTGACAAATCTTTCGTCTCCGCTTTTGGCTCCGCCAAAGGGTTTGGAGAGGTCGACAGAGTCTACCGTAGCGATTGTCGTATTACCGGGCTGGTTATTTGCCGATGTGTCTACTATCCCTTCTCTTACCTTTTTGAGAGAGTCCTGTAAAGCTTGCTCCTGTTTGATTTCTTGTTCGGAAGGCTTCATTAGGTAAAAGGAACCTGCAAAGATCACAAAGATGAGTACTAGTCCTATGATATTATTTCTATCCATTTAAAAAGAGTTAATTTCGATATTAAAGTTTTTTGATCACTGATTTTTATAAGCTATTGCTGCAGCTACAAAGCTGACAAAGAGTGGGTGGGGATTGGCTACGGTAGATTTCAATTCCGGATGGAACTGTCCGGCGACGAAGAACGGATGGTCTTTCAGTTCGACAATCTCAACCAATCCTGTCTTGGGATTCAAACCCGATGCCACCATTCCTGCTTTTTCGTAATCTTTTAAGTAGGCATTGTTGAATTCGTAGCGGTGGCGATGGCGTTCGGAAATTTTTGCTTTGCCATATATGGCAAAAGCCTTTGTACCTTTCTTGATGTCGCAATCGTAAGCACCCAAGCGCATCGTACCTCCCATATTTTTGATGTTTTTTTGTTCTTCCATCAGGTTGATGACCGGGTTTGGCGTGTTGGCATCCATTTCGTAGCTGTTTGCATCTTTAAGGTGAAGTACATTGCGTCCAAACTCGATGACGGCACACTGCATGCCCAAGCATATCCCGAAGAAAGGTATTTTGTTTTCGCGGACATATTTTATGGTACTCAATTTTCCTTCTAAGCCGCGTTCTCCAAACCCTGGAGCAACCAGTACACCATGCAATCCTTTGAGCTTGTCGGCTACATTGTTTTCGTTGATACTTTCGGCCGCGATGAATTTGACTTTTACCCTGCTCTCATTGGTGGATCCAGCGTGTATAAAGGCTTCTGATATAGATTTATAAGCATCGGGAAGCTCGACATATTTGCCAACCAAACCGATATTTATCTCTGTGGTCGGGTTTTTCAGACGACCAAGGAATGCTTTCCAGTTTTCTAGGTTAGGCTCGTTTTTGGTCGAAAGCTTCAGTTTCGTCAGTACGGTCTTGTCCAGCTGTTCTTTGAGCATGAGCAAAGGTACATCGTATATGGTAGAGGCATCGATGGACTCCACGACAGCATTGACGTTGACATTGCAGAATAAAGCCAATTTTTTGCGGATATCCTGATTCAATTTATGTTCTGTTCTGCAGACTAATATATCGGGTTGGACGCCATATTCCAATAATGTTTTGACAGAGTGTTGGGTAGGTTTGGTTTTGAGCTCTCCTGCTGCGGCAAGATAAGGTACCAAGGTCAGGTGTATGACCAACGAATCGTTGCTGCCCAATTCCCAGCGTAGCTGACGAACGGCTTCGATGAATGGAAGGGACTCGATGTCGCCCACGGTGCCACCGAGCTCAGTAATCACGATGTCGTACTCGCCCGATTGTCCAAGTAACTGCATCCTGCGTTTGATTTCGTCTGTGATATGGGGGATGACCTGTACGGTTTTGCCGAGATAGGCTCCTGCACGCTCTTGCTCGATGACGTGTTTGTATATACGTCCGGTCGTGACGTTGTTGGCCTGCGAGGTAGAAACGTTCAAGAACCGCTCATAGTGCCCCAGATCCAGGTCAGTCTCGGCACCGTCTTCGGTCACATAGCATTCTCCGTGCTCATAGGGGTTTAGTGTTCCTGGATCGATGTTGATGTAAGGGTCAAACTTTTGGATGGTAACTTTGAAGCCACGAGCTTGAAGGAGCTTTGCAAGTGATGCTGCAATAATGCCTTTTCCTAACGACGAGGTTACGCCGCCCGTAACAAAGATGTATTTTGTCATAGCAATTAATGGAATTTTCTATTGTTTTGGACCTCAAAAGAGGTTCTAAATCTGCCTTATGTACGGGATACAAAGATAGGAGTTTTTGTGGGTTTTTGAAATAAAATGTAGCAATTAAATAAAGGTGGTAGTTCCTGACAGGTTTATCCAAAAGATGGTAAAAAAACATATCTTTGGTTAAACGGATATTTTGCAGATCGTGATAATAGCTACTATCGTATAGTGAAAGTGATAAAATTTTAAGAATGAACTTACGGGGAATGAGTGATCAGGAAATTGAGTTCAACCATCTTTTTAGGGAAGAGGGTGGAATTTACAGAGGTAAAATTGTCGAACAGACTCAGTTCCATTCTATGCTGTTTCTTGCTGACAAGTTGATAGAGGGATTCAAAACATCTGAGAGAGCAAGGGATCTTGATATTTATGTGGATGTCATTGATAACTTTTCCATCAATGCCTGTGTAGGAAAGAAAGGCGAAAGGTACTATATAGGCATTAACGTAGGTGTATTGGTCTTGTTGTCCAACATGCTTTTTAGAATGTTCTCCAGCAACAGTATTTTGACAGAGGTCGGTGATGCCTCCAAAGAAAGGGTAACACGAAAGATCCATGATGCACAGATTAGAGACATTCAAACACTGCTTGATGATTTTAATGAGGACCTCACACCCGACGAGACTAGATTGGCTGCGGCTTCCTTTTTCTTTAAATCGATTATAGAATTCATCGTGCTCCATGAGTATGCCCACATTATAGATGGTCACATTGACTATTGCATCGATACAATACGGGTTTGTAAGTTGTTTGAGATCCAACCAACGTATGCTGTCGGTTTTGATAATCCGGTTTTTCAACAGACAATAGAATTGCAGGCGGATGACTTTGCCATTTTCGGATGTCTCCATTTGCTACATGATACGCAACTTGGAAAATTTCCCGTGAACCCGCTTTTAAAACCTTACTTCAAAGATTGGAAATCGACTTTGCAATTTTGGTATTTGCCTATTTATACTTATTTTAGGTTTTTCGGGCATCTCAATCAACCACATTCCCTAAAAAAATCTTCTCATCCTATTCCAGCCGTACGATCATACTTGGTTTTGGAGTCACTTGATCACTTTCTTGATAACGATTTTCACCTTCCCGATCATGAAGAGGTTAGCCTATCTTGTATAGAGAGTATCTTTAAGATAGAAGATACTTTTGACCAGATGTCTGAACAAGGTAAAGATCTAAAGGCGCTTGTAATCTACTGATTGGAATTCTTTAGTTTTGGGTGTAGCTAGCTAGGGTAAGATTACACGCTCCAATATAGCCTAACAGATGAAGTAATTGATTATGCAAAAATGCTCATGGATAAACGAAATGATGTCGGCGATCTGTTGAGAAGCTATTCCCCCATTGGCTGAAAGGTAGAATTTTTATATAATGATCATCTGTTAACGATAAGAGATACAGCTTTGAAAAGCAACAATGGATAATAATATGAACACAACAAAACGAGGGAACAATTTTGAAAATAGGGTATATGCTTATCTTCAAGAGGCATTAAGCCAGGACAATCTATTTGTGCCACAGAAAACCAGTAGGATTTTTCAAAAGAAAGGATATTTTTCAAGAGATAGGCAAAGCGATATAATAACTGATATTTCTATAGAAACTTCTATTCCCGGCGCAGATGAGTATAGTTTGTTGACTATAATTGAATGTAAAGGCGGTAATGGTACAATTCCGGTAGATGATATGGAAGAGTTTCATTCGAAAATTCAACAAATAGCTGGAGATAATGTCAAAGCCATCTTTGTGTCTACTTCTGCTTTACAAAAAGGTGCGCTGTCGTATGCTCAATCGAAGAAAATTGCGGTTGTCAGATTCTTACCGATGGATCAGGTGGAATGGGTCAGCTACCATATGCCCCCTAATAGGATGGAGTTTTTAAACCCAATTGAATTCAATTCCGCATTTACAAATCAAGGGCATGTGGGACGCAATAGAAGTTTCTATGGCTGTGATGAATTATCTATTTATAGTGACCTCTTTTCACTGCTCAATGGGTTTTTGAACAGAGCGTAATACAGAGGTGTGACAATGGCTAAGTTTTTGGGATAGACCTCTGAAAAATGGGCTAAAAGCAAAAAAGCCCGACTTTCGTCGAGCTTCTCGGTCGGGGTGGCAGGATGTACCTACTACCCAACAATATCTATGATTTTCAACGAGTTATACCTGTAACAAAAGCCAAGGGGCACCGAATGGGGCACATACGATGTGCTTCGGTTTATTGCCTTTTGTAACGTGGTGCAAACGTGTAATTGATAGTCAATGAACTTATTACACAAATATAACTCCTTTTCGACAATTAAAGAAACAATCTTTTCAAACTGGCGAAAAAAAGAAAAAGCAAAGAAAAACTGCTCATCGGTTTGCTGTTTAATCTTTGGCATGGGGCTGAGCTGTGCGGATTGAACAGCAGGCCGATGATTGGACGGGAGCACCTGTCTCCCTTTCTTGCAGGAAGTTCGTTCCCCCGTCCAGTCCCGCACAAACTACAGACAAGTCTGTTTTTTCTTTTCGCCAGCCAATTGGCTTAACGGTTGGCAGCTTAGCAGGCTGATTAATACTCCTGTATCTTTTCAATCATCTTTTGCAGGGTTTCGATGGCGATCTGCTTGTCCCTTTCCTCGATGCTGTAGGTGTGGCTGCGCATGCTTTCCGGCGAAAGGTTTTCTTTGTATGGCGTGGACAGATAGGGCGCAAGCTGGTTGAAGATATTGGAGAGCGAACGGGAGATGATGATGCGCAGATCGTCTGCGGATTTGAGGATGATGGCCAATTGGTCTACGCTCAATATACAGTGCAGTTTAAAGGGGTTGTGGCCTTTGGATTTATCCGCTGTTCCTTTGGGCTTTTTAAGGTAGCCGGGAAAGCGTACCTCCATAAAGGCGATTAGCGAGCTGATATGTTCATGTACTGCAACCGCATGGCGTTCCTGCGTGTCACGGAACAGCAATAGCTGTCGGTGGAACAGCGAGAGCGTGGCATGATAATGTCGCAACAGCCTTTTTATCTTTCTTTTTTTCAGGGTAGAAAAGGCTAAGCCGTTCAGCAGTTTTTTCAGCTTTTCGGTTTCGCCGTCCAGAAGGCTCAATATGCTGTCATGGTATTCGTCCCGATCTTTTACAGTATCTGACAACAGGTTTACCGTTTCATCCAGCCATTCCAACGGGTAGATAGTCTTTGATAGGTAATGGTTCTTTTTCATATCGATCATGTTGTTTCATCAAACCAAAATGACCTGCTTAGGTGCGGGAATTGCCCGTCTGCTTAAAAAGGCACTGGTATACCTGATACATAGACTGACAAGCCCGCACATAGGCAGACCTGCATTTGTCTCCGTGTATCTTTTAAAAAATTACCAGTTTTATTTAAGCGGAAGCGTATGCACGCAAATATCAATATGTAAGCCGCAAGCGGCGTTGTTGTTTCTAAGTATCAGTTTGCCATAGGCTTTTCAAAGTAAAAAGTAAAAAATTGCTCCTGTTTATTACAGGTTAATATGAACACCAAACTCCCTGCGGATATGTTTGTCCAGATACAACGAACAACAGAACAGGTATACGTCCAACAGTATGAGCGAAATAATCAATAACGTAATGTTCATGTCTTTTTCTTCTTTAAAAAACAGCCCGATGCATAAGCGCACCGGACTGTTACAAAACAATTATACCCCGCTTGCCACCTTTGCATACTCAACGACCAGCCGGTATTGTCCCTTTCTGTGCCGTGAGCTATGGGCTTCATTCTTTTTTACCTGCCGCAAGGCGGGTGCTACCACGTTTACCCTTATTTCTTTGTACAGAGCTTCGTATTCCGAAATAGTTTCTGCCAGTTCGTTTAGCAGGGCTTCATAATGGACAAAGTGTTCGCTCAGCGAACGGATGTGTGGTAAGAAGCCATTAGCAACCGGCAAAACACCCGACTGCTGCAACTCTTCGAGCTGTTGCAAAGCGGCTATTAATGCCCGGTGCTGTCTTTTGCTGATGGCTTGCATGTTTATTTTTTAATGTTGAAACGGCTCCTTGTTTAAATTGAAGTTTCCCATGCGGAAGACTTAAACCAGCTTGATTAATACACACTTTTTGGTTCTACATAGTAGTATATACCCTCATGATTTATAAATAAGTTGTTTGTAATGTATTCTATTGGAGTAAGATATCTGGTCGTCACTTTTTTCACCTCATCTGGCACAATAGCGACATGTGAATAATACATGGTGCCTCCTGCATTATTCACTTTATTGTCTGTTCCATGTTCTTTAAAGGAAATAAAATATCCGGGCTGATAGTTTGACAATCTTTCTCCCAAGCGTACTAAACGATAGGTGGCCGTATCTAAAGTCTGTCCTACCGCTTCAATAGTATCTACCGGGACATAAACATACTGGCGCCCCTGTGTGTAACGGAAATTGACAATAACATCTGTCTTTTCGAAAGGGATGAGTTTTTTCGCATAGTTGGCAATTTTAATTTTCATAAAGCCATCGGGTGCAGCTTCTTCATCAATTTCACCATCAGGATTAATAAAAGCAATAGGATCTTCTTCGGTAGGTTGAAATAGGCTATATCTTTCGGGACTTCCGGGGACAACATTTACCGTTTTTTCTCCCAACACCTCATCCCTGCTTTCGTCATAAAATTCAAATTTGCCTTCACCTTCGGGTACACGGATGCGGCCTGTGCCGCTTTGTAGTTCTATCGGATTGCCATTATACTTTACTTTGAGGTGGCCTGCCTGATAACTTGCTGTTTGGTCGGCAATAAAAAACACTTCACCAAAAGTAGTAAAGCGTTGATCTACATCTATTTTTTCACAACTGGTGATGGCAATAAAGGGCAGTAGCATTACTACCATCCATTTTAACATATTTTTTTTCATCTGTTTATTTTTTATTATTTCAATTGTCAGATGGAATTTGCCATAAAAATCATCATCGCTTTGAGTATAAATTGCTCAATAATTTTTATGGCTCATTTCATGAACATTTCTGTTTAAAATTTATAGGTAAAGGAGAGCGATATATTTCTTCCGGTTTTGGCCCGGTACGTTACTCTGTCACCATGTTCCGGCTCATAGGCGGTGGTGTTGCTACTTTTAAGTTTCATAGGTGCACCTGTCGCATTATTCGGATCCTCGAGTTCATAACCATTGATATTCTGGTAGAAAAGGAGATACTCATCCAACAGGTTGCTTACATCCAGTTTTAGTTCGGCTTTTCGTTTCAGCAGACGGGTACTTACCTGGATATCTAACAAGTTGCGACCGTTTTCGTATTCTACCAAAGTTGGCTCTATATGGATAGTATTACTACGGTGTCCGGATTTGTTATAGCTCGCCGTAAAACCGAAAATATCATCCTGATAGGCAATGCCTCCATTGATGACCCACGGCGCCTGTCCATAGAGCGGACGGTCTAAGTAGGGATAGCGCTTTGTTTCTAAATTTTCTGTAGGTAACGGTACTTCCTGCACTTCAACCTTTGATTTCAATACCGTTCCGTTACCGAACAGCGTAATGTTTTGCAACCATTGCTTATCGGCAATAAAGCCCAGCGATTTGCGGACTTCCATTTCTACACCATAATTTTTGGCAGCATGCTGGTTCTGGAAACGATAAAATCCATCCTGTACAAAAACGAGTTCGATAGGGTCTTTCATTTTCTTGTAAAAGCCAGATATAGAAATGATTTCCCCAGCAGATGGATACCACTCGTAGCGCAAATCCAAATTGTCCACGATGGTAGATACTACCTGCCTGCCGCTGATGTTGGCATCCAGTTCAAAATCATAGAAACCAAAGTAAGCCGTTTCCCTGAAGTCGGGACGAATGGCAGTTTTGCTGTATGCCAGGCGGGCATTCATCTGCGGCGTAAGACTATAGGTAAGGTTTGCCGAGGGTAAAAAACGCCAGTTTTCTTCACCAACGGTCATGTAATGCTCGTAATCGGAACCATAGCGTGTTTTAGCGTATTCTTCCTGCCTGTTCTCCAGATTGTAATGCTCTGTCCTTACGCCATACACCAAACGCAGTTTCTCGAAGAAACGCTGGTCAAGCATCAGGTAGGGCGCATGTGTTACCATGCTGCCATCGAAGGTAGGACCGTTCAGGTCATCTGCCCAATAGTAGGCCTGTCCTTTTTGTGCACCTACTTTACCAGCAGAGAGTATATCATAATATGCTCCTTCAATGGGGTTGTCCATATCTGTAAAGCTTGTATAGGGGATCAGCTTGGTGACGCCCAGCGTACGTTTTTTGTTCCAGCCGCTGTAGCCCAGTTTTACCGCGTTCTTAATACGGCTGCCCAACATAAAGTCTTTGCTGAACGACAATCCCCAGTTGTAATCGGTCTCCTTGACATCTGTCCACATCCGATAATCATAGTCGTCGTCCAAACGGCTGGGGTCGTATATGTCGGGGGTCTGGTAGTATTCTGTTTCGCCAATAACGGCAGAACGCCTATATTTTAACCTGCGTTGGTCTTGGTTCTGCTGTGATATGCGGGTAAGTCCCAGCGTATAGTCCAGCTTCACACCGCTGCCCCCCAACACATTTTGCCCTTCCAGCTTGTGCTGCCATACTGCGGTAGCCTGTGGGTCCTGGAACTGTTCACGATACTTCGCCTCGTTACTTGTACCATAACTGATCCGGTAGGTTTCGTTGAACTGATCCTGAAAAATATGGGAGTACATGTTTTTCAGCGCAATCTTAAAGCCGGTGCCCTGTAAGCCGACGTTCAGTGCTGCACCGATGGTACTGTTGAAACGGTAGGATGTACCGGGATTGTTTTCTTTACTTTTCATGTGATCGGTATCAGCAGTTTGCCTCCTCACATTGTTAAATGTTAGAATGGTCTGCTGGTTGCGGTAGGTAGCGCCGCCCGAAAACCCAAAGCGCAGGTTGTTGTTGAGGTCGTACACGCGACCCAAAGCTAAGCG
>Ga0182792_1002494_pt1 | contig 12914 bp, 13 predicted proteins | sample Passage237B_FD_130497 | JGI IMG/M metagenome (GOLD analysis project Ga0182792, IMG submission 130497) | Cellulose adapted compost microbial communities from Newby Island Compost Facility, Milpitas, CA, USA - Passage2 37B (version 2) (version 2) ...
ACGCCCGGCGCAGGGACGAAGATGGGGGCTCGGGATATCAGTGCGCCCCCCCCCCCTCGCGAGGGAGGGTAGCGAAAGCCGGCCTCCGCCGCTATCGGCGGGCGTGGTCGAAGCGGCGGTTCAATGGATGCGCGTGTCGGTTTCCAGCCAGCGATCGAGGAATCCGTCGATCCAGCGGTCGAGCGGCGGATCGTAGAGCGCATGCATGGCAAGGTGTACGCCCCGCTGCTGAGCGCCGGGAAGCTCCAGCCGATCCGCCGCCTTCAGCGTCCACAATTGCTTCATCTCCAGAGTCACCTCGGGATGGAACTGGAAGCCGAAGGCGTTGGCGCCGCAGCGGAAGCCCTGCACCGGATAGGCGTCGTTGGTGGCCAGCAGTTCGCAGCAGGCCGGGATCTGCATGCCTTCGCGGTGCCACTGATAGACTTTCATCGGCCGCCTGAACCACTGCCGGCCGGCCTCGGTCGGCCTGACGTCGACATAGCCGATCTCGACCTGGCCGTCGGCATGCGGACCGACCTTGCCGCCCGCCGCCCGCGTCAGGAGCTGGGCGCCGAGGCACAGGCCGAGGAACGGCACGCCCGCATCGACGACCTTCGGGATCCATTCCAGCTCGCATCGTATGCCGGCCAGCGTGCCACAGTCGTTGGCCGACATCGGGCCACCGAAGATCACGACGCCGGCATAGTCCGACAGGTCTTCCGGCACGTTGCAGCCGAGATTGGGGCAGAGGCGATGCAGCGTGTAGCCCCGCCGCTCCAGCAGGGCGCCGACCCGACCGGGCCGCGAGTGCTCCTGATGGACAACGATCGCAATCTTGCCGCGATCACTCTTTTTGGGCTTTTCAGCCACTACCGTCATGGAATTGCAAGATACGCCCGGCTTGTGGCAACGACAAGACGGACCCACCGCGGAGGGACGAAATGGCGCGCCGGCTTGATTTCTACTTCGATTGCTCCAGCCCCTGGACCTATCTGGCCTTCCATGCCGTCCAGCCGCTGGCCGTGCAGGCCGGCGCGGAGATCGTGTGGAAGCCGATCCTGGTGGGCGGCGTGTTCAACGCGGTCAACCAGACCGTGTACGAAAGCCGCTCCAGGCCCAATCCCCTCAAGCAGAAGTACATGCTCAAGGATCTCGCCGATTGGGCCCACCTGCATGGTCTGGCCATCGTCTTTCCCCCCAGCGTCTTCCCGGTGAACAGCGTGAAGTGCATGCGCGGCGCCCTTCACGCCCTCGACGAGGGCAAGCTGGTGCCCTACGCGACAGCCGCCTTCGAGGCCTACTGGGGCAGCGACCTCGACATCTCGCGCGAGGAGGTGCTGGCCGCCATCGCGGAGCGTGCAGGATTGGATCGCCGGGGCTTCTTCGCCGCACTCGAGACCGATGCCTGCAAGTCCCGGCTGCGCGCGAACACCGACGAGCTGATCGCCCGCGGCGGCTTCGGCAGCCCCACGATGTTCGTGGGCGATTCGATGTTCTTCGGCAACGACCGCCTGCCCCTCGTGCAGGCGGCGCTGGAGGCCGCATGATCGACGCCGGAGCCGCCGGAACCGCCGTGTAGTCCTCCAGCGGCTCGAGCAGTTCCGCATGGCGCCGCCACTTGCGATCGAGAAGCGCGAGACCGACCCGGCCCCTGGAAGATCCTCGACCCGGCGCTTGGCCGTGCCCGGCGTTGAGGACGGGCCTGATCGCCGGGCCGGGCGACCCGCCTCGGCAATTCCGATGGGGACCACACGGTATTTGGATTTGAAAGCCGCCCCCAACTGTTGTACCCGCATGCGGTTTCCGGCCAATGCGTTGGGAGTGTGTGGATGATCAAGAAGCTCTTGCAGGCTGCAATCCTCGTTGCAGGCGGCCTGACGCTGGGTGGCTGCCCCTTCCAGCAGGCCGAGACGAAGGCGCCCGCCAACAGGCCTGCGGCTGCCGACTACCAGGCGCCGGTTCCGCCCTCACCGCCTGCCGGCAACATCCGCAGCTACTGCTACAACGATACCGACCTGACGACCTTCCGCTCCCGGATGGTGCAGATGGAATTCAACGTCGCGACGCTGCAGTGCCAGAATCCCAATGGCACGCGCGCCTACGAAAGCCTCTACGCCTCCTTCCTGAACAAGTACAAGTCCGAGCTCTCCTCCAACGCCCGCGCCCTGCAGCAGCTCGCCCGGGCCAAGCGCTTCAACGTCGACGTCATCGTCACCGAGTTCGCCAACCGCACGGCCCAGAAAGCCCCGACCGACAAGGAATTCTGCGCCCGCGCGAAGCGCGCCTTCGACTGGGCCATGTCGCCGCAGGTCACGTCCCTGGCCCAGGTGCCGCCGCCCTACGATCTGGGCCCGGACATGAAGGTCTATCCCTGTCCGGCCCGCTGACGAACCGGCATCTCGACAAACAAAACAAAAGGGCGGCCCCGATGGGCCGCCTTTTATTTTGTCGGGAGGCGCTACGGGCGACGCGTCACGTGGATGAGGGCGTTGTTGGTGTTCGGCCGGTAGGTGATGTCGTAGTGTCCGCCCTTGGCGACGGCATTGCAATGCGCCCCGGCCGTCTGGACTCGCGCGATGGCATAGGTCGTCCAAGCGCTTCCCTTCGACATGTCCACGTCCAGCTCGAAGGACAGGTTGGGCGAGCTTTTCTGCTGATTATCGTACTTCCAGCAGATCCAGTTCTGATAGTTCGGCTGCAGCTTCACGGTTTGCCACTGCCCGTCGCCCCACTTGTAGCGGTAGCTGATCGTCGCCTTGGTCTTGTTGTGGAAGCAGGCGCAACCATGCGTCGTCTGTTGCGCGCCGGCCGGTGCGATCAGTGCCCCCAGGACTACAGTTGCGCCGGCAAGATGGAGTGCACGCATTTGAAGTCTCTCCCCTCTTCTTCCCCAAAGGAGCCGTAACTTGATGAATTTGCGCTTTAAGCGCAATTACAATGCACAGGATACGATCGGACTCCGAGGGCGGCGCGCCCCTGCCGTCGTCGCCGGTCGTCATTGTGGGTGTGCTCGCATCGACACCCGCACCGGCCCCGTCTAGGTTTCTGCAGATGCGCACCAATACCGTCCGCACCGACGTGCTGGAAATCGCCTACGAGGAACATGGCACGGCCGATGGTGCTGCCGTGATCCTGCTGCACGGCTTCCCCTACGACGTGCGGGCGTACGACGAGGTCGCACCGCCGCTGACGGCCGATGGCTACCGCATCCTGGTGCCGTACCTGCGCGGCTACGGACCGACGCGCTTCCTGTCTCCCGAGACGCCGCGGTCGGGGGAACAGGCCGCCCTGGGGCACGACCTTCTCCAGTTCATGGACGCGCTCGACATCCGCCGGGCGGCGCTCGCCGGCTACGATTGGGGCGGCCGCGCGGCCTGCATCGTGGCGGCCCTGCACCCCGAAAGGGTGCGCTGCCTCATGAGCTGCACCGGCTACAACATCCAGGACATAGCCGCCTCGAAGGAACCGGCGCCGGCCGTTCAGGAACATCGGTTCTGGTACCAGTACTACTTCCATACCGAGCGGGGACGGGCAGGCCTCACGAAGAACCGGCGCGACATCTGCCGGCTGCTCTGGAAGCTCTGGTCACCCGAGTGGCGCTTCGACGAGGCGACCTTCGAGCGCACGGCGCCGTCGTTCGACAACCCCGATTTCGTCGACGTGGTCGTCCAGTCCTACCGGCATCGCTATGGCTATGCGCCGGGCGATCCCGCGCTGCTCCGCATGGAGGCGGAGCTGGCGCGCCAGCCCAGGATCGCCGTTCCCACCATCAACCTGCACGGCGGACACGACGGCGTCGGCCCGGCTCCCGCCGACGACAAGCAGGCCCGCCGTTTCAGCGGACCCTACGAACGGCGTCTGCTGCCGGGCATCGGTCACAACGTGCCGCAGGAGGCTCCAACCGCGACGGTCGCCGCGTTGCGCGATCTCCTGAACGAGACCTCGCCCTGACTCGTCGCTGCCGTTGCAGCCGGCAGCGACATCGGCCGGCGCGCTACTTGACCGCCGACGCCCGGACGAAGGCCGGCCGTGACCGCAGGCGTTCCCGATACGCCTTGGCGCGTGGCGTGATCAGGGCGTCCAGGCCGAACACGTCCATCAGGTGCAAGGGATAGCCGACCGAGATGTCGGCCAGCGTCAACCGGCCCGCCACCAGGAAATCGCGTCCCTCCAGCCGCAGCTCCAGCGCCTTGAGCCGGGTGGTCAGCGAGTCCCGCGCGTCGGCCAGCACTGCGTCGATGCCCTCTCCCTTGGCCGGCAGGCGGCTCACGCGCGCGGTCACCGACAATGGCGCCATGAGCGTCGATTCGCCATACCACAGCCATTGCAGGTACGGGGTTCGTTCCGGTTCGCCCGGCGCCACGATGAGGCCGGAACTCTGACGGCTGGCGAGATGCTCGCAGATCGCCAGCGATTCGGCGATCACGCGATCGCCGTCGACCAGCGCCGGCAGCGTGCCCGTGGGATTGACGGAAAGAAAGTCGGGCTGCTTCACGCGCGGCGGAAAGGGCAGGGACTTCACGTCCGCCGTCGCGCCCATCTCCTCCAGGGCCCAAAGAACGCGCAGAGAGCGCGTGTTCGGTGCGTGATACAGCGTAGCCATCAGCCCCCCTTGAGTCCTGCCGCCTTGATCAGTGGTCCCCACTTTTCGCGTTCACGCTTTTCGAAGGCCGCGAGATCGCCCGGCGAACCGCCGGCCGGCTCGAAGCCGATCTGGAGCAGACGCTGGCGAACGTCCGGCTGCGCGAGGATTTTGATTACTTCGGCATTGAGCCGGTCGACAACCGCTTTCGGCGTGCCGCGCGGTGCATAAAGCGCATTCCAGGCAGTCACCTCGAATCCCGGGAAGCCCTGCTCGGCGACCGACTTCACGCCGGGCAGCAGCGCGCTCGACTTCAACGTCGTGATGCCGAGCGGTTTCAGCTTCCCGGAGACCACCTGCCCGCGCGTTGCCGTCGCCGTGTCGATGATCAGCGGCACCTGGCCGCCGATGACCTCCTGCATGGCGGTCGCCGATCCCTTGTAGGGGATGCCGAACAGCGGTGCGCCGCTCTTCTCCTTCAGCAGCTCGAAGACTAGGCGCGCCGTCGTGCTGGGCAGGGCCATGTCGATCTTGTCGGGCTTGGCCTTGGCCGCGGCGATCAGTTCGGCGACCGAGTTCGCCGGGAACGACGGATTGGCCGAAATCACCATCGGCAGCATGCCGACCAGGGCGATCGGCTCGAAGTCCTTCTGCGAATCGTAGCCTACCGACGGATAGAGAAACTCGTTCATCGTCTGGGTCGCCACCGTCCCCATCAGCAGCGTGTAGCCGTCGCCCGCCGAGCGCGCCGCCTCGGCGGTTCCGATATTGCCGCCGGCACCGGGCTTGTTGTCGACATAGACCTGCTGGCCGAGCGCCTTGCCGAGCTGTTCGGCGAACAACCGCGCCCCCACGTCCGTGCCCTGTCCCGCCTGGTAGGGCACGATGATCTTGATCGGCTTGCTGGGATAGTCCTGGGCGGTCGCCGGTTGGCCGAAGGCCAATCCGGCGACAAGCACCGAGGCATAGGCTATCGCTTTCCACTCCATCGTTTCACTCCCTTGCTGATCATTTTTCTGTTTCTCTCTTGAAGCCTCTCGGGCACGAGGTGCGTTGCGATCGATGCAGCGTGCGCCGTTCAGCGGCTCGGCAGCTCGACGATGCCGGTCCCCAGGATCGACAGCTCATCGTCCTGGTTGCGCGCCTCCTGCTCGATTTCGACCAGGTGCCGGCCGTCCTCGACGTACTTGCGCGTGACCTTGCCGCTGATGAACAGCAGGTCGCCTTCGGGATTGTGGCGGCGGATCTTGCAGGTGGCCTTGCGCAGGAAACCGTCGTCGCCCATCCAGTTGGTCATGTGATGGGTCAGCCACGACGCGCGCTCCGGGCCATAGTCGTAGGCGCCCGGCGCGCCGACCTCGAGCGCGAACGCCTCCTCCCAATGCACGCGCTCGGGGCAGTCCGGAATGCCGAAGCGGTTCTTGATGCCGAGACCCGGATGGGCATCGATGAGCTTCCAGGCGAGCTTGTTGGCGCGGATGTAGAGGCCGCCCCAGCCCTGGGCATAGGCGATGAAACCCGTCGCCGTCATCGGCCCCTTGGCCATGGTCGGCAGCGCCTCGCCTTCGGACACGTCCTGCCAGTGGCGCGGCCTGGCGCCGCGAATCTCTTCCGCCGCGTAGAGCTTGTAGACACGCTCCAGCTCCTCGTCGGTGTAGCGGCGCGGCGGCCGGGCCTTCACCTCCTTGTACTTCGTGCCCTTCTCGCGCGCGGAATCGCGTTCGGTCCGGAAGCACCAGCTGTCGGCATCGGCGACCAGCTCGCCCTTCTGGTTGAAGAAATCGACGTGGTAGACCTGCTGGACGGCACGGCCGGCGAAACGCGTTTCGTGGACGATCAGGTCCTTCAGCCACGCCTCCGTCGTGATCTCGTCGTTGCGATGCACGGTCCGGTGCCAATTCCAGTCCGAACCGGACCACATGGCATGGACACCCGGCAGGCCGCCGACGTAGCCGGAGACGATGCGGCTGGTGGCGAACAGGAAGCTCGGCAACGCGACCACGTCGCCGAATCTCGTCTTGCGTGCATAGTCCGGCACGCACCACAGCGGGTTATCGTCGCCGATGCCGTGGGCATAGTGCCGGATGTTGTCGCGCGTGGCCTCGTGGCACCACGGTTCGGCCGTGACGCCGATCTTGACGCCGATGCGCTGGCGCAGCTCATCCAGCCCTTTCTCGGTGATCTTCGGAAAGCTGCGTTCCATCGTGCTGACCGACATGAGCGTTTTCCCTCGTGCGTAGAGTCTTTCGGTTGACCTTCCCGGCCGGCGTCTTCGGCAGTTCGGCGACGAACTCGACGACGCGTGGATATTCGTGCTGGCTCAGCCGCTGGCGCACCAGCTCCTGGATTTCCTGCACAAAGGCCTCGTCCCCGCGACGTTCGGCGACAACGAATGCCTTGACGACCTGGCCCCGCAGCTTGTCCGGCACGCCGATGGCGCCGGCCTCGCGGACGTCCGGATGCTTGAGGATGGCATCCTCGATCTCGACCGCGCTCATGGTCCAGCCGGCCGAGATGATGACGTCGTCGGCGCGGCCGCCATGGAAGAAGTAACCGTCCTCGTCCGTGCGGCCGAGATCCTTGGTCGCGATCCAGCGGTCGCGACGCCATACCTTCATCTCGCCCGTGACGCCCGGCGGACAAGGCCTGCCCTGCGGGTCGTGCACCTCGACGCGGGCGCCGGGGATGGGCTTGCCGAGCGACCCGGGCTTCACCGGGAAATCGGCTGCCCCTGGATAGCTGACCAGGATCACGCCGATCTCGGTGGTGCCGTACATGCTGCAGGCCGGCACACCGAACGTGGCTTCGACGAAGGCGGCGGTCTCGCTGTCGATCGGCTCGCCCGTGAACGACGCCTTCCCGATCGCATAACGATGATGCGGCGCGACACCCGAGTTGCGCATCATGCGGTAGTGCGTCGCCGCGGCGGAGATGTTGGTGAAGCGGTGCTCTTCCAGCGCACGCAGGAGCCGCGCCGGATCAAACCTCCCGGCGTAGGCGCCGATCGTCAGGCCCAGCGCGAGTGGTGCCAGCGTGCCGTGCCAGAGGCCGTGCCCCCAGGCCGGCGATGAAGGACAGATGAAGCAGTCGCCGGGCCGCAGCCCGGTCCCGTAGAGCGCCGCCACCATCAGCGTGACGACGGCGCGATGCGTGTGCTTCACCGCCTCCGGCAGTTCGCGTGTCGTGCCGGACGTATACTGGAAGATCGCGAGATCGTCGGCTTTCGTGCGGGTCTCGAACGTCGCCGGCAGCCCCTCCAGCCCTGCCAGGAAGGCCGCATCGGCAATGACCGCGAGGACGTCGACCTTCGAGGCCAGATCCCTCGCCTTGTCGGCGTTGGTCACCAGCAGTTTCGGGGTGCAGTCGTCGATGCGCAGCCTGACGCCGTCCGGACCGAACAGCGTGAAAAGGGGCACGGCGACCGCTCCCGCCTTCATGGCGCCGAACACCGCCATGTAGAAGGCGCGCGACGGCTCCAGCATGACGGCGACCCGGTCGCCCGGCGCCACACCGCGTGCGCGCAGCCAATGGGCGAAGCGCGCGGAATCCTCGCAGATCCGACGGTAGCTCAGCGTCTCCTCGCCGCCGTCGGCATTGATGACGATCACCGCCGTCCGCTCGCCCTCGACGTGCCGATCGATGCATTCGTGCGCGATGTTCAGCGTCGCGCGATCGCCGTCGAACAGTTCCCAGAGCTTCGCCGGGGAGAAGTGCGCCTGGGCGTCGGCATAGGTCGTGTAGGCCGTGAGGCTCGTCATCGCGCAGGAGATTCGTCCAGCGCACTGGCGTTGTACAGAAGAATCTTATATTGTCTATATACAATGACGACCATCCGCGCCGTTCCTGCCGTCACCCGCGCCGTTGCCATCCTTCGCCTGCTCGGCCGCAACCGCGCGCCGATGGGGGTGAAAGCCATCGCCGAATCGCTCGGCCTCGTGCCAAGCACGGCCCTTCACATCCTGCGGGCGCTGGTCGTGGAGGAGCTGGTGAAGGTCGATGCCGCCACCAAGCGTTACAGCCTGGGCGGCGGTCTTCTGTCGCTGGCGCGGACCGCCCTGCAGGGCGACGATTTCCCCACGCGGGTCCAGCCACACCTCGACGATCTGTCGCGGCGCCATGGCGTCACCGCCATCGGGCTGGAGCTGCCCAACCTCGAGCACATGATCGTCGTGGCGCTGTCGCGCGCCCAGGCGCCGCTGCGTATCCACGTCGACGTGGGCAGCCGCTTCCCCGCGCTGATCAGCGCCACCGGCCGGTGCGTCGCCGCCTTCTCCGATCAGCCGACGGCGGACATCGAGCGGCGTTTCCACCGATTGCGCTGGCACAATGCGCCGAGCTACGAGACCTGGCGCCGGGAGATCGAGGCCGTGCGCCGCCAGGGCTTCAGCATCGACCGCAGCAACTACATCGCCGGCGTCACCATCGTCTCCGTCCCGGTGCTGAACGCCCGCGGACCGCTGTCGCACGCGCTGGCCGCCGTCGGCATCACCGACCAGCTCGAACGCGCGCGCACCGTGGCACTGGCGCACGACATGCAGAGGACCGCGCAGGCCGTGACGGCGAGCCTGGGATAGAAGCCGTTCCGCCGCGTCGCCGACAGGCTCCTGGAGTCTACTCCAGCGTCTCGAGCAGCCGCGTGCAGAGATATGTGCGCGGGACCAGCGAGGAGTAGTAGATCTGCTCGTTGGCGGCGTGCGCGCCCTTTCCGTCCGCTCCCAGCCCGTCGAGGGTCGGGAGGCCCAGCGCGGCCGTGAAGTTGCCGTCGCTGCCGCCGCCGGTCAGCGGCACGTCCTTCAGCTCCTTGCCGATCTCGCGGTAGATCGCCTGCGCCTTCTCAAACAGCGCGGTGATGCCGGCATCCTTCTGGTAGGGTGGCCGGTTCATCTCGCCCTCGACGGTCAAGGTCACGTCCTTGCCGATCGGCTCGAGGTTCAGGAACCAGTGCGTCATCTCCTCGGCGAGCTGCTGGCTCGGAACGCGCAGGTCCACCTCGATCCTGCATTCCGCCGGCACGACGTTGACGCCGGTGCCGCCCTGGATGAGGCCGACATTGCAGGTGATGCCGCGCGCGTAGTCGGTCTTGGCCTCGATGCGCATGATCTGCCTGGCCATCTCGTGGACGGCGCTGCGGCCGTCCTGATGCCGCACGCCGGCATGGCTGGCCACGCCTTTCCCGGTCAGCGTGAAGCGGCCCACTCCCTTACGCGAGGTGACGACCCGGTCGCCGTCACGGCCCGGCTCCATCACCAGCGCATACTTGTGGCCCTGCGCCGCTGCCTCGATCCGCGCGCGCGACGTCGGGCTGCCGACTTCCTCCTCGGGAATGAAGAGGAAGGTGACGGGCAGCCGGGTCTTCTTGCCCTGGCGGACGAGGTGGCGCAGCGCGTAGTAGGCGATGTAGCCGCCGGCCTTCATGTCGTAGATCCCGGGGCCGAACACGCTGTCGCCCTCGCGCCGGATCTTGAGGTCCTTCTCGATCATGCCGATAGGATGCACGGTGTCGAGGTGCGCGAGCACCAGGATGCCCTTGCCGTCACCGTCGCTCATCTGCGGCGTCGTGCGGCACTCGAGTATATCGCCGAAACCATCCCGGCCGGGAATGCGCTCCAGCCTGAGCCCGAGATCGCGGAACTGGCCCTCGACGTGATCGACGACCTTGTTGACCGATCCGGCGTCGTGGCTGGGACTTTCGATCGATACCCATTCGACGATGCCGGCGAGCACCTCGTCGGCCTCGATCTTCGGTTCGTTCTTGCGCTCGGCCATCGCACTGTCACTCCAGCATTGCAGCGGCGCCCGCCGACCACCGGCGGGCGCCACCTGTCAGGTCAGATCGGATCCCAGGTGAAGTACTCGGGCGAGCGCTTCAGGTCGGTGAAGAAGGGCTTCATCGACGGGACGGCATGCTCGGCGATCGCCTCGAGCGTCCAGCCCTCCGAATTGTGCACGGAGCGCACGGGACGATTGGCGTTGAACAGCATGATCTCATTCATGCGCACGCCGAAGATCTGCGAGCTGATGCCCTCCGCCGCGTCGCTCAGCAGGAACACCGACATCGGCGCGATCTTGGCCGGCGTCATCCGCTTCGAACGCTCCAGGCGCACCTTCTGCGCCTCGGTGTCGGCGGGGATGGTGCCGATCATGCGCGTCCAGGCGAAGGGCGAGATGCAGTTGGAGCGCACGTTGAAGGCCGCCATGTCGAGCGCGATCGAACGGGACAGGCCGATGATGCCCATCTTCGCCGCCGAGTAGTTGGCCTGGCCGAAATTGCCGACGAGGCCGGACGTCGAGGTGAAATGCACGAACGCGCCCGACTTCTGCTCCTTGAAGAAGTTGGCGGCGGCGCGGCTCACGTTGAAGGCGCCGTTGAGATGGACGTCGATCACCATCTTCCAGTCCATGTGGCTCATGCGATGGAAGATGCGGTCGCGCAGGATGCCGGCGTTGTTGATGACGCCGTCGATCTTGCCGAAATTCTCGACCGCGGCCTTCACCATGCGCTCGGCCCCCGCCGGATCGGCGACGCTGTCGCCGTTCGGCACCGCCTGGCCGCCCGCCGCCTTGATCTCCTCGCAGACCTTCTCGGCCGGCGTCGCGCTTCCGGAACCCTCACCGTCGACGGCGCCGCCGAGATCGTTCACCACCACCTTGGCGCCTTCGCTTGCCGCCAGCAGCGCCATCTCCCGGCCGATGCCGCCACCGGCACCGGTGATCAGAACGACCTTGTCCTTCAGCATGTTGGGCATGTCCTTGTCCCTCTCCTCTTGTCTTCAGGAATCCAGTTTCGGGGCGTGCGGCCGGGGACGCAACAAGCGCGCGCTGAGCACGGCGCCCAGGGCGAAGGGTGCGAGGCCGATCACCAGCGGCATGGCGACGTAGCTGCTGCCGACCTGGGTCAGGATCGCCACGCTGACCGTCCCCATGGCGCCCATGCCCATCTGCGCCAGCCCGGCCAGCGACGAGGCGGTGCCGGCGAGCTTGGGAAAGAGGCCGACGGCGCCGGCATTGGCGTTGGCCACGATCATGCCGGTGCCGAATCCCAGGATCATGTGCGGCACGACGATCGCCCACCAGGTGAGAATTCCGGCAAGCGACAGCACGGCCATCAGCGAAAGCGCCGCGACGTGGAACCAGCCCGACGCGTGCATGATGACGATGGGTGCGACGCGCCCGACGAGGCGGTTGTTGACCAAGGTGCCCAGCGTGAACCCGCCGACCGCCAGCAGCGCGATCAGCCCGAACTCCTGCGGCGAGAAGCCCAGCTTCTCCTGCAGGATGAACGGCACGCCCGCCAGCATGCCGAAATTCATGGCGAAGGCGAACCCCAGCGTCAGCACATTGCCGAGGAATTGCCGCTCACGCAGCATCTCGGCCGAGCCGCGCAGCAGGCTCGACAGGTCGACGCGCTGGCTGCGATGCTTGTTGGTCTCGCCGAGGCCGAGCGTCGTGACGACCAGCAGGCTAAGCCCGAAGATGCCGACGAACCAGAAGGTGGCGCGCCAGCTCAGCCACTCGCCGAGGAAACCGCCGAACGTCGGCGCCATGACGGGGGCAATGTTCTGGCCAAGCGAGATCCAGCTCATGACCAGCGGCATCTCCTGGAAGGTGTAGGCGTCGCGCGTCAGGGCACGGCCGATCACCGTTCCCGAAGCGGCGCCCAGCCCCTGCACCAGGCGCAGCCCGATCAGGCCGCCGATCGACGGTGCGAAGGAACAGGCGAAAGTCGCCAGCGTGAAGAAGAGCAGGCCGCCCAGCAGCACGGGACGCCGGCCGTAGCGATCGCTCAGCGGCCCGTAGAAGAGCTGCCCGAAGGCGAAGCCCAGCATGTAGGTGGTGAGCGTCAGCTTGACGCCCTCCGCGCTGGCGGAGAGATCGGCACCCACGCCCGGCATGACCGGGGTATAGATGCTCATGGTCAAAGGACCGAAGCTGCCCAGCGCCACCAGAAGGGCGATGTAGCCGGCCGAACGCGGGGCGATGGTCACTTGCGGGTCGCTTCCGCAGCACCTTCCGCGCCGAAGTCGCCGCCCAGGGTACCGCCAAGCGGCATCTCCTCCTGGGCGCGTGTCATGCGGGGATAGTAGTGACGGAACGCGGACCGGATCTCGTCGAAGGGAATGTCCGCGAACACGCCGCGATAGGCGAGATATTCCATGTGGCGACGGCCGCTGAGATCGAACGGATGGTAGAGGGAATCCGTCACCCCGTCCCAGTCCAGGGGCTTCAGCCCGAAGCGCTCGGTCAGCTCCCGGTTGAAGGCCGGCGTCGCCTTCACCCACCGTCCCTCGAGCCAGACCTCCGTGTAGCCGTGATAATAGAAGACGTCGTTGCCCATCAGTTCCGACAGCCG
>Ga0182792_1002495_pt1 | contig 12909 bp, 11 predicted proteins | sample Passage237B_FD_130497 | JGI IMG/M metagenome (GOLD analysis project Ga0182792, IMG submission 130497) | Cellulose adapted compost microbial communities from Newby Island Compost Facility, Milpitas, CA, USA - Passage2 37B (version 2) (version 2) ...
CGAATCGATGTCCAGCCGCCCCGCCGGCGCGAGGCCGCGCAGCTGCTGCGGCGCGAAGCGCGTGCGCGAGGCGTCGCCGCGCCAGTGGTTGCGCGGCTGCACCAGGGTGACGGCGGGCGGGTGGCCGTCCTCGGCCTGGCCGCTGACATAGCCCACCGGCTTGTGCAGCAGGATCGTCACCTGCTGCGCCTGCTGGCCCTGGGCCCGGCGGTCGACCTCGATGCGGTCCTGCGGGCCCACCTTCAGCCCCATCGGGGCCACCTGCCCGTTGACCTTGACCCACCCCTGCTCGATCCAGGCGTCGGCCTCGCGGCGCGAGCACAGGCCCAGGTCGGCCATGCGCTTGTTCAGGCGGATCGGTTCGGCGGCGGTCATGAGGGTGGAATGCTAGCGGCTCGGCCGCGCATGCGCCGGCGGCCGTCACAAACCGGGTGGCTGCGCCGTCTTGATGGCATCCCGTCCGTTTTTTCAACCACCGAAGGAAGAAGCACCATGAACCAACGACTCAACGCCTCGCAGACCTCGCCCGAACTCTTCAGGAAGATGGTCGAGCTGAGCATGCAGGTCAAGAAGGCCGACCTGGACCCGAGGCTGCTGTACCTGGTCGACATCCGCGCCTCGCAGGTCAACGGCTGCGGCTTCTGCCTGGACATGCACGTCAAGCAGGCCAAGCTGGCGGGCGAGGGCGAGCTGCGCCTGCACCACGTCGCGGCCTGGCGCGAATCGCAACTGTTCGATGCGCGCGAGCGCGCCGCCCTGGCCTGGACGGAGGTGATCAGCACGCTGCCGCCGCAGGGCGTGCCCGACGCCGACTACGAGGCGGCGCGTGCGCAGTTCTCCGAGAAGGAACTGGTGGACCTGACCTTCGCCGTCATGGCCATCAACGCCTGGAACCGGCTGAACGTCGCCTTCCGCACCCTGCCGGGCTCGGCCGACAAGGCCTACGGGCTGGACAAGGCGACGTTCGCCTGAGCGTGCAGTCGGCTGCTGGTCAGACCAGCAGCCGGTAGCCCACGGCCGTTTCCGTCAGCAGGTGCCGCGGCTGGGCGGGGTCCACTTCCAGCTTGCCGCGCAGGTGGGCCATGTAGACGCGCAGGTAGTGGCTCTGCCCGCTGTGCGCGGGGCCCCACACTTCGCGCAGGAGCTGGCGCTGCGTCAGCACGCGGCCGGCGTTGGCGACGAGCACCGAGAGCAGCCGGTATTCGGTGGGCGTGAGGTGCACTTCCGCACCGCCGCGGCGCACGATCCGCGCGGCGCGGTCGATCTCGACGGCGCCTTCACCTTCGCCGAAGCGGAACACCGCATCGGCTGCCGCCGCTGCGTCGCCCGCCGCCGCGCGCGGCCGCCGCAGGTTGGCGCGCACCCGGGCCAGCAGTTCGCCCGTGCCGAAAGGCTTGGTGAGGTAGTCGTCGGCGCCGGCGTCCAGCGCGGCGATCTTGTCCGCCTCGTCGACCCGCGCCGAGAGCACGATGATCGGCACGTCCGACCAGCCGCGCACGTCGCGGATCAGCTCGACGCCGTCGCCGTCGGGCAGGCCCAGGTCCAGCACCAGCAGGTCGGGCCGGCGCGTGCCGGCGGCGGCCAGGCCTTCGCGCTGCGTCGCCGCCTCGTGCACCAGCCAGCCCTCGGCCTCCAGCGCGCTGCGCACGAAGCGGCGGATCTGCGGTTCGTCCTCGATCACGATGGCAGAAGGGTGGGGCGCGGACATGGACGGCTCTATTCGGACAGCGCCGGCGGCTCGCGCCGCGGCAGCGTGACGGTGAATTCTGCGCCGCCTCCCTGCGCGTCGGCCTCGGCGTTCGCGGCCGCGATCTCGCCGCCGTGCGCCTGCACGATGGCCTTGCAGATCGCCAGCCCCAGGCCCACCCCCGGCGTGGCGGATTCGGGCTGGCCGCGCGTGAACTTGTCGAACAGCACCTGCTCGCGCCCGCGAAGCTGCGGCGGCAGGCCGGGGCCGTGGTCGCGCACCACGATGCGCAGCGCCTGCGGCAGCGCCCGCGCCGACACGACGATGGGCGGCGCCCCGTAGCGCGCCGCGTTCTCCAGCAGGTTGACCAGCACCCGCTCGATCAGCACGGCGTCGAATTCCACCAGCGGCAGCCGAGCCGGCAGGTCGGTGCGCACGGCCGTCGCGCCCAGCGCGGGCTGCGCCGCACGGATGGCGGCGCCCACCACCTCTTCCACCGACTGCCAGTCGCGCCGCAGATTCACCCCGCCGGCGCCGCTGCCGCCTTCCAGCCGGGCCATGTCCAGCAGGTTGCCCACCAGCGTGTTCAACGCCCGGGCCTGCGCCACGATGGCCTGCGCCGCTTCCGCCTGTTCGGCCGACAACGGGGGCGGCAGCGTGCGCAGCGACTCGGCCAGCCCGATCAGCGCCGTCAGCGGCGTGCGCACGTCGTGCGAAAGCGCGCCCAGCAGCGCGTTGCGCAGGCGCTCCGACTCGATGTCCACCACCGCCTGCTGCGCCACCTCCACGTAGTGCACGCGCTCGACGGCGATGGCGATCTGGCGCGCCAGCGTCTCCAGCTGCTGCGCCTGCTCGGGGATCAGCAGCCAGCGCGGCCGCGCGGGCCGCAGCGCCAGCACGCCGCGCACCCGCATCGGCGCGGCGAGCGGCACGTAGTGCCAGGGTTGCGCGGCCAGGGTGGCGGTGGCCAGGCCGGCGCTCTGGCCGTGGCGGAAGGCCCAGTCGGCCACGCCGAAGTCGAAGCCTTGCGAGACTGCTGCCGGCGGCGCGAGCCGGTCCCGTGCGTCCGCCAGCAGCACCAGCGCCTCGCTGCCGAACTGCCGCTGCACGGCGGCGGCGCCCAGCGCCGCCACCTGGCTCGCCTCCAGTGCGGCCGACAGCTCGCGCGTCAGCTCGAAGAGCGACTGCGTGCGGCGTTCGCGGCTGGCCGACACGCCGGCCGCGAAGCGCAGCCCGGCCGTGAGCTGCCCCACCAGCAGGCCCACGCCCAGCATGACGGCGAAGGTCAGCAGGTACTGCACGTCGCTGACGGCGAAGGACAGTGCGGGCTGCACGAAGAAGTAGTCGAAGGCGATCACGTTCAGCGCCGCCGCGCAGGCGGCCGGCCCGCGGCCGAAGCGCCAGGCCACGCCCACCACGCCCAGCAGGTAGAGCATGACGATGTTGGTCAGCTCCAGCACGCCGGAGAGCGGTGCGGCCAGCAGGGTGACGACGACGCTGCTGGCCACGGCCCAGGCGAAGCCGGGCCAGCGGGCGGGGGCGCGCTCGGCGTCCTCCTGCGCATCGCCGTGGCTGCGCGCGGCGGCGCGTGCCGGGCCCAGCGTTGCGCGGGCCACGTGGCGCACGCTGTCGGCCGGTGCGACGGAGATCAGGTCCAGCGCCGGTGCGGCGCGCGCCATCCGGCGGGCCAGCGTGGGCCGCCACAGGCCCAGCGCGCGGCGCCAGCCCCGGTGCGAGCGGCCGCGCCCGAGCACCAGCGTCGCGCAGTTCAGGCGCTGCGCCTGCCCGGCCAGCACAGGGGCCAGTTGCTCGCCGGTGAGCACGGCTGTCTCCGCCCCCAGGTCCTGCGCCAGCCGCAGCACGGCCAGGATGCGGTCGCGCGCCGCGGCGGGCAGGCGTGCCAGGCGCGGCGTCTCCACGTAGGCGGCATGCCAGCGGACGTTGAGCTGGCCGGCCAGGCGGGCGGCGGCGCGCACCGTCTGCGCTGCCTCCTCGCCGGGGCCCACCGCGGCGAGGATGGCGCCGGAGGTGTTCCAGGCCGGCGGCGCGCCGGCGCCCGACTGCTCCACGCGCCAGCCGCGCACGTCGTCCTCCACGTGCTCGGCGGTGCGGCGCAGCGCGATCTCGCGCAGCGCGATCAGGTTGCCCTTGCGGAAGAAGTTCTGCGCCGCCTGCCGCGCCTGCTGCGGCAGGTAGACCTTGCCGGCGGCCAGGCGCGCGGCCAGTTCGTCGGGCGTGGCATCCACCAGCACCACTTCGTCGGCTTCGTCCAGCACGCTGTCGGGCACGGTCTCGTGCACGCGGATGCCGGTGATGGCGCCCACCGTGCCGTTGAGGCTTTCCAGGTGTTGCACGTTGAGGGCCGACCAGATGTCGATGCCGGCGGCCAGCAGTTCCTCCACGTCCTGCCAGCGCTTGGCATGGCGCGAGCCCGGCGCGTTGCTGTGGGCCAGCTCGTCCACCAGCAGCACCTCGGGCCGGCGCGCGAGGGCGGCATCGAGGTCGAACTCGCGCAGCCCGCGGCCGCGGTAGGGCACGTCGCGCAGCGGCAGCGCCTCCAGGCCGTCCAGCAGGGCGGCGGTCTCGGCGCGGCCGTGCGTCTCGACCACGCCGACCAGGACGCCGCGCCCGGCCTCGTGCTCGCGCTGTGCGGCGCTGAGCATGGCCCAGGTCTTGCCGACGCCGGCATTGGCGCCGAAGTAGATGCGCAGCCGGCCGCGCCGGGCACGCGCCTCGTCCGCGCGCATCTGCGCGAGGAGGGCGTCCGGGTCGGGGCGGGCGGCTTCGGCCATCGGTTCGGCAGCTTAGCGCGGCGCGCCCGGCCTCAGCGGCGCGGGCGCCGGCGCTGCCCGCGCCGGTGGTGCCGCAGCGCGCCCCGGTGCACCACGATCCAGGCGAAGAGCACGGGCACCGCGAACGCCGCCAATGCGAACAGCGCGTGCAACAGGTCAGCGGACATGCGACGGCGCATCCAGTGCCAGGTTGAGCGCCAGCACGTTCACGCGCGGCTCGCCGATCAGGCCGAACAGCAGCGGTTGCTCGGTGTGCTGCGCGACCAGTTGCTCCAGCTTTGCGACCGGCAGGCCGCGCAGGCGGGCGACGCGGGGCACCTGGTAGCGCGCCGCGGTCGGGCTGATGTGCGGGTCCAGCCCGCTGGCCGAGGCGGTGACCAGGTCGGCCGGCACCGGCGTGCCGCTGCCGGGGTCGGCGGCGCGCAGCGCCTCGATGCGCGCCTGGACCGCCTCCGCCAGCGCGGGGTTCAGCGGCCCCAGGTTCGAGCCCGACGAGGCGGCCGCGTTGTAGGGCATGGGCGAGGTCGCCGAGGGGCGGCCCCAGAAGTGCCGCGGGTCGCTGAAGTTCTGGCCGATGAGCGCGGAGCCGACGGCCCGGCCGTCCCGCATCACCAGGCTGCCGGCCGCCTCCTCGGGGAAGGCGAGGCGGGCCACGCCGGTCACGGCCAGCGGGTAGGCGACGCCGGTGACCACGCTCAGCAGCACGAACAGGGCGATCGCCGGGCGCAGGAGGGAAAGGATGTTGTTCTTCACGAGGAATGGCTCCTTCACGCGAGGCCGAGGGCGGCCAGCAGCAGGTCGATGAGCTTGATGCCGACGAAGGGCACGACCAGCCCGCCGAGGCCGTACAGGGCGAGGTTGCGGCGCAGCAGCGCGGCGGCGCCCACCGGCCGGTAGCGCACGCCCTTGAGCGCCAGCGGGATCAGGAAGACGATGACCAGCGCGTTGAAGATCACCGCGCTCAGGATGGCCGAGGACGGGCTGGCCAGCCGCATCACGTTGAGCTGCGCGAGCTGCGGGTAGGTGCCCACGAAGATCGCCGGGATGATGGCGAAGTACTTCGCCACGTCGTTGGCGATGGAGAAGGTGGTGAGCGAGCCGCGCGTCATCAAGAGCGCCTTGCCGGTCTCCACCACCTCCAGCAGCTTGGTGGGGTTGGAGTCGAGGTCGACCATGTTGCCGGCCTCCTTGGCGGCCTGCGTGCCGCTGCCCATGGCCACCGCCACGTCGGCCTGGGCCAGCGCGGGGGCGTCGTTGGTGCCGTCGCCGGTCATCGCGACCAGGCGGCCCTCGGCCTGGTGCTGGCGGATCAGCTTGAGCTTGTCCTCCGGCGTGGCCTCGGCGAGGAAGTCGTCCACGCCGGCCTCGGCGGCGATGGCCGCGGCCGTGAGCCGGTTGTCGCCGGTGATCATCACCGTGCGGATGCCCATGCGCCGCAGCGCGGCGAAGCGCTCGCGGATGCCGGTCTTGACGATGTCCTTCAGCTCCACCACGCCGAGCACGTGCGCGCCCTCGGCCACCGCCAGCGGCGTGCTGCCGCGGCGCGCCACCTCGTCGGCCGTGTGCGCCACCTCGGGCGGCAGGCGGCCGCCGAGCGACTCGACGTGGCGGCGCAGCGCTTCCACCGCGCCCTTGCGAAGCGGCACCGGTTCGCCCGACAGGTCCAGCGCGGCGGCGGGCAGGTCGGCGCCGCTCATCCGCGTCTGCGCCGTGAAGGGCACGAAGGCCGCGCCTGCCACCGGCTTCGGCTCGATGCCCTCGCGCCGCGCCAGCTCGACGATGCTGCGGCCCTCGGGCGTCTCGTCGGCCAGCGAGGCGAGCTGCGCCGCCTGCGCCAGCCGCGCCTTGCCCACGCCCGGCGCCGGCAGGAAGGCGGCGGCCTGCCGGTTGCCGTGGGTGATGGTGCCGGTCTTGTCCAAGAGCAGCACGTCCACGTCGCCGGCCGCCTCCACCGCGCGGCCGGAGGTGGCGATCACGTTGGCCTGCATCATGCGGCTCATGCCCGCCACGCCCACCGCCGACAGCAGGCCGCCGATGGTGGTGGGGATCAGGCACACCAGCAGCGCCACCAGCGCCGTGAGCGACACCACCGTGCCCGTGCCGGTGGCCTGCACGCTGAAGATCGAGTAGGGCAGCAGCGTCGCCGTGACGACCAGGAACACGATGGTCAGCGCCACCAGCAGGATGGTCAGCGCGATCTCGTTGGGCGTGCGGCTGCGCCGCGCGGCCTCCACCATGCCGATCATGCGGTCGAGGAAGGACTCGCCGGGGTTGACGCCGATGCGGACCACCAGCCAGTCCGACAGCACCCGCGTGCCGCCCGTCACGGCCGAGAAGTCGCCGCCCGATTCGCGCACCACCGGCGCCGATTCGCCGGTGATGGCGCTCTCGTCCACCGAGGCCACGCCCTCGATCACCTCGCCGTCCAGCGGCACCAAGTCGCCGGCCTCCACCAGCACCACGTCGCCCCTGCGCAAGTCCGGCGCCTGTACGGGCAGGAAGCCGTCGCCGCGGTGCTCGCCCTTGAGCTTCTTGGCCCAGGTGTCCCGGCGCAGCCCGCGCAGCGAGGCGGCCTGCGCCTTGCTGCGCCCCTCGGCCAGCGCCTCGGCGAAGTTGGCGAACAGCACGGTGAACCACAGCCACACCGCCACCGCCAGCACGAAGCCGGGCTGCATGCCGGTGCCGCCGGGGAAGCTCAGCGTGTGCACCCACAGCAGCGTGGTGAGGATGCTGCCGATGTAGACGACGAACATCACCGGGTTGCGCCACTGCACGCGCGGGCTGAGCTTGGCGAAGGCGCCGGCCAGCGCCGGCCGCAGCAGCGCGGGATCGAGGAGGGACAGGGATTGCTTCATCGAGGTCATGGCGGCCTCACTTCCAGAGCATCAGGTGCTCGACCACCGGGCCCAGGGCCAGTGCCGGCACGTAGTTCAGCAGGCCCACCAGCAGCACCGTGCCGACCAGCAGCACGACGAACAGCGGCCCGTGCGTGGGCAGCGTGCCGGCCGTCACCGGCACGCGCTGCTTGCCGGCCAGCGCGCCGGCCATGGCCAGCACCGGCACGATCACGCCGAAGCGGCCCAGCCACATCGCCACCGCCAGCCAGGCGTTGTAGAAGGGCGTGTTGGCCGACAGGCCCGCGAAGGCGCTGCCGTTGTTGTTGGCCGCCGAGCTGAAGGCGTAGAGGATCTCGGAGAAGCCGTGCGCGCCCGGGTTGGCGATGCCGGCCCGGCCGGCACCGGCGCCCACCGCCACGGCGGTGCCCAGCAGCACCAGCAGCGGCGTGACGAGGATCGCGATCGAGGTCAGCTTCATCTCGTACACCTCGATCTTCTTGCCCAGGTACTCGGGCGTGCGGCCGATCATCAGCCCGGCGATGAACACCGCCAGCACCGCGAACACCAGCATGCCGTACAGGCCCGAGCCGACGCCGCCGAACACCACCTCGCCCAGCTGCATCAGCACCAGCGGCACCAGGCCGCCGATCGGCGTGAGGGAGTCGTGCATGGCGATCACGGCGCCGCAGGAGGCCGCGGTGGTGACGACGGCGAACAGCGCGGAGGCGTCGATGCCGAAGCGCAGCTCCTTGCCTTCCATGTTGCCCATCGACGGGTCGACGCCCAGCGCCGTCAGCAGGGGGTTGCCGGCGGCTTCTGCCCAGGTGGTGACGGCCACCGCGGCGGCGAAGAGCAGCGTCATCGCCGCCAGCAGCGCCCAGCCCTGGCGGATGTCGCCCACGGCCCGGCCGAAGGCGAAGCACAGCGCGGCCGGGATGAGGAAGATCGCCAGCATCTGCACCAGGTTCGTCAGCGCCGTCGGGTTCTCGTAGGGATGTGCCGAGTTGGCATTGAAGAAGCCGCCGCCGTTGGTGCCCAGCATCTTGATGGCCTCCTGCGAGGCGACCGGGCCCAGGGCGAGGGTCTGCCGGCCGGCTTCCAGCGTCGCCACCTCGCGGGGGCCGTCGAAGTTCTGGATCACGCCCTGCGAGACGAAGAACACCGCGATCAGGAAGGAGAGCGGCACCAGCACCCACAGCGTGACGCGCGTGAGGTCGGCCCAGGCGTTGCCGATGGCGCCGAAGCGCCCCTCGCCCTGGCGGCCCTCGCCGCGCGCCGCGAAGCCGCGGACCAGCGCGAAGGCCACCGCGATGCCGGTGGCGGCGGACAGGAAGTTCTGCACCGCCAGCCCCAGCATCTGGGTGAGATGGCTCATGGTGCTCTCGCCGCCGTAGCCCTGCCAGTTGGTGTTCGTCACGAAGCTCACGGCCGTGTTGAAGGCCGAGTCCGGCGAGACGGCGCCCAGGCCGGCGGGATTGAGCGGCAGCACGCCCTGCAGGCGCTGCAGCCCGTAGACCGCCAGCGTGCCGAGCGCGTTGAAGACCAGCAGCGCCAGCGCGTAGCCGCGCCAGTCCATCGCTGCGTCCGGCCGCACGCCGGCCAGGCGGTACAGCGGCGCCTCCACGCGCTGCATCCAGCGTGGCAGGCGGCCGTCGACCAGCGCCGCGAGGCCGCGGCCCAGCGGCCAGGCCAGCAGGCCCAGCAGCACGAGGAACAGGGCCAGCAGGCCCCAGGCTTGCGCGTTCACGGCTGGAACGCCTCGGCGCAGACCAGCGCGAAGACCAGGTAGGCCAGCAGCAGCACGGCGAGCAGCCCGCCGAAGCCGTAGAGGGCTTCCAACGGGATCATGGCCGCTCTCCCTGCGGCCGGCCGAGCCGCCACAGCCCGGCGGCCAATGCCGCCGCGGCCACCCAGAGCAGGGCCAGCGCGCCCATCCAGACCATGTCCATTCATCACTCCTGCCAACGTCAAACAGATGGCAGGCAGTCTCGGAACGGGGGCGTCAAAACGGGGTAGAGAGTGGGGTCGGCCGTATCAAAAAACCGTCAAGACGGCGAATAGCGCCAATAGTGGCATAAAGCAACTAAATTGGACTTCACGCGGAAAGGCTGTTATCTTGGCCGCACGGCATCCACGGAGGGTGCTTTTCTTGGGGGATTCCCAGATGAACGCCAACGCCACGGGCGCCTCGCCGGCGCGCCAGTTCTCCTATGCGGTCGTGATCGGCCGCTTCCAGCCCCTGCACCACGGCCACCAGCGCTTGATCGAGCAGGCCCTGCGCACGGCCAGGCGCGTCATCGTCGTCGTCGGCTCCGACCGCCAGCCGCGCAGCGTGAAGAACCCCTTCACCTTCGACGAGCGCGAGCGCATGGTGCGCGCCTGCCTGCAGGGCCAGGCCGAGCAGATGCGCGTGAGCGTGGTGGGCGTGGGCGATTCGCCCTACAACGACCAGCTCTGGATCGCGTCCATCCAGCAAGCGGTGGACCGCCTCATCGCGCAGGACGGGGCCGACCCGGCGCACACGCGCGTGGCGCTGGTCGGCCACCTCAAGGACGCGAGCAGCTACTACCTGCGCCTGTTCCCGCGCTGGGAGTTCGTGCCCAACGAGGCCGTGCAGAGCATCCACGCGACCGAGGTGCGGCAGCTCTACTTCGATCCCGGGCGGCGCGGCCGGATCCCGCCCGACGCCTTGCCCGAGGGCACGGCGAGCTTCCTCGCGCAATTCGCCGCCTCGGCCGACTACGCCGCGCTGGTGGAGGAGCGCGTCTTCCTCGACGACTACCGCGACAAGTACCGCTACGCCGGCAGCGAGTTTCCGCCCATCTTCACCACCGTCGACGCGGTGGTGGTCGAGGCCGGCCACATCCTGCTGGTGCAGCGCAGGTTCCAGCCGGGCAAGGGCGCATGGGCGCTGCCGGGCGGCTTCGTCGGGAAGAACGAGCGGCTGCTCGACGCCGCCATCCGCGAGCTGAAGGAGGAGACGCGCCTGAAGGTGCCGGTGCCGGTGCTGCACGGCAGCGTGAAGGGTCGCGAGGTCTTCGACGCGCCGCAGCGCTCGCAGCGCGGCCGCACCATCACGCACGCCTTCTTCTTCGAGCTGGCGCACAACCAGTGGACGGGGCTGACGGAAGTGCGCGCCAGCGACGACGCGGCGCAGGCGCGCTGGGTGCCGCTGGCCGAGTTCCTGGACATGCGCGAGCGCATGTACGAGGACCACTACTTCATCGCCAATCACTTCCTGGGAGGACTGGGCAAGAACTGAGGCAACGCCCAGTCCATGGCAACGGGCGCCGGTGGACGGCGCCCATCGTGAAAGGAGCTTTCACATGACCTCGAACCTTTCGTCCCCGCTGGGGAGCAACCTGCTGCTGCGCACCGACTCGTACAAGGCCAGCCACTGGCTGCAGTACCCGCCCGGCACGCAGACGGTGTTCAGCTACGTGGAGTCGCGCGGCGGCGCATTCCGGCATGCCGTCTTCTTCGGGCTGCAGGCCTGGCTGCGCGAATACCTGTCCACGCCCATCACGCGCGACGACGTGGACGAGGCCACCGCGATCTTCGGCCTGCACGGCGAGCCCTTCAACCGCGAAGGCTGGCTGCGCCTGGTCGAGCGGCACGGCGGCCGGCTGCCCCTGCGCATCCGCGCGGTGCCCGAAGGCAGCGTGGTGCCCATGCACAACGTGCTGGCGACGGTGGAGAACACCGACCCGGACTGCTTCTGGCTCACCAGCTACGTCGAGACCGAACTGCTGCGCGCCATCTGGTACCCCACCACCGTGGCCACGATCTCGGCCGCGGCCAAGGCGATCCTGCTGCGCTACCTGGAGGCCAACAGCGACGACCCCGAGGGCCAGATCGGCTTCAAGCTGCACGACTTCGGCGCGCGCGGCGTGTCGAGCAACGAGTCGGCCGCGCTGGGCGGCCTGGCGCACCTGGTCAACTTCCAGGGCACCGACACCGTGATGGCGCTGGTGGCCGGCCGCCGCTGGTACGGCTGCGAGATGGCGGGCTTCTCGATCCCCGCCGCCGAGCACAGCACCATCACCGGCTGGGGCCGCGACCACGAGGCCGACGCGTACCGCAACATGGTCGCGCAGTTCGGCAGGCCCGGCGCCGTGTTCGCGGTGGTGAGCGACAGCTACGACATCTTCAACGCCTGCGACCGCCTGTGGGGTGGAGAGCTGAAGGAGGCGGTCGAGCGCAGCGGCGCCACGCTGGTGGTGCGGCCCGACTCCGGCGACCCGGCCGAGACGGTGCTGAAGGTGGCGCACATCCTGGCCGCGCGCTTCGGCACGACGACCAACCGCAAGGGGTATCGCGTGCTGAAGACGGTGCGCATCATCCAGGGCGACGGCATCGACCTGCGCTCGCTGCGCACCGTGCTGGCCAACCTGCACCACCACGGCTTCGCGGCCGAGAACGTCGCCTTCGGCATGGGCGGCGGCCTGCTGCAGCAGTGCAACCGCGACACGATGCAATGGGCGATGAAGTGCTCCGCCATGCAGGTGGACGGCGCGTGGCGCGACGTGTTCAAGCAGCCGGTGGGCGATGCCTCCAAGGCGTCGAAGAAGGGCCGGCTCACGCTGGCCGGCGGCGCGGCGGATGGCTGGCGCACGGTGCGGATCGACGGGCCTGGGGGCATGCCTGCGGACGATGCGCTGGAGACGGTGTTCGAGGACGGTGAGCTTCGGCGCATGCAGGGCTTCGACGACGTGCGTGCGCGCGCGGCGGCCGGCGTGGCGCGGCTGGCCGACGCCTTGCCGCTGTGAGCCGGGGCCGGCTCCGTCGAGGGAAACCCCCAGGGCCGGTGACAGCGGATTGACAGCCATCGTTCCTAGAGTACGGCTCGAACAACAAGGGCGGCGCATCGTGCGGCAGGGCCACGGCCTCGTCGGCGAGCCAGCCGCCTGCAGGGACGGTCTTTCTCAACGAAGGCTGTGAAGTGCACAACACGCAGGAAGGTCTGAGGACGCGGCGCAGGCGGCTGCTCGGAGGGCTTGGCGCCGCCGCGATCGGGGCATGCATGCCGATCGGCAAGGCGCATGCGGCGCTGCCGCAGGTGAGAATCTTCATCCCGGCCAACGAGGGCGGCGGATGGGACCAGACGGGCCGCGCGTTGGGCTCCGCGCTGGTGGACTCCGGGGCCGCCGCGCAGGTGGTGTACGAGAACCTGGGCGGCAAGGGCGGCACGCCCGGGCTGGCGCGCTACGTGGAGGCCTACGGCAGCGCGGCCGACACCCTCCTGATGGGCGGCATGGTGATGACGGGCGCGATCGCCCTGCACAAGCCGCCGGTCACGCTGGCCCGGGTGGCGCCGGTCGCGCGGCTCACCAGCGACTACTGCGTGCTGGTCGTGCGCGCCGACTCGCCCATCACCACCCCCAAGGCCCTGGTGGCGCAGCTGCGCAGCCAGCCGGAGAAGACGCCGATCGCCGGCGGCTCGGCCGGCGGCGTGGACCACATGTTCGCCGGCATGCTCGCCCGCGTGGCCGGCCGCACGGCCGATCTGGTGTACCGGCCCTTCCCGGGCGGCGCGCAGGTGGTGGAGGCGGTCGTGGGCGGCCAGGCCGTCGCCGGCATCGCGGGCTACAGC
>Ga0182792_1002498_pt1 | contig 12903 bp, 15 predicted proteins | sample Passage237B_FD_130497 | JGI IMG/M metagenome (GOLD analysis project Ga0182792, IMG submission 130497) | Cellulose adapted compost microbial communities from Newby Island Compost Facility, Milpitas, CA, USA - Passage2 37B (version 2) (version 2) ...
CCGTTGCTGGGTACGCCCGACAGCCTGAAGCGGGAAGTAGCCTTTCCGGAAAGCGGTCACCATGTGATTGCCAGCTTCATGACTTCCGGAGATCTGGAGGGGGTAATCCGGGAAACACGAAAATTCATGGAGGAAGTTCTGCACCTCCGTCCCGTTTCTGCACAGCCATCGGAATAAGGCCTGCAGGTAACGGAAAGGACACCTTTATTCGGAAAGATTTTGTTACTTTCCACCGCTTTAAGCTAATTTTGTAAACTGTTTTAACGTAGTATTTGTGTTCTGATATGTTGGAAATAACCGCTGATAATCGGTTAAGGCGCCTTATTGTGGTGGGGGACAGAGTGTTGATAAAACCCAAAAGCCCTAGCGATAGAACAAGTACGGGCCTATACCTTCCACCTACTGTTACCGAAAAGGAGCAGGTGCAGTCAGGCTATGTCGTCAAAGTAGGTCCGGGCTATCCCATTCCATCCCCCATGGAGGACGAACCCTGGAAAGAGCCCGATGAAAAGGTAAAATACATGCCTCTGCAGGCACAGGAGGGAGATCTGGCGATTTACCTACAACGGAATGCAATTGACCTGGAATATGACTCTGAAAAATATGTCATAGTACCGCAGTCGGCCATTTTGCTGCTCGATCGCACCGAGGATTTGTCCAGCTAGAGATGGCTCTTGTCAGAGAGAAATCCTATTCCCCTCCTTTCTGGTTGCCAACCGGCCATTTACAAACCATCTATCCTGCCCTTTTTCGGAAGGTGACAGGAGTAGCCTACCGGAGAGAACGAATCATGACCTCCGATGGGGATTTTCTATTACTTGATTGGTGTTCTTCCATGCCGGGAGACATGTCTCCCGCTCTGGCGATCATTTCCCATGGGTTCGAAGGCGACAGCCACCGCCCCTATATCAAAGGAATGGTCAGAATGCTTACAGGGAGCGGGATCGACTGCCTGGCATGGAATTATCGCAGCTGCGGCGGCGAAATGAACTCTCTTCCCCGTTTCTATCACAGTGGTGCCACCGACGATCTCGACGAGGTGGTCGGGCATGCCCTTAAAGCTGGGTACCGCAAGCTATTCCTAATAGGCTTCAGCCTGGGAGGAAATCTGACCCTGAAGTATCTGGGCGAAAACCGCCGACGGCCTGAAGAGATTTCCAGGGCTGTCTGCTTCAGTGTTCCCCTCGATCTGCAAGCCTGCAGCCGCCATCTGGACAGGCTCGAAAACCGCATTTATCAGCAGCGTTTTTTGAACACCCTCAGACGTAAAGTTCTCGAGAAAGGGCGCCGGCACCCCGATCAGATAAATGTACGCCTCCTTTCGTCCATAAGCTCCGTTTTTACGTTCGACGACCTGATTACCGCTCCCCTGCACGGCTTCCGGAATGCGCCTGATTACTATCAGCAGTGCAGTGCCCGCCACTACCTGGCTACCATTGATATACCTACGCTTATTGTAAATGCGGAGAACGATCCGATGATCCCCGTAGACAGTCTTCCGGTGGACACGGTGTCTGCACTCAGGCATGTGGACCTGCACTTAACCCGATCGGGTGGCCACTGCGGATTTTTGGATCGCAGCGGAAAGCTATATTGGTCAGAACTGCAGGCAAGAGAGTTTCTCACCAAAGATTTATAACATTACCGCGACGTAAGTAATGTAAAATGAACATTCCGCTTTCAGGAGATGTTGATTAATCAGTCTGTCATCACAGACGAATCGAAATATCTTACATGCTTATGGAATTCAGAAAAATATCCCAAACTGATCTTGCAGTTTCTCCTATTGCCTTCGGCGGCAATGTATTCGGCTGGACCGTAGATGAAAAAAAGTCATTCGAAATCCTGGATGCTTTCGTTGACAAAGGATTCAATTTCATAGACACGGCAGACACCTATTCCAAGTGGGCTCCGGGTAATAAAGGAGGTGAATCGGAAACCATCATTGGCAGATGGCTGAAATCGCGCGGCAACCGTGACAAACTGGTGATCGCGACCAAGTTGGGCGGTGATCTGGGGGAAGGCAGAAAGGGGTTGAAAGCCGCCTATGTAAAACAGGCGGTGGAAGCATCCCTGTTGCGCCTGCAAACCGATTATATCGACCTGTATCAGTCGCATTATGACGATCCTGAAACTTCGGTCGAGGAAACCATCACCGCTTTCAATGACCTGATCCGAGAGGGTAAGGTGCGGTATATCGGGGCATCCAACTTTGAAGCCGGACGGATCAAGGCTTCGAACGAGTTTGCACGGGCGAACCATCTGAACGGATACGTATCCCTGCAGCCCCTGTACAACCTGTATGACCGCTCTAAGTTTGAAAATGAATACCTTCCTCTGGTGAAGGAGGAGCAGCTGTCGGTGCTGAGTTACTATGCCCTTGCCAGTGGATTCCTGAGTGGAAAATACCGCTCTGAAGAAGACCTGAATAAGAGCGTCCGCGGGGGCGGGATTAAAAAATATCTCGATGCCCGGGGCATTGCCATTCTTGAGGCCATGGGAAAGGTAGCCGGAGAAACAGGCGCCTCATTCGTGGCCATTGCGCTCGCATGGCAGCTGCATAAACCATTTATAACTGCTCCTATTGCAAGTGCCACCAGTCTGGCCCAACTCGACGAGCTGGCCGCCGGTGCCGAATTAAAACTGACTGAAGGACAAATCGCACTGCTTGACAAGGCGAGTGCCTATTAATACCGAACTAATCGTAAAATTATGAAAGTTGAAATCTGGTCCGATGTAATGTGTCCTTTCTGTTACCTGGGCAAACATCGGTACGAAAAAGCGCTGGAGGAGTTTCCCGACCGTGCTTACATACAAACCGAATGGAAAAGTTTCCAGCTCGATCCGACACTTCCCAAAAAAGGATCGGGGATTACCACCTATGAGTACCTCTCTGAAAGGAAGGGGATGCACCTTTCACAGGTAAAACAGATGACCGAAGGTTTGTCGGCTCAGGCAGCTGCTGAGGGCATCACGCTGAATTTCGGCCAGGCCGTGATTGCGAATTCATTCGATGCTCACCGTCTGGTTCATCTCGCGCAGGAAAAAGGGCTGGGAAATGAGGTGGAAGAAAAACTGTTCATGGCTCATTTTGTGGATGGGAAAGACGTCTCCGATGCTTCTGTCCTGACCGAAATTGGGGTGTCACTGGGTTTGAAAGCAGAGGAAGTTCAGGATATGCTGGAAAAAGGGCTGTATGAACAGGAAGTGAAGGAGGATATTCAGCTGGCAGCCAGATTCGGCATCCGGGGTGTGCCCTTCTTTGTTTTTAACCGGAAATATGCCGTATCGGGGGCACAGCCGAAGGAGGTTTTTGCTCAAACCCTTGAAAAGGCCTATGCCGAATGGCGTCAGGAGAACCCTCTGCCGGCTTTTACTACCGTAGCGGAAGGACCTGTCTGTGATCCGGAAACGGCTTGTGAGTGATAAAATTAGGGGAGAGAGCCGTGTGTTCTTACCGTAATTTTTCCTAACTTTTGAGTTAAAAATGAAATATTATGGTGAGGGAAGCGCGAATTTCAGCCACGGTTCAGCCTCAGGCAACCTTCAGGCAAATGATGGTCCGGCCTGTCAGTTTCGGATTCAACGCCGAAACCAGCGGGAGTAATGTGTTCCAGAAAGCCGACAACGCGACAGCGGATATCGCTGCGGCCAGCGTGAAGGAATTTGATAACATGGTAACTACCCTGACCACCAATGGCGTGGAAGTTACCGTTTTTGATGACAAACCTGAGATCAATAGTCCGGATGCTGTGTTTCCCAACAACTGGGTGTCCCTGCATCAAAGTGGCAAGGTGGTACTCTATCCGATGATGGCGGAAAACCGCAGGCGGGAACGCCGCCTCGATATCATCGATAGTCTCCGGGACAGGTTTCATGTGGAAGAGATAATCGATCTGAGCCATTTTGAACAGGAGGGGCTGTACCTGGAAGGAACCGGAAGCATGGTGCTCGACCGTCGTTATAAAATTGCCTACGCTGCTCTTTCTCCCCGTACCGATCAGAAGCCCCTGGACGCTTTTTCAGAAGCCCTGGGGTATGAGATCGTTTCATTTCATGCCAGCGATGCAGGGGATGTACCGGTATACCACACCAATGTAATGATGTGTGTGGGCGACGGGTTCGCCGTGGTTTGCCTCAAAGCGGTAAAAAATGAAGACGAACGTTACCGCCTGCTCCGGACCCTGGAGGATACCGGTAAGGAAGTGATAGAAATTTATCCGGGTCAGTTGAACAGTTTTGCGGGGAACATGCTGATGGTCAGGAGCAGGACTGGAGAAAAGCTCATGGTAATGTCCACAGCTGCTTTTCAGTCGCTGACCGGTTACCAGCGCACCCTGCTGGAAGAATATGTCTCCCGTATCTTATATGTCGATCTCCCTGTAATCGAATCAGTGGGCGGCGGGTCAGCCCGCTGCATGCTGACGGAAATACATTTGCCACTTAAATAGTCCCACATTTTTTGGAAAGCCAGATTGTTCTTCGCAAAGCGGAATTTTCCGACGTGGAGATTCTGTATAAGTTTATCTCAGACCTCGAAGAAAAAGAACTCGACAGAGAGGGATTTTTCCATGCTGCGCGTACGAATCTCCAGCAGCCGGGTAATCTTTATCTGATTGCCGAAATCGCCGGAGAGCCGGTAGGTGTTGGGTCCTGCCATGTGCAATGGCTGCTGCATCATGCAGCTCCCATTGCTGAAGTACAGGAAATGTATGTCGTACCCAAGTACCGGTCAATGGGTGTAGGAGCCAGATTGCTGCATGCGCTGGTGGACTTTGCAAGGTCGTGCAACGCGGAAAATGTGGAGTTGTCGAGTCAGAAGAAACGGGTGGATGCGCACCGGTTTTATGTCAGGGAAGGGTTTCAGAACAATCATCTCAAATTTCAGCTGAGGTTGCGGGAGGCCTAGCCAGCTTCAAAGGAAAACAAAAAAAGCGGGCCGCACGCGCAGACCGCTTTTTGTAACACCTAAACCTTCAACTAACTATATCTTTCGGGCTCTCACCCACCCGCTACCTTCAAACCTGATGGTGGCATACAAATCCTGAATCAGATTATCGAGGTCGTATTTGATTTGGGCGAGTTTGCGCTCGTTTATTTTTCTTTTTCGGTACAACTTCACTTCCCGGGAAGAGATTTTGCGGTATTCTTTCAAAATCATTTTGGCGTCCCTGGCGTTCAGTTGCCTGCTCAGCCTTCCCTGCTGTACACCTTCAAGGATCTCACGCTGCAGCTCTTTGATTACTCTTTGATCGGCCGCTTCCAGCTGGTAAGCATCGCGATTGTAGCGTGGAGCTCTCTGGGCATTTACCGCCTCCGTAGCTACTGAAAACAGGAAGAAGACGGCAAATAATTTTTTCATGGCTAATAGATCCTTGCTATATGTACCATTAGAACGCAAGATTACCTCAAAGTTTAATATTGTACTTGTTAATGATTGTTAACCATTTACAATAAAACTAAAGGCGTGATTTTGGCTTAAACCAAGAAGCGGTCAAATGCTTCATTTGGCGGCGTCCAGGACGGCCTGGATACGGGCGCGGACCAGATCGGCAATTTCTTCGGCCGTTCGTCCCGCCGGTTCAATGCCTTCCAGGGTTGTCCACGATAGTTTGGAGAACGACACCAGCGGGAAAATACCGCGGGTTGGATTGAGGGCGCCTGTTCCCTGTATCACTACCGGCACAATGAGCGCACCGGGGGCCCGTTTCATCAGGGTAGCGATCCCGCCGACGTTGAAGGGTTTCATCACACCCGACTGGGTTCGGGTACCTTCGGGAAAAATAACCGCTGAATAGTTATTGGCCTGAATATGTTTGGCCAGACGGGAGATTTCGGTGATTGCCTGCTTACCGTCCTTGCGGTTGATGAGCGCTGCCTCACTCTTGCGGAGGTTATAGGAAACACTGGGTATGCCCCTGCCCAGTTCGATTTTGGAAACAAAAATGGGCGTATATTTTCTCAGAAACCAGCCGATACCGGGGATGTCATAGGTACTCTGGTGATTGGCTACGAAGATAATCGGGCGGTCGGTGGGAAGCGGAACTTCCTGCCGGAAACGGATGGAGGCACCGGTGAGTAATAGTCCGTATGTGAGCGAGAAGTTCAGGTGTTCAGCGGCGACTTTCTGTGCCCTGCGGCCGAACAAATTAAAGGCAATCACCTGATAGACATGGAAAAAGGCCAGGGTCGCCCCAAAATGAATCATGTAAACGATACTGAGGATATAATCAATAATACGCTTCATAGGAGTTTAATGTAAACCGGAGTGCAAATAAGCATTTTTGCTATGAAAAAGGGAGCTTTTTGCGTATCTTAATGACATATTAGCGATCTTTACAGGAATACTTGAGCCTGACAAAGGTCATAGTACCAAATGATTCAGGCGTTAAATTTGCAAGGGAAAACTATTTAACAAAATCGTATCCAGGTAAGCATTAAAATATGAATCTATCACCAAGCAGAATAGAAGTCATGAACTTTATTGGTCAAAGTATCGATACGGTGATTACCGATTATCTGAGACCGGTAGAGGATCATTGGCAACCCTCTGACTTCCTGCCTGATTTTTCTCAGGAAGACTATGTCAGGGAAGTTAAGCTTCTTCAGGAAAGCTGTAGTGAGCTTCCCTATGATTATATCGCCGTACTGATTGGTGATACCATTACCGAGGAAGCGCTGCCCACCTATGAGTCGTGGCTGATGGATGTGGTAGGAATCGATCAGCAGGGCGAAGAGCCCAATGCCTGGGCTAAATGGGTAAGAGCGTGGACAGCGGAAGAAAACCGGCATGGTGACCTGCTCAACAAGTACCTGTACCTGTCAGGCAGGGTCAATATGCATGCCATGGAGGTATCGACCCAGTATCTGATTCAGGATGGGTTCGATATAGGCACCGGGCAGGATCCCTACCGGAACTTTGTCTATACATCGTTCCAGGAGCTGGCAACCAACGTTTCGCACCGTCGTACCGCTACGATCGCCAAGAAACACGGGAACCCGCACCTCTCCAAGATCTGTGGGGTTATTGCCTCTGATGAGATGCGCCATGCCAAAGCCTACAAGACATTTGTAACCAAAATTTTCGAGGTAGATCCCAGTGAAATGATGCTGGCCCTTGAGGATATGATGCGGAAGAAAATTGTGATGCCTGCCCATTTTCTCCGGGAAACCGGCGTGAAAATCGGGGAGACTTTCTCCCATTTCTCGGATGCCGCCCAACGGCTCGGGGTTTATACCACGATCGATTACATCGAGATTCTGGAAAGCCTTCTCGAGGAATGGAAAATTGATAAGGTTTCAGGCCTCAACGATGCCGCGGAAAAAGGCAGGGATTACCTGATGGCACTGCCCGCACGCCTGAGACGAATTGCCGAAAGAACCAGAGTGCCGGAGCTGCATTATCAGTTCACCTGGATCAAGTAGGAATTTTCAGCACCAACAAAAAAACCGTGGGGGTTAACCACGGTTTTTTTGTTGGTGCCAGGCCATATTAGCCGATCCGGTCGAAGCCCGTATAAGGAACGAGGACTTCCGGAATCGTAATGGATCCGTCGGGATTCTGGTTATTTTCCAGCATGGCGGCCAGAATACGGGGCAGCGCCAGGGCAGAACCGTTGAGGGTATGCAGCAGCTGGGTTTTGCCTTCTGCTTTATACCGGAGCTTCATGCGGTTCGACTGGAAGGTTTCGAAGTTTGAAACCGAGCTGCACTCCAGCCATCTTTCCTGTGCCGAAGACCATACTTCGAAATCATAGGTAATGGTAGGGGCAAATCCGAGGTCCCCGCCGCAAAGCCGGAGTATCCGGTACGGGAGTTTCAGTTTCTGCAGCAGTTGGGCAACATGGGCGATCATTTCGTCCAGGGCCTTGTAGGAATCTTCCGGTTTTTCGATGCGGACGATTTCCACCTTATCGAACTGATGCAGGCGATTGAGGCCCCGTACGTGCGCCCCCCAGCTGCCTGCTTCCCTGCGGAAACAGGGGGTGTAACCCACATGTCTGATCGGAAGCTGGTTTTCCTGCAGGATAACATCCCGGTAGAGGTTAGTGATGGGCACTTCGGCCGTAGGAATCAGATAGAGCTGATCCTGGGTAGCCAGGTACATCTGTCCTTCCTTGTCGGGGAGCTGTCCGGTACCGAAACCCGAATCCTCGTTCACCAGAAGGGGAGGCTGAATTTCGGAGTAACCTGCGGCAACAGCCTCGTCGAGGAAGAAACTGATCATTGCCCGCTGCAGCCGGGCTCCCTTGTTTTTATAAACGGGGAATCCGGCACCGGTGATTTTGTTTCCCAATTCGAAATCGACGATATCGAGCTTTTTGATGATCTCCCAGTGAGGAAGGGCGCCTTCAGGCAGGTGGGGTTTTTCGCCCCATTCCACTACCACTTCATTGTCGTCGGCTGATTTCCCGGGAACAACCCGTTCGTTGGGAATATTCGGGATTTTGGCCAGTTCATTGAAGAGGTCTGTCTCCACCGTTTTCAGCAGGGTTTCCAGTTCTTTGGTTCTGACCTTCAGTCCCGCGGTTTCCTGTTTTACCCGTTCGGCCGTTTCCTTGTCACCCGATTTCATCAAAGCCCCGATTTCTCTGGCTTTGGCATTGGCGACCGCCAGCGTTTCGTCTGACTCAGTCTGCAGTTCGCGGCGTTTGTTATCGAGGTTCAAAACGCGTTCGATCAACTGGTCGGGATCGGGGATATTCCTTTTCCTCAATCCTTCTATAGCCCATTCCGGGTTTTCCCGCAGCTTTCCGATTTGTAACATGATCCGGTTTTACATTGAATTTGATACTGACTCTCAGGCGTCAAAATCGAACAGGCCTTCGTTAAGTGCGTTTAGTGCCTGCTCTTTATAGGATGTATGCAACAGCAGTGACAGGTTGTGTTCGGAAGCTCCGTAGGAAATCATGCGGATCGGAATATCTTTCAGGGCATCAAAAACCCGGTAGGCGATTCCTGCACGGTCGGCACTGAAATCTCCTACGACACAGATAATGGTCTGATCCTGGTCATTCTCCTCCAGGTCGGCGAATTCACGCAGTTCTGCTGAGATAGCTTCCAGGTGCGTCGGGTTGTCGATAGTCACAGAAACCGAAACCTCGGAGGTGGTGATCATATCGACCGGAGTTTTGTATTTCTCAAATACATCAAATACCCGGCGGAGGAATCCGTAGGCATTCAGCATTCTGGTCGAATGGATGTAAATCGCTGTGATATTATCTTTCGCAGCGATAGCTTTTACGTCGGGGCCACTGCCGGTACGGTTCGAAATCAGGGTTCCGGGGGCCTCAGGCTGCATGGTATTTTTCAGCCTTACCGGTACGTTGGCAATTTTGGCGGGAGTAATCGTGCTGGGATGCAGGATTTTTGCGCCGAAATAGGCCAGTTCAGCAGCCTCTTCAAAGCTCAGTTCCCGTACGGGGAATGTCCGTTTAACCACCCTGGGGTCGTTGTTGTGCATGCCGTCGATATCGGTCCAGATCTGAATTTCTTCCGCATCTACGGCCGCGCCGATCAGGGAAGCAGTGTAATCAGAGCCTCCGCGTTTAAGGTTATCAACCTCATTCCGCGGGTTGCGGCAGATGAATCCCTGGGTAATGATGATTTTTTTATCGGTATGCTGCTCCAGGATAGCGGCCAGCTTTTCCCGGATAACCTCTCTTTCAGGCTCGCCGTCAGCATCTACCCGCATAAATTCCAGCGCAGGGATTAGCACGGAGCTTTCATTCTGCTCTGCCAGATAGGAAGCAAACAGCTGGGTACTCATAAGCTCTCCCTGGGCTACGAGTTCCTTGTCATGGCGTGTAGTAAATGGCCGTATACCCGTCAGGGAGCGGATATGGGAAAACTCGGCGTCCACAATTTCATGACCGTGTTTTTTGCCGGCTTCTGATTTATACAGTTCTTCTACAAAGGCTTTGTAATGTGCTTCCAGCGCATCTATTTGTGCATTTACCGCGTCTACGTCGTTTTGAGCCGCAGCCGCTCCGATGCTGATGAGCGCGTTGGTAGTTCCGGATAATGCCGACAATACAACAATTTTACGGCCGCCGTCTTCGGTGACCAGCCGGTGAATCGATTGCATGCGTTCGGGTTTCCCCACGGAAGTACCGCCAAATTTCCAGACTTGCATATAAGTTAGGTAAGCTATATTAAGGTTTCAGTTATTGTTAAAAGGCCGTCGCAAACCATGGCAGGACGGTGATTCAGAATATCATGCATTTATTTTTTTCTTCAGCGAAACCATTTTGAGGGCGGTAATCGCGGCCTCGTCGCCCTTGTTCCCGTGTTTCCCTCCGGCTCTGTCCAGGGCTTGTTCCATGTTATTGGGCGTAAGTACCCCGAAGATCACAGGCTTGTCGTATTTCAGGGAAACGTTGGCGAGGCCCTGGGCTACTGAATGGTTAATGTATTCGTTGTGCAGGGTTTCGCCCTTGATGACGGCTCCGAGGGCAATCACGGCGTCGATATCTTCCCGCTGGGCGAACCATTGGGAGGCGAGTGTCAGTTCGTAACTCCCAGGAACATCTCCACGAACGATATTCTCTTCCTTTACCCCCTGTTCCAGCAAAGTGCGGATTGCGCCCTGATAGAGGGCTTCCGTAACCTCTGAGTTCCATTCAGCGACTACGATGGCAACTTTCAGTCCGGAAACGTCGGTTAACCCTTCGGTACTGAAACTGCTGAGATTTTTGTCTGAACTTGACATATAAGATGGATGAACCAGTACAAAATATTTTGTTTAAAATAAAAAAAAGGATAAAACCTGGCCGGCTTTATCCCTTTGGAATGGCTTTGGTTTTTTTATTTTCCGACCTGCCCCTCAACAACACCAAGGTACTTCTTGGCATTCAGAACCTCGCTCGACATAGGGAACTCGTCGATAATACGTTTATATACAGGCGCTGCTTCAGCAGGTTGATTATTCTTTTCGTATGCCAGACCAAGCTTCAACAGATAACCAGGCGTGAAATACTGGTTCGGTTTGTAATCGGCAGCACGTTTATAGTAGCTGATGGCCTCCTTGAATTCGCCTTTTTCCATGTATGCATCCCCAATCAGTGCATAGGCACGGGCTTGCAGGAGCAGATCTGAAGAGCTGAAATTTTTGAGGCGGGAAATGGCTTCATCAAAATTTCCTTCCTTAAGGAGAGCAACACCCGCATAGAAGTTAGCCAGCTTTCCGGCTTTGGTACTGCTATAGTTATCGGCAATACTCAGCAGACCCTCATTTCCTCCTTTTCCGTTCAGGGCAAGGCTGAGAGAATCGGCTTCGAAGTCATATACGGCTCTGTATAACGCTTTCTGCGCCTCGGCTTCGCGGCCATCCTGATAGTAGCGAAATCCCACAAAACCCAGAATACCCACTAACAGAGCGCCACCTATAACCAGGAATAGCTTATTATTGCTCTGAAAAAAACTTTGAGCTTTGTCTATCTGACTGGCCATCGCATCAGAGCTTTCCAAAAATTCGTATTGGCTTTCGGTTGATTTTTTGGCACCCATGTTTATACTACTATCATTCTGATTTTGGAGTGCAAAGTTAGAAAAACTTCTAATATCCAAGAGATCAAATTGTAAAAAGTTTATGAATGTTATTAAATTCGGGTACAAATTTCGTTACTTCCCCGCAAGAGTGCGAAAATTGATTCTTTGGAACGCATCATCTCATCCATTTAAAACTGAAATTGTCAGTATTTCTATACCACACTCAAACCTATATGCTTATGTGGCAGGAACAAGATAACCAACTGGTCCGATCGATTTCCTTCAGGGATTTCAGCGAAGCATTTCGCTTCATGACAGAAGTGGCAGCACTCGCGGAGGAGGAAGATCATCACCCCTGGTGGTCGAACGTATATAACGAGGTGACCATCAAGCTTTCAACCCACAGTGCCGGAAATATCGTCACGGAGAAAGATAGGAAGCTGGCTGCTGGAATCGATAAAATTTTCGAAAAATTTCAGCGATAGGAGCTGGTGGGAAAAGCGGGAAAAGTAAGAAATTAACCGATCGGAAAGGCCAAAGTATATTCCTCCAGGTTCCTGCGGGTGAAATCCCTGAGCCTTCGGTTCGTAAAGCATAGCCCAAAAATGTCGTCAAAAGGTATTAAAAGGGTTTTTACTCAATTTTCTGCCGGGGGGATAAAAAAATGAGTGCCGGTTACTAGGTGGAGGGTTGCCTTTATTGAGAAAGCGTGTAATTAATGTTAGCTTTGGGCGCGTTTTAGGAAGTTAAACATAAAAATTAATGATTATTCTGGGGATCTCCGCGTTTTATCATGATTCGGCAGCAGCTATCATTGAAAACGGGGATATTGTTGCAGCAGCGCAGGAAGAAAGGTTTACCCGAAAAAAACATGACCCGGGTTTCCCGTCAAATGCCATCGCCTACTGTCTGAAATATGCCGGGGTCACCCTCAACCAGCTCGATGCGATCGTATTTTATGACAAACCTTTGCTCAAGTTTGAACGGTTGCTCGAAACCTACTATGCTTTCGCACCAAAAGGGCTGAAATCCTTTATCACGGCTATGCCGGTATGGATCAAGGAGAAGATGTTTCTCAAGCGTATCATTCGCGAGGAGCTGGTGAAGCTGGGTTACGATCCTAAAAAGCCGGTGGAAATGCTTTTCCCCGAACACCATCTTTCCCATGCGGCCAGTGCCTACTATCCTTCGACTTTTGAGAAAGCCGCCATCATGACGGTGGATGGTGTAGGTGAATGGGCCACAGCCTCCATCTGTCTTGGTGAAGGTAAAGACATAACCATCCTCAAGGAACTGCGTTTTCCTCATTCGCTCGGGTTACTGTATTCGGCTTTTACCTATTTCCTCGGATTCCGGGTGAATTCAGGGGAATACAAACTCATGGGGCTGGCACCCTACGGAGACCCGCAGTCG
>Ga0182792_1002501_pt1 | contig 12889 bp, 11 predicted proteins | sample Passage237B_FD_130497 | JGI IMG/M metagenome (GOLD analysis project Ga0182792, IMG submission 130497) | Cellulose adapted compost microbial communities from Newby Island Compost Facility, Milpitas, CA, USA - Passage2 37B (version 2) (version 2) ...
ACGTCGAAGGTGGTTCCTCCCGCGTCGCAGATGATCATATCCGCCGGCAGGTCAGTCGCGCCGCCGCCGGCGTGCTGCGCACCCATCGGCGCCATCGACGGGCCGGAATTGATCAGTGATACGGGTCTGGCTGCCGCCTGTTCCGGCTCGATCAGGGAACCGTCCGAGGCGACCAGGAAAAAGGGACACGTGAGACCCGCGTCGCGCAGGGTCTGCTTCAGGCCGGCCACATAGCTCGTCGTCAGCGGCTTCAGCGAGGCGTCGATGGCCGTGGACGATGCTCTGCGGAACTCGCGGATGATGGGGTTGACCTCGCTGGAAAGGCTGACCGGAAGACTGGGAAAGGCCTGTTCCAGACGTTCGCGCACCATCTTTTCGTGGGACGGATTGCGGATCGACCAGAGCAGGCATACGGCGACCGCCTCGACGTCCGCATCCCGCAGGAATGCAACCAGCCCGTCCAGGCTTTCCGGGGAAGGCGAAAGCTCGACCGAGCCGTCATAGAGGATGCGTTCGTCGAGCTCGAAAGTCAGATGGCGCGGCACGAACGGGCGAGGAAACGGCGTCTTCTTGTCGAATGGATCCGCCCGGCCCCCTTCCCTGAGAAGGAGGATATCGCGATGTCCGCGCGTCACCACGAGGGCAATGCGTGCGTGATGGCCGGTCAGCACCGCGTTGAGCGGATGTGTGGTGCCATGAACAAACAGCTCCGCCCGTCCCAGAAAGGACGCGAGATCCGTCCCGTTGTCCTGCGCGGCGAGCGCCAGGACGTTCAGGATTCCTTCCGTCGGATTGGCGGGTCGGGTCGGCGATTTGTAGAAATTATGCCGGCCATCCGAAATCGTCACGAGATCGGTGAATGTTCCGCCTGTATCGCAACCGATGCGCATCTTCCGCTCCAAAAGCCAGCCGTTTTTCCGTTCAGTTCTGTGCCAGAACTTCGGGATTGGCCAGCAGGCCCCGATCCAGCTTTCCGTCACGAGCAGCGATGATCGCACCGACGGTCATCAGCGAGGTCCGCCTGACGGATTCTTCGGCCAGCGCGGCGACGTAGGGGCTGCGTAGCATGCGCGAGCTGGTATTGAAGACGTGCGTGTCGGGCAGCACGACGCTCTGATCGAACGTATCGATCCCCGCTCCCCCCAGCTTTCCGGCACCGATCGCGTCGGCAAGCGCGTTCTCGTCGATGAGGCCGGGGCGGGCGCAGTTGAGCAGGATTGTCCCCGGCTTCATGCGCGCGATGCGTTCGGCGGAGATCAGTCCGCGTGTCGCGTCGGTCAACGGCACGTGGAGGCTGATCACGTCTGCCTCCGCCAGCGCCGCGTCCAGGTCGGAAACCAACTCGACCCCTGCCCCGGCGAACCGGTCGGCCGTGACGGCGGGATCGAAAGCGGCTACCTTCATCCCGAACCCCGTGGCGCGCCGGGCCATCTCCAGCCCGATCCGGCCCAGCCCGACGAGCAGGAGCTTCTTTTCATAGATTTCGCTGATGGCGAACTTGCCGCGCTTGGCATAGTCGGCAGCTCTCACGGCGGCATCATAGGGTGCGATCTGTTTCACCAGGCCGAGAAGCAGCGCGAAGGCATGTTCGGCGACGCTGATCGCATTCGCGCCGAGCGCCAGCGCGAGAGGAATGCCACGGCCTGTCAGGGCCGCGACGTCGACGGTATCGAAACCCACGCCGTGGCGCGAAACCAGACGCAGCTCGCGCGCCCTTTCGACATGCGCGGCGGTAAACCGGAAGTTTCGCAGCGTGATCGCATGCGTGTCGGCGAGCTCGCGCTGCACCGCCTCGTCCTCCGGCGGGACGACGACGACCCGGAAGCGGCCGTCCCGCTCCAGAAGATCAAGGGCGTCGCGATGCAGCGGATCGACGATCAGAACCTTGCCGATATTCATCACTGGGCATCTCCCGCGGCCAAAGCGGCGACGTCGACGCCGGCTAGCGCCTCGTCGATCGAAGCCAGAAGTATCTCCGCCGCCTGCTCGACATCGGCCGCTGAGAATGCGGTGGACAGGTTGAGACGGGCCGGCGCGTCTATCAGCAGCCCGCGATCCGTAGCGGCGGCGCAGAGCTTCCTGACGAGCGGTGCCTCCGCCGGGCGATGGGCGGCCGAGTGATAGTCGTGGCGGTTGCGGCGCGAGAAGAAGATCGCGACGAAGGAGCCGGTGCCGTGGATGTCGACCGGATATCCCGCTTTGGAGATGCCGTCTCGCAACGCCGTCCGCAGCGTATCGCCATGGCCGTTGAGCCGGTCGATGGCTTCGGGAACCAGCGCTTCCAGACAGGCCAGACCGGCGACCATCGACAGCGGGTTGGCATTGTAGGTGCCGGTGAAGGCCAGATGGCTTGCCTGTGACGGATCGAAGATCCGCATGGCTTCCGCCGTTCCGCCGACGCCGCCGATGGGCAGGCCGCCGCCGATGATCTTGCCGAACGTGCTCAGGTCGGGAACCACGTCGTAAAGGCTCTGTGCGCCGCCGGGTGCGACCCGGAACGAGGCGACTTCATCGAAGATAAGGACGATGCCGTATTCGTCGGCCAGCCTGCGCAGCAGCCGCACGAAAGCGGGGTCGGCCTTGCGGTAGCCTATGCGCGACGGCACGAGATCGAGAATGATTCCGGCGATCTCCGTTGCGTGTTCGCGGATCACCAGCTCGGCGATCTCGCAATTGTCGAAGGGAATGACGATGACATCGTTGACGATCGACGGCGACGTGTAGGGACCGTAGCCCTCGGGGACGGGGATGCCCTGCGCGCCGGGCCTGATGCGCGGCGTGTTGGAGACTTCCGCGAAGTCGTAGGAGCCGTGGTAAAGGCCTTCGCATTTGACGATGCGCGGCCGTTTCGTCAGCGCCCTGGCCGCTTTCATCGCGTGCATGACCGCTTCGGAGCCGCTGGAGCAGAAGATCACCTGCTCCATCCCCGGCACGCGGTCAACGAGATGCCTTGCCAGTTGGACCTCCGAGCGTGTGGCGAGCCCGAAGGAAACGCCCTTCTTCAGTTGCTCGGCGACAGCCTTCGTGGTGGCTTCGTGCCGATGCCCGTGAACCAGAACGGTGAAATTGTTGAGGGCATCGAGATGCCATTTGCCGTCCAGATCCCTGATGCGGCTGCCTTCGCCCTGGTCGGCATAGCTGCGGGTCGCATAGAGCGCCTGCCGGCTGCAACCGCCGGGCATCACCCGCGATGCCTCGGCATATAACGCAGCGGATGCACTGCCTTCCTGTGGGAACATTTCGGCTTCTCCGGGAACGATAGTCTTGCCCCTTGTTTGCCCGCTCGTGCCTGGACAGAAAGGCCAGTTGGCGCGGAGCCTGCGGGCCACCATGCGTTTGCCTCGTATGTTGCCAACTTGTGATCGGGCCATGCGCGTCATATTGTGGAAGGTGTCGCCTGGGGCCTGTCTGCGGGGCTGCGACGGGTAAGGCACAGCGCTTTTCAGGGCCGCGGGCGCTTGTGAAGGCATGCCTTCATGGGGCACTTTGCAGCGGAAACCCTGCCACGTGAGTGAAAACCGGAAACCGCCACATCGCGCGCAAGCGTCGGACCTGCCCGGGCTCAAGCTCGACCCGAAGGACACGCGCCCGCTGTACTGGCAGATCTATGGCGAGATCAAACGTCTCATCCTGGAAGGGACGGTTCCATCAGGAAATCCGATGCCCTCGCCGCGGGCGTTGTCGACGCAACTGGCCTGCTCCCGCCATACCGTGGCGACGGCCTACAACTATCTGGTCGCCGAGGGGCTTCTGGATAGTGCGCATGGTGTCGGCACCTTCGTTTCCCAGCTATCGGGCGCCATAGCGGGCGATCTCTTGCTGCAGCAGGAAGTCGAGGATTTGCCGATCCCGCCGCCCAGCCAGTTCTACCATCGGCTGACGGCGGGAATGCTGCCGCGCGACGAGGAAGACCCCCTGCAGGTGTTCGGCATGCCGGATTCCGAGGCGTTTCCCTATGACCAGTGGAGCAAGCTTCATTCCAGAATCTGGTCGCGGCCGAAGCATTCGCTCGTGCGGGCCGTCAGTCCGCTCGGCTATCTCGGTCTGCGCGAAGCGATATGCGAGATGATGCACCGTACGCGCGGTGTCAGGGCTACGACGGACCAGGTTCTCATCACCTCCGGCACGACCCAGTCACTCGACCTTTTGCTCCGGGTCCTGCTCGATCCGGGCGACGAGGTCTGGATCGAGGATCCGGGACGCCCGAAAGTCGCGGCGCTCGTTCACGCACAGGGAATGCGCCCTGTTCATCTGCCGGTCGATAGTGCCGGCGCGCTCATCAGCGAGGGGGAGTGGCAGGCACCCCGGGCGCGGGCTGCAGTGGTCACCGCCTCCCATCACTATCCAACTGGCGTCACCATGTCGCTGGAACGGAGGATCGAGCTGCTTTCATGGGCGAGCAACAACGAAAGCTGGATCTTCGAAGACGACTATGATGGCGAGATGATCGCGACAGGCAAGCCTCTCCTGCCGATCTACAGCCTCGGTAAGACCAACCGGACCATCTACATGGGGACGTTCTCGAAATCGATCTCTCCGCAATTGCGGATCGGCTACATCATCGCCCATCCACAGGTGATCCTAGCCCTGTCGCGGGCCCGTTACTTCCTCGATTATTTCCCTTCGATGATGGCCCAGCCGGTTCTGGCAGCCTTCATCAACGAGGGATATCTGGATAGCTATGTCCGGCGTATGCGCCGTCTCTACAAGGACCGACAGCTCGCCTTTGCCTCGGTTATCGAGAAGGAGGGCCCGGACATCTTCAACAGTCTGCATAATGCGCCGGGCCTGTTCCTGCCGCTGGTGTTGACCAGGTCCGCGCCGGCGGGGACCGACGCCGTGATGGCGCGCGAGGCGCGCCGGATCGGAATTCCAGCCTATGACCTGTCCTCGTTCTACTTCCGCCATCAGCCGCGGCTCGGAATACTGGTCGGGACCGGCCGGATGAGTCTGAAGGCGATCCCCAATATGGCGCGCCAGTTGATCGCCGCGACGAGGCAGACCCTGAACAGCCTCTCCTGAGCGCCGGCCGACCTATTTCCCAAGGTGATGGCACGTTCCGTGCGGCAGACCGGCCTTCCTTCCTTCCTTCCGACCGCGGCCACACTGGACTGATGGGCCTCCGGCAACTGGACTTTTCAATTTCGCGGCTCGCCACTTCCCTGTCGTGACAATAATCTACGAAAGGGGATTTCATATGAAAATCGTCAGAGCCTTCAAAACAGGGATCGCCGCGATACTGGCCTCGGTGATGGTATGCGGTGCGGCGGCGGCATTCCCCGACAAGCCGCTCAAGCTGATCGTGCCGTGGGCTGCCGGTGGCGGAACGGATGCGACCGGCCGGATCGTTTCTCAGATGCTGGAAGCCAAGCTCGGCCAGCCGGTCAACGTGATCAACCGCACGGGTGGCGGCGGCGTGATCGGCCACGACGAGATCGCGCGTTCCGCTGCGGATGGCTACACGCTCGGCGTTCTGACCAGCGAACTGTCCGTCTATCACTGGCTGGGACAGTCCACGGTAAGCTACAAGGATTTCGACCTCATCGGCCTCTACAATATCGACCCGCAGGCGATCCATGTCGCAAAGGGCTCCAAATATGCGGATCTGAAAGTATTGGCGGACGCGTTGCGTAACGATCCGGCGAGCGTGAAGGTTGGCGGCGCAAGCCGGGGCGGAACGAACCACCTGTCTTATATCAGCTTCCTCAAGGCGATCGGCGCGGAGGCGGAAAAGGCCAACTGGATACCGACCGAAGGCGCTGCCCCCGCCCTTCAGTTGCTGACGTCCGGGGCCATCGACGTCGTCATCGTCAACCTGCCGGAGGCACGCGCACTGGTCGACGCGGGAGAGGTGGTTGCTGTCGCCTCGTTCGGCGATGAGCGGGGCAAGCTCTTCCAGGACGTTCCCACAGTTGCCGAGCTTGTCGGTTCCAGCATTCCGATCCGCACCTGGCGTGGCATCGGCGCGCCGAAGGGCGTACCAGCCGAGGTCCGCAGCAAGCTCGTCGACGCGCTCGAGGAGATCGTGCAGAGCCCGGAATTCGTCGAACTCATGGATCGTCGCCAGTTCACACCGGTTTGGCTCGATGCCAACGATTTCACCGAGTATCTTGCGGGGCGCGACACGGCGTTCGGTGACGCAGCCAAGGCGGCTGGCCTGGCTCAGGCACAATAAAAGTGAGCCGTCGATCGGATCTGGTCGCCGGCGCGGTTCTGGCGCTTGCAGGAGGCTTTGCGTTCCTGTGGGCGTCCAGGCTGCCAGATGCTCCAGGATTTGCAGCAGGGCCGGGCACGTTCCCGGCCTTTGCCGGCGCGAGCCTCTGCGTTCTGGGCCTGGTCCTTTGCGTGCAAGCATGGCTACGGCCGCTCCACCGCGTCGCGTCCGCGGGCCCCGGAGATGCAGGTGCGTCTTCACCCTATTGGGTGTGGCGTGAGGCGTTGATCGTCGGCCTGCTCGTGGCGGCCGGACTGCTGCTGCCCTATCTCGGTTTTCTGGTGACCTCGACGGCGTTCCTGGCCATCTCCCTGCTGATCTGCGGTTCCGGCTGGATCGGAATAGCGCTGACGCCCGTCATCAGCCTGCTGATCTATTTCTGCTTCACATCGCTGCTTCACGTTTCGCTTCCGGAATTCAGCTTGAAGGTCTTCTGATGGAGCAGTTCCTGTCGGCCTCTCATCTGGTCTTCAACGTCCAGACATTGACGACCATTCTGGTCGCCTCGGCGTTCGGCCTTTTCGTCGGGGCCATACCGGGGCTGTCTGCGACGATGGCGATCGCGCTGCTGGTGCCTTTCACCTTCTACATGGACCCGGTGCCCGCCATCGCGGCGATCGTCACCTGCTCGGCCATGGCGATTACCGCCGGCGACATTCCCAGCGCTCTGCTGCGCATTCCGGGCACGCCCGCATCGGCCGCCTACACCGACGAAGCCTATGCCATGGCGCGGACCGGCAAGGGCGGCCTTGCGATCACCATCTCGCTGGTCTCGTCATGCATCGGCGGCCTTTTCGGTTTCGCCGTGCTGATGTTCAGCGCGCCATATCTGAGCAAGCTCGGCCTTTCGTTCAGCAGCTTCGAATATTTTTGGCTGACGGCGCTGGGACTCAGCTGCGCGGTTCTCATCAATGCCAGCCGTCTGACGAAAGCCCTGATCGGTCTGTTCATAGGCCTTCTGCTCGCTGCGGTCGGGACGGACCCGCTGACTGGGACGGCGAGGCTGACTTTCGGCAGCACGGCGCTGCTGGGAGGCATAAGCTTCATCCCGGCCATGATCGGCCTCTTCGCCATCCCTGAAATCTTGCGCAATGTCAGGCCCTCAAAGGCGACGACCATCGTGCCGGTCGAGCGCAATCCCTGGGCAGGATTGGGCCGTATCCTGTGGAAGTACCGGCAGGGCCTCTGTCGCGGCAGTGTCCTCGGAACCGTGGTCGGGGCTCTTCCCGGCGCCGGGGGGGATATCGCGGCCTGGATGTCCTATACGATGAGCAAGCGCTTCTCGCGCGAGCCGGAAAAATTTGGCAGCGGACATCCGGAAGGATTGGTCGAAGCCGGGGCTTCCAACAACAGCGCCCTCAGCGCCTCATGGATTCCCGCCATGGTATTTGGAATACCCGGCGATACAATCACGGCGATCGCGATCGGGGTGCTCTACATGAAGGGCATGAATCCGGGGCCGCAGCTTTTTACGACGCATGCCGAGAACTACTACGCGGTGATGATCATCTTCGTCATCGCCAATATATTGATGGTTCCGTTCGGATATCTCGCCCTCATGCTGGCGCGGCAGATATTTCGCGTTCCAAGGCCGATGTTGCAGAGCGTCATCCTGGTGTTCTGCATTCTTGGCGCCTATTCGATCAACAATGCTGTGAGCGATATCTTTATCATGATCGCGATAGGCATCCTTGCCGTTTGGCTGGAGGCCAATCGGGTTCCGATGGCTCCCATCATTCTCGGTCTCGTTCTGGGACCGCTGCTGGAGCAGAATTTCCTTACCTCGCTGAGCATCACCGGCGGCGGATTGCTCGGCTTCGTGGAGCGCCCCATTTCCGTGGGGATCGCCATAGTGACGTTGGCGATGTGGTCGGTCGGGATCGTTTCCAGCCTGCGATCCCGCGATGATCCCTACGAGGCTGCTACCCGCAATATTGGCAACGAGGCCCGTTGACGTCCGCGAGGAGAAGTCGGTGCGCAGTTTGCCTCGGGCTCGGTTTGCTGTTCTCGATCGAGGCGGTCTGGCTTTGATGGCGGAACGGCCCGGTCGAAGTGCGACGAAACCGAAGCGGTGGCCAGCACGCCTCATTGACGGTCTGCGGAATGGCTTCAGGCCGTCGACGGATCGGATGGGGACCGCAGCTGGACCGTGGTAGTGACGTTCCGGAGATCGCCCCGGAGGCTACGCCATGCGGGCCGAAGAAGCACATCGCATCCGGACGATAGCCGCCAGCGATGGCGCCTTCGGTGGCATCCCGGCATCGATCCTCGATGCGGCGGCGGCGCGTCTCGCGGCGGCAGGGAGCGTCGATCGATTCCGGCTGGAGGCGATGCGTTTGATGGCGCTGGGCGGCAACGGCCACAGCCGCGCCATCGCCAACGAGGCCGTCCGCGTCGCGCCGCTGCGGTTCGTCTGGCTGGCGGACGGGCCATGGCTGATCGAGGGGACGCAGGCCCGTTCCAGGCTCGTAGCCGTGAACGGGGTCGCACCCTCCGAAATAGTGACGGCGCTGCGTCCCTGGCTTGCGGGGACGGACCAAAGGGCGCGCGTCCTCGCCGGTTTCATGCTGGCATGGAAGCCGGCGGTGGAGCTGGCCACCGGCACCCGGGGCCCGCCACGCTACAGCCTCGCGAATCCCGATGGAAATATCCTCGAACTGCAGCCCGAGACGGCCGTTCAGGCGGAGACGATCTATCCGGCGCGCGAGCCCGGGATCGCCGACCTGCTGATCTCGCGCCAAGGCTTTGCGGACCGCGAAGATGCCCGGTGCGGGACCTTCTTGCGCCGCCTCGCAGGGGGAGTTCCCTACGTCCGCATCGGCGATCTCGGCGGGGCGCCGGCAGAAACGATCGCCGCACGGCTGACGGCGATTGTCATGGATCTTGCAGGCGCGCGGCGGCTCGTCGTGGATCTGCGGGGGAATCCCGGAGGCAACTTCTTCGGTGCGGCCGCCTTTGCCCGGCGGCTGCCGGAGGTCGCCCCGGGCGCGGCGCTCGCGGTGCTGGTCGACAGGTTCACCTTCTCCGCCGCACTTGTCACGGCCGCGCTCCTGAAGGTCCATGCTGGTGGCCGCCTGGTAGGCGAGGAAATGGGCGACAATGCCCGCTTCCATGCGGAGGGAGGACAGGACGTCCTGCCATGGTCGGGCCTGACGATCCGCTATTCGGACGGCTGGCACGATTGGGAGGGCGGGCGCGCCGATCCCCTGCTGACGCCTCCCGGGATTGCGCGCGAGATGGTCGCCGCGGGATCGCTTCGTCCGGAGCTGCCCATCGCGACGACGGGGCGGGATGTCGCCGCCGGCCGCGACCCTGTGCTCGCCGCGGCGCTCGTATTGATCGGCGCTTGAAGCCTCCGGCCGGTTGGACCATCCGGCGCACATCCCCGCCTCGGCACTACCCGCGCAGCATTTCGGCGGGGAACGGTTGCCAGCCGCTTTATGACCGCTTCGGCCGCGGGCTTCGCCATGGGCGCTGCCGTTCGCTCCGGGGCGCGTCGCTCCCTCGCTACGGCGCTCGCGATGCGGAACACACCGAGAGCGCGGCTCCCGGCTCAGCGGGCAGGGCGCATGTCGGGTCGGCACCGGGTTATCGACCCTGCCTCTTGCTGTCCCTCGCGAAGAAGGTAACGTGTCGCGGAACCGGCGGCGTTGAGCCCTTCGTCGGACAACCAACATGGGCCTAAGAGGGAGCCATGATTACAGGTTCGCAATGCCGTGCGGCGAGAGCACTGGTCGAGGTCACACGCGGCAAGCTTGCCCTCCGCTCGGGTGTGGATGAAGCCGTGATTCATGACTTCGAGCGCAAGATCGACAAGCCGGAGGACCGGACGACCGAGGCGCTGCAAGCCGCCCTCGAAGAGCTTGGCGCCGTCTTCCTCGCGGAAAACGGCGGCGGCATCGGGGTCCGGCTGAAATTCACGGCGGCGGAAGCTCGCCAGATCGCCCGCCTGGAGGGCGAAGGCGGCATGGTCGCCAGCGACCGGGTACCGTGAAAGTTTCCATGCGCCGCCGCCTGTAGCGCCGGCGGCAGCGCAACCGGTTCTAGGGGAATAGCTCCCGGTCGTCTCCGTTTTCGCTGATGTGCGTTGACAGGCCAAGCTTCCCGAGAAGGCCGAGGAACGGCCGCGGCGGCAGTTCCTCGACGTTCGCCATCCTCCCGACATCCCAGCGGCCCGTCGCCATGAGCCTGGCCGCAGCGACCGCGGGCACGCCGGCCATGTAGCAAATGCCCTGGTTTCCGATTTCCTCGAAGGCCTGGCGGCGGTCCGCGACGTTGTAGATCAACAGCTCGCGCTCCTGGCTGTCCTTGATGCCCTTCACGAGGCAGCCGACGCAGGTCTTCCCGGCGACGAGATCGCCGATGGGCGGCTGCATTCCCGACCAGAACCATGACGGGCCGAGGTCGAAGCCGTCATCGCTCGGCTGGCCGTTTTCGCCGGCGGTGAGAATACGGCCGCCCGGCCGGGTCCCTCGCCGCGAACAGCATGAAGCCGATGCCGGCGCGGTGAAGCAGGCGCCACCGGGCTTCTGACCCAGTCGAGCTTCGCCGCATGGACGATGACGGGCTTCGTCAGGTCGTCATTGATGCGCATCGGGTCGTTCTCCCATGGTCAGCACCATCCGGAATTTGACTTCGCCGGAACGCATCCGCCGGTAGGCTTCGGTCGCGCGCTCCAGCGGCATGGTCTCGATCCCCGGGCGCACGCCGGCCAGCACGCTGAAGTCCAGCGTACGCTCGTTCTCGTAAGGCGAGCCGGTGATCGAGCCGATCACGCCGCGCTCGCCGCCGATGAGCGGCCCCATCGCCACCGGCAACGGGTCCTTGCCGACGCCGAGAAGCACCATGCGCCCCTCCGGCGCGAGGCCGGGCATTAGCGCCGCGACCGGAGCAGCATGCACCGGCGTCGACAGAATCGCCTTCGCACCGCCGAGAGCTTTCAGCGCTTCGGCGGCGTCCTCTTGCTGTGTGTCGATATAGCGATGCGCGCCAAGCGCCAGTGCGTCGGTGGCGATGTCCTGACCGCGACCGATGGCGACCACGCGAAAACCCATCCTGCGCGCATATTGCACGGCCATGTGGCCGAGGCCGCCTATGCCGAGAACTGCGACCGTATCGCCGGCCTCGGCCCCGGACTTCTTCAGCGCGTTGAAAGTGGCGATGCCGGCGCACAGAATCGGCGCGGCCTCTTCCGACGACAGCTCGTCGGGAATGGCGACCAGCCCGGTGGCGCGGGCGATCATCATCTCGGCATAGCCGCCGTCGCAGCTTGCCCCGACGATGGGCTGGTTGGGGCACAAATGAAACCGGCCGGCGCGGCATTGCCGGCATTCGAGGCAGTGCCCGCCCTTGCGGCCGACGCCGACCCGCTGGCCGACGCTCCAGATCGACGGCACATGCGGCCCGATAGCCGCGATGCGGCCGACGACCTCATGCCCCGGAATGCGGGGTGGTTGCAGAGCGGGATCGGCATTCTCGATGTCGCCGGCGTCCGCGCCGCAGATGCCGCAGGCTTCGACCGCAATCAGGACCTGACCCGCGGCCGGCCGGGGAACGGGTCGCTCGACGAGCTCCAGCCGGCCCGGCTCCGGAACCTGTATCGCACGGTAGGTCGCCGTCATGCCGCGCGTTCCCGACCCGAGCGGAACCCGGTGACCGCCCGCGTCAGCCTGGCGATCGCCTCGTCCACGGTCGCACGCGGGCAGCCGAGGTTGACGCGCATGTAGCCATGTCCCTCCGCCCCGAATTTCTGCCCCTTGTCGAACCAGATACGGGCCCTGGTCAGCATGAAGTGGTTCAGCGCCTCGGCGTCCATGCCGAGATCGCGGCAGTCCATCCAGGCGAGATAGAGCGCATCCGCCGGGAGCACGCGCAGGCCGTGGTTCAGCCCGTTGATCGCCTGCGAAAAATGCGCGTGGTTGGCGCGGACATAGGCGCGCAGCTCTTCCAGCCATGGCTCGCCATGCCTGTAGGCGGCCTCGGCGGCGACCATCCCCATCACGTTCACCAGCGGGAACATGTTGCGGTCGATCTGGCGGCGGAATTCCTCGCGCAGCCGCCGGTTCGGAATGAACAGGTTGGCGCTTTGCAGGCCCGGCAGGTTGAAGGTCTTCGACGGCGCGGTGCAGGTGATGCTGTTCTGCGCGAACGCCTCGTCGAGGCTGGCGAACGGAACATGCTTCAGCGCCGGGTTGATAATCAGGTCCTGATGGATCTCGTCCGAAACGACGAGGACGCCGTGACGGGCGCAGATCTCGCCCATGCTACGCAGTTCCGCCTCGCTCCAGACATTGCCGGTCGGGTTGTGCGGGTGGCTGAGGATGAAGATCCTGGTGTTCGGCCGGATCGCCGCCTCGAAGACCTTCTCGTCGTAGCGGTAGCCATTTTCGGTGCGTACCAGCGGCGCATCGACGGGAAAGCGCCCGTTCAACAGCACGTCGTCGCGGAAATGGGCATAGACCGGCGGCTGGATCAGCACGCTGTCGCCCGGCGCGGAAAACGCCTGCACGATGGTCTTGATGGAGACGATGATGCCCGGAACCTGCACCACCCATTCCGGTGACGTCCCCGGACGTGGTGTAGCTGGGTAGCGCGGCGGTCATCGGCGCTTTCCGGTAGGGTCTGGTTGCGAGACCAACCCCTTTCCGGAAGGAACACCGATGACCGACGACATGA
>Ga0182792_1002502_pt1 | contig 12889 bp, 8 predicted proteins | sample Passage237B_FD_130497 | JGI IMG/M metagenome (GOLD analysis project Ga0182792, IMG submission 130497) | Cellulose adapted compost microbial communities from Newby Island Compost Facility, Milpitas, CA, USA - Passage2 37B (version 2) (version 2) ...
ATGCCTGCTTCGTTTGCCGTCTTGGTCAAGCAGACCGAAATGGAAATCGATACGGAAACGGGCAAACGTGAAGTCGTCAAAAAGCATAATGATCCCATTCCATAATAATTGTGTAGAGACGCGATTATCTTCGATGAGCTCGCTACGCTCGGTCAATCGCGTCTCTACATGTTATCCCTACAATCCCCTCACATTCTTATCTATCCCGATATCCGGGTGGACTGTACCGATGATCCGTCCGATCCGAATCTGTATTTGGCAAGGTTCACATTCCCGACCTCCACATATTGGAATGATTTTGATATTATAGATGCCGTCTTGTACAAATTGGTACGGGAAAGCCTGCCCTGTACCGATGATCGTCTGACTATCGCCGACTCGCTGAACCTCCCACCGATAGGTTGGCGTACAGCTTTCGGGTGTACATCCAAAGTTGGGTGCGGTCAGTACATAGGAACCCTTGTTCAACGTGGTCTTTTCACCGCATCGTGTGATGATGCCCATATTGATGTTGGCAGCTCTCTTCAATAGACTATCCCCTCTTTCGAACTGTATATGGCCATTATCAGCAGCTATGACCTGCGTGATCTTCACATCCCGGCTTAGCCACCTGCCGCAGTCACACCGTGGCTCACAACAGGTTATCGTAAACCGTTTACTGCTGATCAGACAGTCTGACTTGGGATCTTTGATGACGATATACCACTGTTGATTGCCTTCACAAGGGAAGTCAGCAGGCAATGTATAAGTATAACTGTTGATGCCATTGCTCACCCCCGTCGCGATGACATGGTAATTGTTAGGATTGGCCGCATTGACCAGGTAAATCTCCACCCCACCCGAAGGGCTGCTTCCTGACCAGGTAAACGATATCGTCTGGCCTGGGCAGATACGCCCCGGACTCGTGAGTTCCAAACCAGCCAGATCGCAGGGTGGTTCAGTCGGTTCGGACGTGTAGCAAATGGTCTTCTCACAGACATTACAATTCACGTCCTTGACACGGACCTTGATACAGAAGGTCAGCTCAAATTCACAACATGGGATATCCAAGATAGCCGGATTGGTAATCTCCAGTTCAATGGCATTACCATTGATAACCGAAGGAGTTCCCAAGCCCCACGAGAGGCTTCCGGCAGGCATGAATCCATTGCTCAACAACAGGCCGCCTAGCGTATTAGCCGTTGTCGAAAGCTGACCAAATACACCCATATTGGCGGGTTTACAGTCCGGAGAACTGTATTCCACATGAAAATCGAGCATCGTCACATCTACTTCCTGTAGCGGTACTGCACCACCTGTGATATGCAAATAATATCTACCGTTCTGCTGTACCAATTGTGCTTCAAAACCTTGTACATCACAGCATTCTACACTACGCACACAGGCTGCAGGTTCGAGCTCTGTACCCGAGAAAGAAGTGAGAAATTCATCGGTCGTCACCGAACGAGCCGTAGCAGATGCCGTGACATTACAGCATGTGGCACCCGACACCTTTTGCACAGGAATGGTGACGGTAATCGTACCACCCGGTGCCAACTGCTCTGTCGGGGACAAGGTGAGCTGTACATTACCTGTGATCGTATAAGGAACGGTATTGCCTAAAGGATTTTTGACCACAATATCACCGGTACGTTGTACACAGCCGGGCAATGCATCGGTCAGTGTGATATGGTGTAACCCGGTACTGCCTAGGTTATTTATTTCGATGATATAATTAAAGGTTTGCCCATTTTCTACATAATCCTGATCCGCTCTCTTGTTTACTTCCAGATAACCTTTATCGTCTATACTATACTGCACACTATGCTGTAGATCCGTATGACCGGGTGTAGACAACACTGCCGTATTGAGCTTATTGTTGCCATACATCTGTGGCAAGACCAGCGCGTCAAAAGTGATCTCTAACATCGTCGCACGTTGCAACAGACAGTTGCCTGGCATATTCGTGAGGTGAAATGTCGGATTTTGAAGATCTGACGTATTGGCTATGACCTGGAAAGGAACATTCGGCTCCGGAACGGTCTGATGATTACAGTTGGTCATCTCACCTGTCACGGAGACGTTGGTATAATACGCATATTGTACAGAAGACGGAATAATCTGAAGATTTTGATTCGGCGTATTCAAAGCATCACTGACAACACTGCTCAGCGGAGCTGCACCGGAATTGCCAACCTTGATCCGAAAACGTATCACATCACCTACCTGGTAAATGGGTGGTTGGCTACCGTTAGGTGGATTGACAATACATTTTCTGATATGAGGAATAGCACGGGGCTGCTCCACCTCAAAAGATACACTATCCGTTTTGTTGTGGATAGATGTATCGATCTCAGGACAGTTTACTCCCGGACAAGGGGTACCTGTGCCTCCCGAACCCGAAGAACTACTACCCTGACCGACAGCCTGGTATTGGACTGTAGCCGTATTGGTGATCGTAGATCCCGGTGTCGCCAGAGGATCAATGGTAAATGTGATCCTGATCGTTGTACTCTGTCCGGGTAGCAATACATTATTGCCAAAAGAAAAAGTATACGTATTTCCGGTCAGTGACCACGTCCATGATCCAGATGGCGAAAATAACGGTGGGTTGACCGGCTGTATGTGTACAGGAAGTACATCGGTGACGACAATATTGGTCCAGGGAACATTCCCATTGTTAGAAACCGTGATACTATATTGTCCCTGACAGCCCGGAGCGAGGTTTGCGGCGACTCCGGCCATCTGTTTTGTAAAGGAAAGATCAGCATTGGGACTGATCATAGGCGGTGACTGTGCCGTGACTGTTCCCTGCATACGGCCACACTCATTGGTCACGCTGCCTAGTACCAAATCGTAATCTACCGCATTGGTAATAGTCGACCCCTCCGGTACACAGTTTTGTACAATGAACTCCTTTTCTTTTAATCCATTATAATGCAGCGCATAATTGACCGTATGTATGCTTGGTGAAACCACAGGCAGTCCTGTACTCTCAGACACTGTCCCATGTATAGCATAGGTACCCAATCCACTGGGATTAGGGTTGTTGTGCCACAGATTCACCTTCCATAGTGATGTACCACAAGTCAGGTTGCCGGAGACAAACTCTTTCTCTACTGTCCAATAATTGCCTGCCCGGGCAATGACCTGTACCTGTTTATTACAGACTGTTACCTGTCCGTCACAATCCATTTCTACCCGCACATCCAATGTACCCACGGCACCATTACAAGTGACATATCCCGGAAATTTGAAATGCACATTAAAGAGCGGGTTATCATTGCTTGGAAACGGATTTACCGTCTCGTACACATTATTACCTACATGCTGAAACGGGTATGCCGAGCTGACAAATTCCAGATTGGAGCTTGCCGTAATGAACACCTTCGTCAAGCAGTTTGATGAGGAGGATCCCTGTAGATTGATGCGCAAAGGTATATTATTGCCGGTCAGTGCTTCCGTAGGAACACTCAGCGTCACGGTGCCTCCACTACCTAACTGACAAGTAGCCACCTGAGGGGTCTCATTCACCTGTATGGGTGCAAACTGTGCGGCACCTTGCTTGGTCGTCAGAAGCGCCAAGACCAATAGGCAACAGATTCGTATAGTTGATATCAAAAGTTTCATGATCGTAAGATTTATTGGTTGTCAAATTGGAAACACTTCGTGAATACACAGGACTTACAGCTGTTTTCATCATAGTACACGACCACCCGGAAGCAGACTTCGTAGTTCAGTCGGCAGCAGGAGGCATCAAATCCGGCCAATGGCCCGGGTAGCCCTACGACGATATTCAACGGAATATTGCCGGTCATCGCGCCCGTTCCCTGGTACTTGACGACTTTGGAAGCATTGCCGTTGGCATTCGGATGGGCTGTACTGTTCATAAACTGTAGGGACGAACTCGAATTGATCGTTGTACCGGGACGCAGTATCATCCCCGACTCTTCCAATACGGACACACCGGATGAGCAAGGCGTTGGCTGTGCGGTATAATCGAAGGACAGCACCTGTACTTCAACTGCATACAATGGATGGTTGGCCACTATATCTCCTGCAAACTGGAATTGATTGCCTTGTCCATTGTAAGGTGTGATCTGCATATTCTGTATATCCATGGTCAGCTCATCGCATTCTTTACAGATACATTCGGGCAGACTATCCAATGCCAGAGCCACACCCGGTTGGCACAATATCGGACTGGGATCCAGATCATCGCCCTGCAGGCCGAGGCCAATACTTGTTACCGATGGCGGCACCAATACTTCTACACAGTACTGTACAGAAGATAATGTACTACCGACCTGTGTCTGCAAAGTCGTGTTGGGAGCCACCAAGGTATAGCTCAACGGATTATAATTCTGGTCAAATAGATTAAGGCCGGAACCTGGCTGTGTATAGGTCAGATCACCGGATGAACTTTGGTATTCCGAATCAAAACATATTCTGTATTTTCTATTCTCGCCTTCATAACCCAGGCAGGTAATTGTATCATTTTTGATCTCAAACTGAATCTGGCAACTCCCCACCGAAAAGAACTGGGGTGTAGATACCAAACCGGTACCGACTTCTTTTACCTGCCAGCGGTACGTTCCGTCGGGCAATGTACCTTTGGTCATTTGTTCGATAGGGATGGACAACGTTTCGGAGGTCGCATGGTAGCTCTGTTGTGAACGCCCTTTGGCATCCACACGTTGCAACTCTACCACATACTTAGGGGAAGGGATTTTGCTTCCAAGGAGCTGCCAGCGGAGTTCTTTGGCAGGTTTTTCTTGCGAAAACCGGGCATTATTCTTTGGTAATGTTGGTTTTATAAATCTTTTTTCATCTGGCTTTTTGTCCGATAGGGATTTTTGCTTGAACAAGGGATTGTCCCCTGTTTTTGCGCTTCCGGTATACATGGGTGATACCCCTTTTGTGGGTTTAGAACGTTTTGCTTTGCCCAATTGAAAGCTAAGCCCTAACTGTACCGCAGAGGTATTCCAGTTTTCTTTAGCCTCACGCTCGACAGACTTGGCTTCAATAAATGTTCCGATAGTCTCCCCATCAATGACGGTACCATCGGGAAAATTGATAGCCAGCTCCTTTACCTGCATGTTGGAGGTCATCAGACTACCCTCTGTCCAGAGGTGTATCCTATTCGAAAGCGGATACGCTATGCGCAAACGGGGAGAAACCATCCATGAGGATGATTTGACTTCTTCACGGGCATAGATCATTTTGCGAACAGGTTCTCCCGCAGCTCCTGCTACTTCCTGCTCCAGGCTATAATCCGATTGGTTCCAATAGGACTGTCCAGCTTGCAAAATTCCCGACAGCAGAAATTTTCCGGCCTGTATATTAGCCTGTGGTCCTACGCGCCACCCATAGTTCTTTTGTTTGGATGAACTGCTGCTACTTTCGAACAGTGCAGACGAAAATTCCGGATGGACTTCGAATCCTGTCCTTGTTATAGACGATGCAGCTCCGTCTATGGAAAAGGCATAGTCTGCACCGATAGCCGGGCCCAAACTAAAATTTCCTTTCTTGAAAAACGGGTAATAGAAATTTAATTGTGTCCCATAAGCATTCGAAAGATGCTCTTTCTTCGCAGGAAATTGAAATCCTCCTCCTACTCCTAGGCTAGGCAACCCTTGTCCAAACAGACCGGGAAGCGGAAGTATAAAAAGGATACAGATAAGGTAAACGTACTGTTTCATAATCAAAGATGTTTTGGTGAACATCTTTATATCCACAGTATGGATGAATTGTTACCTATCGTATGAGAAAAAATTTCGAAGTTTACCGCTATGTATAGAGTGGATTGCAGGATGGGCGAAGTGTTCATTAAAACAACACTTCCTATAAAAATAGTAGAGACGCGATAAATCGCATCTCTACTTGCCTAATCAGGAAGGATACCGGGTAATCCCGGCATCAACGGTATATCTTGTTACTTTAATACGTACGGTTGAGTATATGCATTACCATCTTCTGAAATTGTAAGTGATTCATCTGCTATAACTTTTCCTCCCTGTTCGATTTTATAGTTGAGGTCAAAAGATCCAGAGACAGAGAAAGCCGCCACATTGATCTGAACCTGACTATAATTACCTACAGTTTCAAACGTATATGTTTTGCCTCCATTAAAATAAGCGTACGGATTCTTCTGGCATACTATGTTACTTGACGTTGTAATAAAACTCCTTACGCCCCAAGCGCCCCGTATCGTCCATTCCCTCCACGACAACCTTATATCTGCCATTGCCGTCCGCATTATAATAATCGAGCGTTACTTTTCCATTTTCATCCAACTGTACATCGGGATTCCAATAGATAGTCGTACGGTAATCATTGGTCGCCTTACTTTGTGACGTATCATACTTCGGCAGATAAAATTTTCGCTCTTTGATATACCCCAACGGGAAGATATCGATCACATTTGTTTTAGGGATCAATGCTTCGATCTGTGACAGCGTCATCCGTGGTCCTTTTGGTTTCTCTTTCTTGGTAATGATAGATACCACTCCGTCATTTTGATACATCCGACTGACTGTACCCAGATCATCCCGCAAAAAAATCTCTACAGCCTCTATTTCATGTGGTTGGACAGAATTGAGCGTATTTTCGTCTATAGGCATACCATTCAGAAAAAACTGTACCGGCACGCGAGAACCTTGATTGTAATTTCGGGTCACATAATATTTCAACGTATTGTTGTCATAGGTGATACCCGTCAATAAAGTACTCAAACACATGGTCAATACGTTACAGCCGGAGAAGCGATCTCCTTCTATCCTATGCTCGGCCATGGACAGCCCTGACAGCGAAGAAAACTCCTTACTTGTCCGAGAAGTCTGTACCGTGCGCGAAACAACTACTTCATCAATCAATATCGACTTTCTATATTCATTTTTACTGTTTTCCAAATAAGGTGTCAACTGTTCATCAATGTTCAACACTTCATTGGCTGTATAGGGATTGCGCTCATCAATAGCCGGAAAGTAGGTTTGATCCAGATTGATGACCAGGCTTCTGTAGTTGTCATTCCCCCGGGCATTTATATTGACCTTTGAGGAGTCGGGAAACACCAGGTTTTCAAACATAAACCTTCCGTTTTGATCGGTGTACACGTCTTTGCGATACGCTCTCGAAGGAATAGACAGCAGCAACCCACCATTTGGAAACGGTCTGCCCGTATTCAATAGCAGTGTACCGGACAAGCTGATGCCCTGTTCGGGCAAATAACTCACTTTGGGAAGCTTTTCGGCAATCAAATCAGCATAGTCAAAACGTCTGAAACCTTGGGTCATCATCAACGCATCCAATGCTTCCTGCCTATTTTCGACCTTAGGATCGAAGTAATAAGCGGGTTTCTCCACAAAACCTTTGAGGTCGGAAGTCAACAGCAGACTGCTGATGATCGTGTTCTCTTGATGTGGATCATAGGGGACCTTTGCTTCATCGATCACAGAAACCGACAACGTACTGAAATTCTTTTGTGCAGTCAGATTACTGATATCCAACTTTACCTGCTCCTTGCGGGCGTAGTTTGCTTTATCGGTCTTGACATCCAATTGCAGGTATTCGGCCGAGGAGTTGAATACCAAGCGCTCACTCAGGGGCTGGCCTTGTGCACTCATCAACGTAAACTGCATGATACCATTCGGAATATTGGTCTTGGGTACATTGATCGTCACGGAAGCATTTTTCATCGTCGCCTGTGCACCGTAGATCAAATGCCCATTTAGCTGTCCGAAAATATAAAAGGGTGTATTCTGTACCTTGGAAAAATAGGCCTCATTGGCCAGAATGGACAATTGCACATGATCATCTGTTTGTTGACCCAGAACCAAATTGATCCCCTCGGCTTTGACTTCGGGAAAGTCGACGGTTTTTTCTTGTCCGTTTGGAAATGTGACAACGGCCTTATATGTTTGACCAGCTTGTGGCAGCAACGTGAAATAACCCATACCCAATCCCAGATCCGTAAACTCGGCTACTGTATTTTTCTTGCCATCTATAACCTTTCCTTTCACGGCCAATCCCTTTCCATCTTGTCCTATAGCTTTGAAAGCCACTTTCTTTTCCAGACCGGCAAGGAGATCGCCTCCTTCCGGAAAAAACTGTACATCAGCTTCCCAAATAGCATCCTTCAACGGAAAGTCGCCGACCAAACTGCCTTCGCCTTCCAATTTGACGATCAATCGTCCTTTTTTCAGCAGATCCTTATTTTTGGTTGAAAACGTAATGTTGGCTCTTCCCATATCATCGGTTTCGCCCCGCCCCTTATCAAAAGGATCCCAACCATCGATAGCTTCCCATGTCAATTTACGTTTACCCAGCAGAGCACCCTTGCCGTCCCTAAATTGTACAGTAGCTTTGGTCTTGTTGCCATCGGGTACATAGACAATATTTGTTCCTAATTTTTTGTTGATAGCATCCCCTACGGTGACGATCTTGTTATAAAAATAAGCCGGATCAAAGTTCATCATCCACTTCGTATATCCCCTAAAACGGTAGTTGTCCTGTTTGACAATCTGCGGATCCAGCACAAAATAACCATTACCCACACCCTTTTCCAGCGGAATCTTAATGGTCTGGATCAACGAATCCCGGCCATTGATAATATCTACATAGCCTATTTTACTGGGCAAATATTCCAATTGATTGTGGTATAGGTACATTTTGAACCAAAGGGTGTCCCCCACGGCATAATAAGGCTTGTCAAAATGTAAATGTACTTTTTCTACCGGATACACGCTCAAGAATTTTTGGACACGTTCGACAACGGTGTTGATAGGTATAGCAGGTAAATCTTGAGCTTTCGCCAGAGATTGGACACTCAAAAACAGGACGAGGAACAGAATGAATTTATTTTTTATCATCAATGTACAGGGTTAAACAAAATGCCTATTCTCAAAAGTAAAAATTAAAATAGGAAAAATCAACAACTATATAGGGCGCGATTATCCTTCGCTGGCGCACGAATCCTTTCGTGTGCCAAAAATAACGAGCATACGAAAGGATTCGTGCGCTAGCATTGCATATCTAGCACCAAGTAGCCATATCACTACTTTTTCAGTTATTTCGAAAACAATGTAGCCATTTGATTGTCTATATATCGTATTCTTGTATTATACATTTAAAAAAATAACAACTATGAATCTAAAACAAGCATTTTCGATACTTGTCGTATCAAGTTTCATTGCATTCGGTGCAGTATCCTGCAAGTCAAAAGTTTCGGATACTGATCTCAAAGCGCAAGTCGAATCGGTGGTCAGCAGTAACCCGAATGTCACGGTAGAGGTCAAGGATGGTGTAGTCACGCTATCTGGAATTGTCAATACGGAAGAGGAAAGACAGGCTTTGGAAGCTTCGGCCAAAACGACCAAAGGCATCAAGTCTGTCGTCAACAACATCACGGTGCAGCCCCCGATAGAGATCAACACAGACGATGCTGATCTCAGTGCCAAAGTCATCGATGCTACAAAAGACTTCCCTACGGTATCTGTCAGCGTGAAAGATGGGATCATCACCGTAACCGGCTCTGTAGAGCAGGCTCGTGTACAGGTATTGAAGCAATCGTTGGATGCTCTAAATCCTAAAAAGGTTGACATGTCTGCATTAACCGTTAAATAATTGAGTGTACTTTAACATCCATAATCAAATATCATGGCACTAGTAGATAAATATAAAGTATTGATAGATACAGCCAGAGCTTCAGGGATAGAAGATCTGCAAATAGCCGAACAAGAAGGTGTACTCCAAGTAAGAGGTACTGCTCCCAATGCCGACGTGAAAAACAAACTTTGGGATATCTACAACCAGATAGACCCCAATTTCCTGTCTGGCGACGTGGTTATGAACGTTGATGTATCCACTGCGGTGGCAGGTAGTCAGGCACGTGTCATTACCCAGACTTCGAATCTTAATATTCGTAAGGGACCAGGTACTGATCAGCCTATTGTGGGCAAAGCTGCCAAAGACGAGATCATCACCCTCATCAGCAAGGCGAACGACCAATGGTGGCTGGTACGAACCAAAGATGGAGAAGAAGGGTACTGCTATGCGCAATACCTCGAGCCTATTGGCTGATAGATAATTTCTAAAAGCTAAACATCATCGTCATCGTGAAGCGATCTGATGATGTCCATAATGAGGCTGTCTCAAAAGCAGTAGCTGCCGTTATTTTGTCATTCCGACGATAGGAGGAATCTATTTCCAAAGGTATTCAAAACCGTTTTAGATCCTTCCTATCGTCAGGATGACAGACTTTTTGGATCCTCTATTTTTTCTCACAGCAAAGGTGCCAATAGCCTGCACAAAGAATCCAAACCTCTCTTCCAACGTGATCTTTTCTTCCATTCGTTGAGTGTAAAGTGATGGCTATACAGCTTGTCCTCTTCAAACTGATTACCCAATTGCTCACACAATTGTGCATCCGATATCACCGCAGCTATTTCGTAATTGATATAAAAACTCCGAATATCCAAATTCACTGTGCCAATGAAGGCTAGCTTGTTGTCCACATTAACGGTCTTGGCATGCAAAAAACCTTTTTTGTAAAGATAAACCTTCACTCCTCTCTCCAGCAGAGGTTTCAAATAGGAAAAAGAAGCAAAGTGTACCAGATTAGAATCGGATTTTTCGGGTATCATCAACTCTACTTCTACCCCTGCCGACGCCGCGATGATCAATGCCCGCTCCAATTCTTCGCCCGGAATATAGTAGGGCGTACAAAGCTGTATCTTGGTATTGGCCTCTCCTATGGCAATCAACAAGGCTTCCATATTGAACGGCCCCACAGATGCAGGGTCGCTAGCGACAAACCCTACACTGGCTTTGCCTTTTTTTCGTTCTTCCTCATCCTGGATGACCTTGAGATAACCTTGTTCTAAAAGGAAAGGTTCTCCGTCCGTTTGGTTCCACGAATTCCAAAAACCGATCTGCAACATGTTGATGGACATCCCTTCTATACGTACCGAAGTATCCCGCCAATACACCTTGTCCGTCGAATCATCCGCGTTGATATACCGATCAGATATATTGATCCCCCCTATATAACCTATAGAGGCATCGATGACTGTCACTTTTCGATGGTTTCGGTAATTTGAATTGGCCAGAGAAGTAAAGGTGACCGGCAAAAAAGGTTGAAACAAGATTTTTGTATCTTTATTCTTTCGCATGTATTTAACCAGATCGGGAGAACCAAAACTATCAACAATCAACCGCACAGCTACCCCTTCATTGGCTTTCTGCTCCAATAATCCGAGAATCTCCCGCCCGATATTATCCACTTCGAATATATAGTATTCCATGTGAATGGAATGGCGGGCATTGGCCAAGTCATTTTTCAAATACCCAAATTTTTCTTCCCCATTTATCAACAATCGGACCCCGTTATCTAATGTGGGAGAAGAAAGGCGTTCGTTTTTCATCAAGCGGAAGACCCTGGAGAGATCACCAATCTCGGCATGGATATCACGAATAAAGGATTCCATGGTCGGTTCGAGCCTTTTCCACTGATATTGCAACCGTAGGGCTTGCTGCCTATTGATCTTTTGATCTTTTGGACTTTGACAAATTTCTGTCCAAAAAAATAATACAGGATCAGCCCAATAAATGGAATAAAGATAATGACCAGTATCCACGCAATCGTTTTGGTCGGATTTCTATTCTCGATCAGTATAGCCCCGATCAAACCAATGTAGAGTATCAACAACGGAACCCAATACCAGTTTAGCGCAAAATGTATAAAAGATTCGAGTGCCTGCATATTTCTAGTACAGTTAGAAATAGTAAATATAATAAAATAGTGCTAATCTACTATCCGTAGTGTTGAGCAGAGCGCACTACGGATCAATCATGAAAGGGTAGTCTGAAACTACCCAACAAATCTACTCCGTAGAGACCCTGTAGGGGCAAAAAATCTTTTGCCCCTACTCTACAGAAACCGTCAGCCCTTCGGCTTTCAATATCTTGCGATATACTTCCATTTCCGTATAGCTGCCTTCCAACACGGCACATTTACCTTCGTTGTGTACGGTCCAGGCTATACGTTCGGCTTCCTTCTCACTGTATTGAAGATGGTGTATCAAACAGTAGATGACATGGTCAAATGTGTTGGTATCATCGTTCCAGAGTATAAGCCTATGGCTTTCTTTGATCGAGGCCAATATCTCTTCCAATGTAAAGGTTTCCTGTGCGGTTTCGACACTCATGTCACAAAAATACTGTATTTTTCAAAAAAAGCGTAATTTTACACCAATTTGATTACTGCTAAATAAACCATTTGATATGTTCCAATCCAGAATTGCAGGTGTAGGTTATTATGTACCCAAAAACATCTATACAAACAATGATTTGACCCGTTTTATGGATACCAGCGATGAGTGGATCCAGGAACGTACAGGTATACAGGAGCGCCGCTATGCTGATCGCATCGGCGAAACTACGACCACTATGGGTGTCCAAGCGGCCAAAATAGCCATCGACAGAGCAGGAATCACACCTCAAGACGTAGACTTTATTATTTTTGCGACCTTGTCTCCCGATTATTATTTCCCAGGATGTGGCGTATTATTACAACGGGAAATGGGTATGAATGAAGTCGGTGCATTGGACGTACGCAACCAATGTTCAGGTTTTGTATATGCATTATCCATTGCCGACCAATTTGTCAAAACAGGTATGTACAAAAATATTCTGGTCGTGGGATCGGAAAAACATTCATTTGCCCTGGACTACTCCACCCGAGGCCGGTCAGTAAGTGTCATCTTCGGCGATGGAGCGGGAGCTGTAGTCGTACAACCTACGCAAGAACAAGGCAAAGGCATCCTCAGTACACATCTGCATTCGGATGGGAGTGAGGCTGAAAAACTGGCCATGTACTATCCCGGAACTTCGGGCGGAATCTGGCTCGACA
>Ga0182792_1002506_pt1 | contig 12874 bp, 13 predicted proteins | sample Passage237B_FD_130497 | JGI IMG/M metagenome (GOLD analysis project Ga0182792, IMG submission 130497) | Cellulose adapted compost microbial communities from Newby Island Compost Facility, Milpitas, CA, USA - Passage2 37B (version 2) (version 2) ...
GTCGGCGCGCGCGACCTCGGCGGCGACCTGCACCGCCGGGTTGATGGCGGCCATGGCGGCGGCGGCCGAGGCGACCTTGGCCTGGCCGACACGGGCGGTGGTGTGGGCGATCTGGCGCTGCAGGTTGGTCAGGTCGACCTCGTCGTCGTCCACCAGCGTGATGCGGCCCACGCCGGCGGCCGCCAGGTACAGCGCCACGGGCGAGCCCAGGCCGCCGGCGCCGATCACCAGCGCATGCGCCGCGGCCAGGCGCTCCTGGCCGTCGATGCCGAATTCCTCCAGCAGGATGTGGCGCGAATAGCGCAGCAGTTGCTCGTCGTCCATGGTGGCTTGGCGGCGCGGGCCCTCAAAGCGCGATCGGCCTCCCGGGGGAGGCCGATGCGGCGCGGGCGGGCGAGGACGCCGTCCTCAGTTGTCCTTCTTCTCTTCCTTGTTCTCGACGATCACCTGCGTCTTGCTCACGACCACCGTCTGGCCCTTGAGCTGGTTCAGCGCCTGGATCAGCGGGAAGTCCTTGTCGGTGCCGAACTCGGGCGTCTTGCGGTCCTGCGGCGGCTTCTTGGCCTCTTCCTCCAGGCGCTTGCGGGCCTCGTCGCGCGCCTTCTCGCGCTCCGGGTCCTTCACCTCGGGGCCCTGGCCGCTGGACAGGTGCTTCTCCAGGTCGGCCTCGCGCATGCGCAGCGCGGCGTAGGGACTGCCCTCGGCGCTCTCGTCCACCAGCACGTTGGGCACGATGCCCTTGGCCTGGATCGAAGCACCGCTGGGCGTGTAGTAGCGGGCGGTGGTGATCTTCAGGCCGGTGTCGGGGCCGAGCGGGCGCACCGTCTGCACCGAGCCCTTGCCGAAGGTCTGGCTGCCCATGACGGTGGCGCGCTTGTGGTCCTGCAGGGCGCCGGCCACGATCTCGCTGGCCGAGGCCGAGCCTTCGTTGACCAGCACCACCAGCGGCACCGTCTTGAGCGCCGCCGGCAGGCCGCGCAGCGGATCGGAGCCGGCGCGGCGCTGGTAGTCCTCGGGAATGGCCTTGTAGACCTGCTTGCTCTCGGCGAGCTGGCCGTCGGTGGTGACGACGGTGGATTGCGCCGGCAGGAAGGCGGCCGACACCGCCACCGCCGCGTCGAGCAGGCCGCCCGGGTCGTTGCGCAGGTCGAGCACCAGGCCCTTGAGGTTGGGCTCCTGCTTGTAGATCTCCTCGGCCTTCTTGACGAAGTCGTCGACCGTGCGCTCCTGGAACTGCGAGATGCGGATCCAGCCGTAGCCCGGCTCGATCACCTTGCCGCGCACCGACTGGGTGCGGATTTCCTCGCGCGTGATGGTCACCGGGAAGGTGCGGCTCTCGTCCTTGCGGAAGATGGTCAGCAGCACCTTGGTGCCGGCCTCGCCGCGCATGCGCTTGACGGCCTCGTTCAGCGTCAGGCCCTTGACCGCGGTGTCGTCGATCTTGGTGATCAGGTCGCCCGTCTTCAGGCCCGCGCGGAAGGCCGGCGAGCCCTCGATGGGCGAGACGATCTTGACCAGGCCGTCTTCCTGCGTGATCTCGATGCCCACGCCGACGAAGCGGCCGGTGGTGCCCTCGCGGAATTCCTTGAAGGCCTTCTTGTCGAAGTACTGCGAGTGCGGGTCCAGCCCGGCGACCATGCCGGAGATGGCATCGGAGATGAGCTTCTTCTCGTCCACCGGCTCGACGTAGTCGCTCTTGATCATGCCGAACACCGCGGCGAGCTGCTGCAATTCTTCCAGCGGCAGCGGCGCGAGCGCGCCGCGCGCCACCGTCTGCAGCGATACGGTGGTCAGCGCACCGGCCACGGCGCCCGCGGCGACCCAGCCGGTGATCTTCAGTTTCTGGCCCATGGGGTTCCTTCTGGCGACCTGTTCAGGTCAATATACACAGCTTGGAAACAAGTTCGCGACCGCGGTTCCGTAGCCCCGCGCAACGGTCGGACGTATCCGGCGCCCGGCCTCAGGCCCGGCCCTGCGAGGCCACCGCCGCAGCGGCCTTCTCGGCGGCCGCCGCGTCGCCCAGGTAGTAGTGGCGCAGCGGCTTGAGGGCGTCGTCCAGCTCGTAGACCAGCGGGATGCCGTTGGGGATGTTCAGGCCCACGATGTCGCTGTCGGAGATGCCGTCCAGGTACTTCACCAGCGCCCGGATCGAGTTGCCGTGCGCTGCCACCACGATGCGGCGGCCGGCGCGGATGGCCGGCGCCATCGACTCGTTCCAGAACGGCAGCACGCGCGCCACCGTGTCCTTCAGGCACTCGGTCAGCGGCACCTGCTCGGGCGAGAGCTTGGCGTAGCGCACGTCGCCGCGCTCGCTGCGCGGGTCGCTGGGCTCGAGCGCCGGCGGCGGCGTGTCGTAGCTGCGGCGCCAGACCAGCACCTGCTCGTCGCCGTATTCCTTGGCCATGTCGGCCTTGTTCAGGCCTTGCAGCGCGCCGTAGTGGCGCTCGTTCAGGCGCCAGGAATGGATCACCGGCAGCCAGGTGCGGTCCAGTTCGTCCAGCACGTGCCACAGCGTGCGCGTGGCGCGCTTGAGCACGCTGGTGTAGGCCACGTCGAAGTCGTAGCCCTCGGCCAGGAGAAGCCGGCCGGCCTGCCTGGCCTGCTCGATGCCGGTGGGCGTGAGGTCCACGTCCGTCCAGCCGGTGAAGCGGTTCTCGAGATTCCAGGTCGACTCGCCATGGCGGATCAGCACCAGTTTGTGCATGGAGGCCTTTTCGTTGGAGGAAGGGAAAACGCGGCATTTTAGAATTGCCGGCTTTGCCACTCCCGAGCGCCCCCTGTGAAATTCCTTGTCGACAACTGGGTCCTGATCCTCATCGCCCTGAGCTCCGGCGGCATGCTGTTCTGGCCGATGCTGCGCGGCGCCGGCCAGGGCAGCCTGTCGGTGCAGGGCGCGGTGCAGCTCATCAACCGCGAAAAAGGCGTGCTGGTGGACGTGCGCGACCCCCAGGAATATGCCGCCGGCCACCCGGTTGGCGCACGCAACCTGCCGCTGGAGCAGTTCGAGGCGAAGCTGCCCGGCGCCGTCAAGAACAAGGGCGTGCCGCTGCTGCTGATCTGCGCCGGCGGCAACCGCGCGTCGCGTGCGGTGGCCATCGCCAAGAAGCTGGGCTACGAGAAGGCCCAGGCCGTGGCCGGCGGGCTCAAGGCGTGGAAAGAGGCTAACCTGCCCGTCGAGAACACCTGAGAGCCCAGCGCCATGCAATCCGTCAAGATGTACACCACCGCGGTCTGCCCGTACTGCATCCGCGCCAAGCAGATCCTCCAATCCAAAGGGGTGGAGCAGATCGAGGAGATCCGCGTCGACGCCGACCCCGCCGCCCGGCAGCAGATGATGGAACTCACCCGCCGCCGCACCGTGCCGCAGATCTTCATCGGCGACACCCATGTGGGCGGCTGCGACGACCTGATCGCCCTGGACGGCCGCGGCGGGCTCGAGCCCCTGCTGCAGGGCGGCGCGGCCTGAGCGCCCCCAGGGCCGGGCTGCGCCCGGTCCGTCCCCCGACCCCCGAGGGGGACAAGAAGACTCGGGAGCGGCCCGGCGTCTTCTTGAGACCCGCAGGCGATAATCCGCGATTCACCCTTCTTCGGGCGCGCCGCGCAGCCCCAGGCTGCCGCGTCCCGATCCCTCCGACCGACACAGACACACCATGGCCGACCAGCAAGCCGCAGACCCCGTATTCCAGATCCAGCGCGTGTACCTGAAGGACCTCTCGCTGGAGCAGCCGAACTCCCCGGCCATCCTGCTGGAGCAGACCCAGCCCACCGTCGACATCCAGCTCGGCGTGGAGGCCCAGAACGTGGCCGAGGGCATCTTCGAGGTGTGCGTCTCGGCCACCGTGCAGACCAAGATCGACGACCGCACCGTGTTCTTGGTCGAGGCCAAGCAGGCCGGCATCTTCGAGATCCGCAACCTGCCCGACGACCAGATGGGCCCGATCCTGGGCATCGCCTGCCCGCAGATCGTCTACCCCTACCTGCGCGGCAACGTGGCCGATGTCGTCCAGCGCGGCGGCTTCCCGCCCGTGCACCTGGCCGAGATCAACTTCCAGGCCATGTACGAGCAGCAGCAGGCGCAGGCGGCCGGCGAGGGCGTGCCGGCCAACGCCCAGTAACACCGCTTCCGCGACGCCGATGCGCATCTGCGTGCTCGGCGCCGGCGCCTGGGGCTCGGCGCTGGCCATCAGCGCCGCCAGCCACCCCACGGCGGCACACGGCGTGACCCTCTGGGCGCGCGACGACCGGCAGGTCGCCGCGATGGCCCAGGCGCGCAGCAACGCGCGCTACCTTCCCGACATCCCCTTCCCGGCGGCGCTCGAGGTGCGCGGCGGCGCGCCCGAGGCGCTCGCGCAGGCGGCCGACCTGGTCATCGTCGCCACCCCCATGGCGGCGCTGCGCGAACTGCTGGCGGCGCTGCACGCGCTGCGCATGCCGGTCGCCTGGCTGTGCAAGGGCGTGGAGCCGGCCGGCGGCGCCGGGCAGGGCCTGCTGGCGCACGAGGTCCAGGCGCAGGTCGCGCCGGGACTGCGCTGCGGCGTGCTCAGCGGCCCCAGCTTCGCGCAGGAGGTCGCGCGCGGCCAGCCCACCGCGCTGGTGGCGGCCAGCGCCGACGCCGGCGTGCGCGACGCGCTGGTCGCGGCCTTCCACGGCCCCACGCTGCGCGTCTACGCGAACGACGACCTGGTCGGCGTGGAGGTCGGCGGTGCGGTCAAGAACGTGCTGGCCATCGCCACCGGCCTGGCCGACGGGCTGGCGCTGGGGCTGAACGCGCGCGCCGCGCTCATCACCCGCGGGCTGGCCGAGATGACCCGGCTGGGCGTGGCGCTGGGCGCGCGGCCCGAGACCTTCATGGGCCTGTCCGGCCTGGGCGACCTGGTGCTCACCGCCACCGGCGACCTGTCGCGCAACCGGCGGGTGGGCCTGCTGCTGGCCGAGGGGCGCACGCTCGCGCAGGCGGTCGAGTCGCTGGGCCACGTGGCCGAGGGCGTCTACTGCGCTCGCACCGTGGTGCAGCGGGCCCGCCACCTGGGCGTGGACATGCCCATCGCCGAGGGCGTGGTGGCGCTGCTGGACGGCCGCCTCGCCCCGGCCGACGCCGTGCGGGCGCTGATGGAGCGCGAGCCGGGCGCGGAGATCGGCGCCGGCGGCGCTCAGGCCGGCGCGTAGGCCAGGCGCACGTAGATCGGGGCGAAGGCCTCGGCCTGCGTGATCTCGACCAGGGTCTCCTTGGCCAGCTCCAGCAGGGCGATGAAGGTGACCACCATCACCGGCACCCCGCGCGAGGCGTCGAACAGCTCCTCGAACTCCACGAAGCGGCGGCCCTGCAGGGTGCGCAGCACGATGCTCATGTGCTCGCGCACCGACAGCTCCTCGCGTGAGATCTTGTGGTGCTGCACGAGCTTGGCGCGCTTGAGGATGTCGGCCCAGGCGCCGCGCAGGTCGTCCAGGCTCACCTCCGGGAAGCGCGGCTTGAGCGACTGCTCGATGTAGACCTGGGCGCGCCAGAAGTCGCGGCCGTACTGGGGCAGGGCGCCCAGCGCGGCGGCCTGCATCTTGGCCTGCTCGTATTCCAGCAGGCGGCGCACCAGCTCGGCGCGCGGGTCTTCCGCCTCCTCGCCGTCGGCCGTCTTCTTGGGCGGCAGCAGCATGCGCGACTTGATCTCGATCAGCATCGCCGCCATCAGCAGGTACTCGGCCGCCAGCTCCAGGTTGCGGGTGCGGATCTCCTCCACGTAGGCCAGGTACTGGCGCGTCACGCCGGCCATCGGGATGTCGAGGATGTTGAAGTTCTGCTTGCGGATCAGGTAGAGCAGCAGGTCCAGCGGCCCCTCGAAGGCCTCGAGGAAGACCTCCAGCGCGTCGGGCGGGATGTACAGGTCCTGCGGCAGCGCGAACAGCGGCTCGCCGTACAGGCGCGCCAGCGCCACCTGGTCGACCACCTCGGGCATGGCGGCGACGACGGTGTCGGCGGCCTCCTCGCCGTGGCCGCCGCGTGCGGCGGGCGCTTCAGGACCGGTCATGAATGAAGGCTCAGGACGCCTGGGTCTGGTAGACGTAGGGCTGCTGGGGCACCTCGGCCGCCTGGAACTCGGCCTGCACCTCGCGGTCGATGGCCTTGTCCCACAGCAGGGCCCGGCCGGCGCGCTGCTCGGCCTCGAGCGTCGGCTTGGCCTTGCGCATCTGTTCGATGAACTGGGTCGTGTCGGAGGTGTAGTGGGGGCGTGCGAAGATGGGCATGGCGGGTCTGTTCCAGGCCCGGATTTTACCGACGGGGAGATGGCATGAAGGGACGACGCATGGGATGGCTGGCGGCCGGCGCCGGGCTGGCGGGCGTGCTGGCGCTGCTGGCCGGCTGCGATCCGCAGCGCATCGACCGGCTGGAGGAGGGCGTGTCCACCGAGGCCGACGTGCGTGCCCAGTTCGGTGAGCCCGAGGCCGTGTGGGACGTGCCCGGCGGCCGCATGCTCGAATACAACCGCCAGCCGGCCGGGCAGAAGAACTACATGATCACCATCGGCGCGGACGGGAAGATGAGCGCCCTGCGCCAGGTGCTCACGCCGGAGAACTTCGCCAGGGTGCAGCCCGGCATGCCGATGGAGGACCTGCGCAGGCTGCTGGGCAAGCCGGCCAAGGTCACCCGCTATGCGCTGAAGCAGGAGACGGAGTGGGAGTGGCGCTGGCTGCAGCCGCCGGACACGGCCATGGTCTTCACGGCGGTGCTGAACGAGCACCAGTACGTGCTGCGCAGCGGTTCCTCGCCCGACCGCAGCGTGGAAGCCCCTTAGCCTCCGGCCAGTTCGTCCAGCAGGCCGGCGCGCTCCAGCGCCTCGCGCGGCTGGCCGTGCAGCGACTCGATGCGCAGGCTGCCGTCCTTGGCGCGCACGGTGCGCAGCAACTGGCGCAGCGCGTCCACGCCGGTGGCGTCCAGCGAGATCAGGTGGGCGGCGTCCAGCACCACCGTCATGCCGCGCGGGGCACGCTCCACCGCCTGCGCCGCCTCGTCCAGCTTGGCGGCGGCGCCGAAGAAGAGGGCGCCGTACAGCCGGTAGGTCAGCACCGGCGGCTGCAGCGACACCAGCTCCACCGAGAAGAGCTGGCTCATGCGCCGGATGAACAGCGCGCAGGCCAGCACGATGCCGGCCTGCACCGCCACCGTCAGGTCGAACACCACCGTCAGGAAGAAGGTGCCCAGCATCAGCGTGCGGTAGTGGCTGCTGAAGTGGCGCAGGTGCGTGGGGCTGAACTCGCGCCACTCGCCCATGTTCAGGCCCACGTGCAGCAGGATGCCGCCCAGCACCGCCAGCGGCACGTGCTGCGCCAGCGGCGCGGCCGCCAGCACCACCACCAGCAGCGTCAGCGCGTGCACCATGCCCGCGACCGGGGACGTGGCGCCGGCGCGGATGTTGGTCACCGTGCGCGCGATGGTGCCGGTGGCCGGCATGCCGCCGAAGAAGGGCACCACCAGGTTGGCCACGCCCTGGGCCATCAGCTCCTGGTTGGGGTCGTGCCGGGCCTGCCCGCTCTGCTGGTCGGCCACGCGGGCGCACAGCAACGACTCGATGGCGCCCAGCAGCGCGATGGTGAGCGTCGGCGTCACCAGTTGCTTGACGCTCTCCCACGAGAAGTCCGGCAGCGCGAAGGCGGGCACGCCACGCGGGATGCCGCCGAAGCGCGTGCCGATGGTCTCCACCGGCAGCGAGAAGCCCCAGGACACCAGCGTCAGCGTCACCAGCGCCACGATCGGCCCCGGCAGCCGCATGCCCAGGTGGAAGGCGCGCGTCGCGCGGGCCAGCCCGGCCACGCGGTGCAGCGCCATGCCGATGCGCGAGCCGCCGCTGGCCACGTTGGGCCAGGCGAACAGCCCGAGCACGCAGGCCAGCGCCAGCCCGAAGGCATAGGGGTTGAAGCTGGCGGCGTGGCGCCACAGCGTGCCGATCTGCGAGAAGAAGTCGGCAGGCATGTGCGGCACCGCCAGGCCCAGCACGTCCCGCAGCTGCGACAGCAGGATCAGCACCGCGATGCCGTTGGTGAAGCCCACCACGATGGACAGCGGCACGTAGCGCACCAGCCGCCCCAGCCCGGTCAGCCCGGCCACGAACAGGATCACGCCGGCGCCGGCGGTGGCGATCAGCAGGTTGGCCACGCCGTAGCGGTCCACGATGCCGTAGACGATGACGATGAAGGCGCCCGCCGGCCCGCCGATCTGCACCGCCGAGCCGCCCAGCGCGGAGATGAGGAAGCCCGCGATGATGGCCGTCCAGATGCCGGCCTCGGGCTTCAGGCCCGAGGCGATGGCGAAGGCCATCGCCAGCGGCAGCGCCACGATGCCCACCGTGAGGCCGGCGCCCACGTCCCTGGCGAAGCGGTCCCGGTCGTAGTCGCGCAGGGCGTCGAGCAGGCGGGGGCGGAAGGGCATCAGCGATGGAGCGGACATGGCGTCATGGTGCAGTGCAGCGAGCCGTTTGCATAGGCATCGGGCCGGTCTTGCACTATTGGGGTGCGTCCCTAGAATGGCTCGCACTACTTATAAAAGATAAAGGCAACCACGATGCAACTCTCCCGCCGCCAGTTCATGAAAGTGACTGGCTCCACCCTGGCGGGCTCGAGTCTGGCACTGATGGGCTTCTCGCCGGCCACTGCGCTGGCAGAGGTCCGCCAGTACAAGCTCGCTGCCGCCACCGTGACGCGCCAGACCTGCACTTACTGCTCGGTCGGCTGCGGCCTCCTGATGTACTCGCTGGGCGACGGCGCCAAGAACGTGCGCTCCTCGCTCATCCACGTGGAGGGCGACCCGGACCACCCGGTCAACCGCGGAACGCTGTGTCCCAAGGGCGCGAGCCTGATGGACATCGTCCACAGCCCGAACCGGCTCATGTACCCCGAGTACCGCGCACCCGGCTCCAACGAGTGGAAGCGCATGTCCTGGCCCGAGGCGCTGGACCGCATCGCCAAGCTGCTCAAGGCCGACCGCGACGCCAACTTCATCGAGACTACGGACGACGGCAAGAAGGTCAACCGCTGGATCTCCACCGGCATGCTGGCCGCCTCGGCCTCCAGCAACGAAGCCGGCTACATCACCCACAAGGTCGCCCGCTCCTGGGGCCTGCTCGCATTCGACAACCAGGCGCGTGTCTGACACGGCCCGACGGTGGCAGGTCTTGCCCCGACGTTCGGCCGTGGAGCGATGACGAACCATTGGGTCGACATCAAGAATGCGGACGTGATCCTGATCATGGGCGGCAATGCCGCCGAGGCGCACCCGTGCGGCTTCAAGTGGGTGACGGAGGCGAAGGCGCACAACAAGGCGCACTTCATGGTGGTCGACCCGCGCTTCAACCGCTCGGCGTCGGTGGCCGACTTCTACGCGCCGATCCGCTCGGGCAGCGACATCGTCTTCCTCGGCGGGATCATCAATTACCTGCTGACCAACGACAAGATCCACCACGACTACGTGAAGGCGTACACCGACTTCACCTTCATCGTGCGCGAGGACTTCAACTTCGAAGAAGGCTATTTCTCGGGCTACAACGAGGAAAAGCGCCTCTACGACAAGACCAGCTGGGACTACGAACTGGGCGATGACGGTTTCGTCAAGACCGACCCGACGCTGCAGCACCCGCGCTGCGTCTACCAGCTGCTGAAGAAGCACTACGCCGGCTACACGCCCGAGAAGGTCGAGAGCGTGTGCGGCACGCCGCAGGCGAAGTTCCTGCACGTGTGCGAGCAGTTCGCCTCCACGGCCGTGCCGGGCCGCGCCGCGACCATCATGTACGCGCTCGGCTGGACGCAGCACTCCACCGGCGCGCAGACGCTGCGCTGCGCTGCGATGGTGCAGCTCCTGTGCGGCAACATCGGCGTGGCCGGCGGCGGCATGAACGCGCTGCGCGGGCACTCCAACATCCAGGGCCTGACGGACCTGGGGCTGCTCTCGTCCAGCCTGCCGGGCTACCTCACGCTGGCGCGCGACGCGGAACAGGACTACCAGGGCTACATCGCCGCGCGCACGCAGAAGCCCCTGCGCGCCAACCAGATGAGCTACTGGCAGAACTATCCCAAGTTCCACGTCAGCCTGATGAAGTCCATGTACGGCCCGGCCGCCACGGCCGAGAACAACTGGGCCTTCGATTGGCTGCCCAAGCTCGACAAGGAGTACGACATGCTCCAGTACTTCGAGCTGATGAACGAGGGCAAGGTCAATGGCTACATCGCCCAGGGCTTCAACCCGCTGGCTGCGCTGTCCAACAGCCGGCGCGTGCGCGACGGGCTGTCCAAGCTGAAGTTCCTGGTCGTCATGGACCCGCTGGCCACCGAGACCTCCGAGTTCTGGAAGAACCACGGCGAGTACAACGACATCGACACCGCCCAGGTGCAGACCGAGGTGTTCCGCCTGCCCACCACCTGTTTCGCCGAGGAGGAGGGCGCGGTGGTCAGCTCCTCGCGCGTGCTGCAGTGGCACTGGAAGGCGGCCGACGCCCCGGGCGAGGCCTGGACCGACGTGCGCATCATGGCGGGCCTGCACCTGCGCATGAAGGAGCTGTACGCCAAGGAAGGCGGCAAGTTCGCCGACCCGATCCTCCACCTCTGGTGGCCCTACGCGCAGGCCGCCGAGCCCACGCCCACCGAGCTGGCCAAGGAGTACAACGGCCGCGCGCTGGTCGACCTGAAGGACCCGGCCGACCCGGCCAAGGTGCTGCGCAAGGCGGGCGAGCAGGTGGCCGGCTTCGGCGAGCTGCGCGACGACGGCAGCACCATGAGCGGCTGCTGGCTCTATGCGGGCTGCTGGACGCAGGCCGGCAACCAGATGGGCCGGCGCGACAACTCCGACCCGAGCGGCATCGGCAACACGCTGAACTGGGCCTGGGCCTGGCCGGCCAACCGGCGCGTGATGTACAACCGCGCCTCCTGCGACCCCTCGGGCAAGCCCTGGAACCCCGAGCGCGAGCTGATCCGCTGGAACGGCAGCGCCTGGGCCGGTCCGGACGTGCCCGACATGGGCCTGACCCTGGCGCCCGAGACCGGCGCCGGGCCGTTCATCATGAACCCCGAGGGCGTGGCGCGCTTCTTCGCCCGCAAGGGTCTGAACGAAGGCCCCTTCCCCACGCACTACGAACCCTTCGACACGCCGGTGGGCTACAACCCCATGTACCCGAAGAACGCCAAGGCGACCAGCTCGCCCGCGGCGCGCGTCTTCAAGCCGATCTGGGACACCTTCGGCAAGGCAGACGAGTTCCCGCACGTGGGCATCACCTACCGGCTGACGGAGCACTTCCACTACTGGACCAAGCACGCGCTGCTCAACGCCATCACGCAGCCCGAGCAGTTCGTCGAGATCGGCGAGGCGCTGGCGCAGAGCCTGGGCATCCGGGCTGGTGACCAGGTCAAGGTCAGCTCCAAGCGCGGCTACATCAAGGCCGCGGCGGTGGTCACCAAGCGCATCAAGCCGATGACCATCGAGGGCAAGACGGTGCACCACGTCGGCATCCCGCTGCACTGGGGCTTCAAGGGCGTGACCAAGCCGGGCTTCCTGGCCAACACGCTGACGCCCTTCGTGGGCGACGGCAACACGAACACGCCAGAGTTCAAGACCTTCCTGGTCAAGGTTGAGAAGGTGTAGCGCCATGTCGATGCAATCCCTGGACATCAAGCGCCGCTCGGCCACCACCACGCCCGCGCCCAGCCAGCGCAGCGCCTATGCGGGCGAGGTCGCCAAGCTCATCGACGTCTCCAAGTGCATCGGCTGCAAGGCCTGCCAGACGGCGTGCATGGAGTGGAACGACCTGCGCGACGAGGTGGGCACCACCACCGGCGTGTACGACAACCCGACCGACCTCACCGAGAACTCCTGGACCGTCATGCGGTTCACCGAGTACGAGAACGAGGAAAGCGGCAACCTGGAGTGGCTGATCCGCAAGGACGGCTGCATGCATTGCGAGGCCCCGGGCTGCCTGAAGGCCTGCCCCTCGCCCGGCGCCATCGTGCAGTACGCCAACGGCATCGTCGACTTCCACGAGGAAGCCTGCATCGGCTGCGGCTATTGCATCACCGGCTGCCCCTTCAACGTGCCGCGCATCTCCAAGAAGGACAAGAAGGCCTACAAGTGCACCCTGTGCTCCGACCGCGTCGCGGTCGGCCAGGAGCCTGCCTGCGTCAAGACCTGCCCGACCGGCGCCATCGTGTTCGGCACCAAGGAGAACATGAAGGAGCATGCGGCCGAGCGCATCGCCGACCTGAAAGAGCGCGGCTTCAAGGACGCGGGCCTGTACGACCCGGCGGGCGTCGGCGGCACGCACGTCATGTACGTGCTGCACCATGCCGACAAGCCCTCGCTGTACAGCGGCCTGCCCGAGGCGCCGACGATCAGCCCGATGGTCGGCCTGTGGAAGGGCGTGACCAAGCCGCTGGCGCTGGCCGGCATCGCGCTCACCGCGCTGGCCGGCTTCTTCCACTACACCCGCGTCGGCCCCAACGAGGTGAGCGAGGAGGAAGAGATCGACGCCGAGGCCAACGCCCTGGCCCGGCGCGACGATGCGGGCGTGCCGCCCGAGGCGCAGCGCGAACAGGAGGTGCGGTCATGAGCAGCAGCAAGGCCAGGCGTCCGACGCACGCCGACTTCGTGCTCGACAACCAGGGCCGCCCGGCCATCGAGCGCTACACGCCCAACGAGCGCAGCAACCACTGGATCACCGCCATCTGCTTCGTGCTGCTGGCGCTGTCGGGGCTGGCGCTGTTCCACCCGGCGCTGTACTGGCTGACGGCGCTGTTCGGCGGCGGGCCGTGGACGCGCATCCTGCACCCCTTCATCGGCGTGGTGATGTTCGTCTCGTTCCTCGTGCTGATGATCCGTTTCTGGCATCACAACTTCCTCGACGCGAAC
>Ga0182792_1002511_pt1 | contig 12861 bp, 12 predicted proteins | sample Passage237B_FD_130497 | JGI IMG/M metagenome (GOLD analysis project Ga0182792, IMG submission 130497) | Cellulose adapted compost microbial communities from Newby Island Compost Facility, Milpitas, CA, USA - Passage2 37B (version 2) (version 2) ...
CCAGGTCTGTATTCATGCAATACACCTGCTCCTTGAGCACCGGCACATGGTTCAGCAGGTGTTCAAAGGTCATGCGGGCATTATTCCTTTCATCGTTAAACGGAACCGCCCGTTCATCGCCCCAGAAGATATGCAGCTTCGACCAGTCAATCCTGTCAACATAGGCAGGAGAGGCAAGTAGTTCGTATAGTCTTTTCGGTGAGTTGCCACCGGTAAGCACCCACGTAAAACGATCACTATGCTGTAACGTGCTTTCTATAGCAGCAGTGATCCATTCTGCCAATGCAAGGCTCACTGCTTCGGGCGAGTTTTTTATGTGTAAGTTCATGGTTTCTTCCCCTTAGTCGTGCTGCGAAGGCAGCGTAATCCAGTTATGCCCGTCGCGAGCAATGAGCGCTTCCGCATCTTCCGGTCCCCAGCTGTCGGGAGCGTAGTTGGGAAAATCAACAGGCGTACGGGTATTCCATACTTCCAGGATGGGCGTGATCACTTTCCAGGCAGCTTCCACCTGGTCTGATCGCATAAACAGCGTAGGATTGCCTTCCATTACATCGAGCAACAAAGTTTCGTATGCTTCCGGTTCATCATCGCCATAGGCGTCCTTGTAGTTAAAAATCATATCCACCGGGTTAAGCGTCATTGCCTGTCCAGGACGTTTGGCCTGGAAGCGCAGGCGGATATCCATTTCAGGTTGAATACTGATGGTCAGCCGGTTGGGCCGCCAGGTTTGCGCCGACTCGGGAGGAAACGCATACCAGGGCGCCGGTTTGAACTGTATGGTGATGATGGTTGATTTTTCATGCAGCCTTTTTCCCGTACGAACATAAAAAGGCACATTCTGCCAGCGCCAGTTGTCTATGTAGAATTTTACCGCAGCGAAAGTCTCTACGGGCGAAGCAGGGTTCACTTTTTTCTCTGAACGATAAGCCGGCACTTTTTTGCCCTTCATCCATCCTTCTGAATACTGTCCGCGCACGGCATAGTGATGTACATCTTCCTTGCTGATCTTGCGGATGGCGTGCAACACATCCACTTTTTTGTTGCGGATTTCATTGGCGTCAAAGGATACGGGCGCTTCCATGGCGATCATGCACATGAGTTGCAGGATGTGGTTCTGCACCATATCGCGCAGGGCGCCGGAGCGTTCATAATAGTCACCGCGACTTTCAACACCGTCTGTTTCTGAAGCCGTGATCTGGATATGATCAATATAATTCCTGTTCCAGATGGGTTCAAACAAGGCATTGGCAAAGCGCAGCGCCAGTATGTTCTGAACTGTTTCTTTCCCCAGGTAGTGGTCAATGCGGTAGATCTGCTCTTCGTCGAACATCGAAGCGAGGAGACTATTCAGCGCCGTGGCGCTTTCAAGGTCCTGTCCGAATGGTTTTTCCACTACAATGCGCGTGCACTTGGTATCGGCGCAAATGTTCAGCGGTCCCAGTTTGGTGGCAATACTGGGCACCAGTTGAGGCGCTACCGCCATATAGAAGATCACGTTGGGATGTTCCCCAAATTCAACTTCCTTCTGTTTTACGATTTCGGCTATGTGCTGGTATTCGCTTTCATTTTCCACATCCAGTTGCAGATAGCTGATATGTTGCGAAAACTCCTGCCATTTGCCGTTCTGTTCCCCTTTGCGCCGGGAGAACTGGTAGATACCATCCAGCAAATGTTTGCGGAATTGTTCATCGGTAAAAGGTGTTCTGCCGATCCCTACAATACCAAATTTCTCCGGCATCCAGCCGTCAATAAACAGGTTATATAAAGCAGGCGATAGTTTACGCTGATTCAGGTCTCCACTGCCACCGAAAATGAAAAACAAGGATGGCGGCGGTATTTTGTGATTATGCATAAATGTGATTAACCTCGGTTCAATGATTTGTTTGGTGCTGCCTGTGGCAGTGCTTTCAACTACAGATGGCCCGGATTTAATTACAGGTAATGCCGATTGTTTGCTTCGCGATTTTGCTTTCTACATGCAAACAGATGACTAAAACCGTTGCCACTCGGTATGGAATATACCGGGTTCGTCTATGCGCTGATAGGTATGTGCACCGAAATAGTCGCGTTGTGCCTGGATCAGGTTCACCGGCATGCGGCTGTTGCGATACCCGTCGAAATAAGCCAGCGCTGTCATCAATCCACCGGCAGCAATCTTATGTTGTACGGCAGTGGTGATTACTGCACGCAGGTTTTGTTCCTTGTCTTTCAGCAGGGCGGCCACTTCGCTGTCCAGCAGCAGGTTGGCCAGCCGGGGGTTGCGCTGGTAAGCTCTTCCAAACACATCGAGCAGTACCGAACGGATGATACAACCGCCACGCCATACGCGTACTACTTCGGGCAGCGGTATCTGCATATCCCATTCAGCAGAAGCGCGATGCAACATAGCCATTCCCTGTACATAACTGATCACGGTTGTGAAGTACAGGGCATCGTGCACCTGGCGGATAAATTCTTCTTTGTTTACAGCAATCCTGGTGCGTTCTACCGGATAGATAGATGCCGCCTGTATTCTTTCTTCCTTCAATGAAGAAAGATTGCGCATGGTAACAGCCATATCAATGGAAGGAATGGGCATACCCAGCTCCATGGCGTCCTGTGAAGTCCACTTGCCGGTGCCTTTGGCGCCTGCCTTATCGAGAATCATATCCACCAGGCGTCCGCCGGTTTTATCGTCGGGTTGCAGGAAAATGTCTTTGGTAATTTCTACCAGGAAGGATTGCATATCGCCCTTGTTCCACTGATCAAATGCCTGATGCAATTCATCGTTGGTAAGGCCGGCGCTTTTCAGCAAATCGTAACATTCGCTGATGAGTTGCATGATGGCATACTCAATGCCGTTGTGCACCATTTTCACATAATGGCCTGCTGCGCCTTTGCCGAGGTGCGCCACGCAGGGTACGCCATTTACTTTGGCGGCTACTGCTTCGAGAATCGGTTTTACATGCGGGTAGGCTTCAGGATCACCGCCCGGCATAATGCTGGGGCCGGTGCGTGCGCCCTGTTCGCCACCCGAAACGCCGATACCCATGAAGTGAAATCCCTGGCCCTGCAGCCAGGTTACGCGACGCAGCGTGTCGGTATAATGCGAGTTTCCTCCGTCTATAATGATATCTCCTTTATCGAGGTGCGGCAACAGACTTTCAATGACCTCATCTACCGGCTTTCCTGCGGGCACCAGCAGCATGATGCGGCGGGGCTTCTCAAGCAGTTGGATCATTTCCTGGTAGGTATTGACGCCCTTAACGGTAGTGCCGGGCGTGGCCGCTGCTTCGAGTGCGGCTGTTTTTTTGGGGTCTTTATTATATCCGATTACTTTAAAACCATGATCGGCCATATTCAACAGGAGGTTTTTTCCCATTACTCCAATACCGATCATAGCAAGGTTGAAAGATTGGGCTGCCATAATAGAATTTTGATAAGAGCAGCAAAATTAGGTAAAAGGAGGTTGCGGACATACGCAAAGGCCAGCTCTCTCAAAAAGCAGCTATAAAATAGCAGCATTTGACAGCAGAATGACAAAAAGCCTACAAGTTTTGTAGGCTTTTCCACAATGATGTTGCTTAAGGGCAGTGAACAGCTGCGCTCTTATGGATTTTCTTGTTTGGGTTGTTCCGGTCCCGGATGTGCTTTTCCATTGTGACAGGTGATGCAGCTTACCGGTGGGGTGGTATTGGCTCCTTCCTTGTAGTGAAAGAATTTTTTGTTGATGCGCGCCGTCATCTTCATCATTTCGCGCGCAACCTGTTTCTCCGGTTTTTCATCGCTGGCAAAATCCATTCTGCGCGGATTGTCTTTTTGCGCCGCATGGCAATGATTGCACTTAACGCCCAGCGCTGTTTTAAATTCGGTCATGATCTTTTCCATCTCTTCCTGCGTAGTGTTTTTGGGCAGCACTTTCAGGTTTTTATATAGGGGTTTGGGAGGCTGGCTGGCAGCCATACCTGCAACCACCAGCACCACAATGAAACAGAGAACGGTGAGTTTTTTAGGGGCTTTCATAATGTGAAAATTTGATCATGTGAAAATGAGGAAATGAAGCAGCACAGAAAAATTTTCCTGCTACTTCTTTTTGGTTTTGGCCGGGTTCAGTGATGATCGTGCATGCACTTAGAAGTTTTTCTTTAAAATATCTTGTGGCGCAGGGGCCGCCAAATGGTGCTTTGTTAATTTTCTCATTTCCAGATATTCACATTTGCTCATTCGCGCTATTTCACCTACCTTTGCCCAGACATTTGAGAGATATAGCAATCAGTAAGTGAATTCATTTCTGCTACGCATTTTCTGCTACTAGTCAGTGTTGTTTACTTCCTGCTTTTTTCCTCAGATCATTTTTAATTTTTAACCAATCAGGGTTTTTATGAACATTTATGTTTCCAATTTGAGCTACAACGTCACCGACGAAGATCTGCAAAGCTTTTTTGCTGAATATGGTGAAGTGTCTTCTGCTCGTGTAATCACAGACAAATTCACCAATCGCAGCCGTGGTTTTGGCTTTGTAGAAATGCCGGACAATGAAGCTGCCAGGAAAGCCATTGCCGAACTGGACGGTGGTATTGTAGAAGGAAGGGCTATTAAAGTATCTGAGGCCCGCCCTCGTGAAGAACGCTCCGACAAACGTTCCTTCTCCCGTAATAACAGCTACGGTCGTTATTAATAAGTAAGAAAGATACTTAAGACGTTCATTGGGAAATTGTAGCGCCCGGTAATTGAAAAATCGCTCAGGATATCATCCCGAAGTGGTTTACACAAGGCCAGGTCATACGATTTCCCAATTTTTTTTGTGCTGGGCCACAGAGAAAGTAAGGGTGGTTCCCTGCTCGCGCTGATACACGCATATGTCCCCTCGCAATTGACGGGCAGCATGTACCACCTGCGCCAGTCCGTTCTGCCCGGCGCCATATAAACAGAAGGAATTATTGTGCACGTGAATCTGCACATTGCCTGCATCAAATATTGCTTCTACCCGGATGGTTCCATTGGCAGCGCCCTTCACCGCCCCGCGCAAAAGACTGCCCAATACAAAGGCCAGTACATTTTCGTCTGTCATCAATACAGCGGTGCTGTCAACATCATTGATGATGGTGCATTTCTTTTCTGCAACAAGCGGGAGCAGACCAGAAGAGAGCCGGTTAACCAGGGAATGTAGCGACACGGCGCCGGCCGTAATGCTATTGGAGGCTGCATACCAGTCAAGGGCAAGGGCAGGGTTCTTCATAACAATGGATTTGTGTTGAAATAAAAAAGTCACCTGATGCCTGAAGGAATCGGATGCGCCTCTCAACAATAACTGTAAGTAGCTTCGCTTACGGCGTTAACAGGCAATGGATTGTTTACGGAAAGTATCAATCCTGTCGTTTTCAGTGGTACGGAAGAAATGTGAGGATACTGTACAAATTAAAAACAGGGCCTTAACCAACTGCAGTGCACTGCACTGACAGCACAAAGAAACAATACCCGTAGTGTAAAAACGACATTTTATGTTGAGTTATTATTCTTAATACGACAAATCACGGTATGCCGGTAAACAGATGTATGTAGTGATAACGGGTTTCATGGTGCACGTTTCCGGGGGATGGGCAATCTGTCTTTACACCAGTTGTTTGGCGTACAGCGCATTCATCACAGCCGCACCCTGTGCCGTATTGTTGAAGTACAGCAATGCTTCTTTAACCGTGCCTGCCGTTTTGATGGCTTCCATAACCTTATGCAAAAAACCGGGTGCATACGGAGAATAATATAATTCGGGTATGCCATGAAAACGATAATACACTACATCGCTATTGGTAATGACCCGATCGGGTAAATGGGGATGACTGATGCTGCAGAAGACCACCCCCTTTGCGGCCAGCATATCATACACCTGCTGGTTCCACCAGCTTTCATGACGAAATTCCAGCACGTTCAGCAACGACAGGTCCAGTTGGTCCAGTACCCGCACCAGGAAGTCTTCGGACCAGGTAATACTGCTGTGAAACTGGAATAAAACACCCTGCAGCTTTTCCTGCAAACCTTCGCGAATGGTGCGGTAAAAATCTTTCAGCAGCTCACCGGTATTGCGGAACAATCGCTGGTGGGTGATGAGACGTGGTGCTTTGACTGCAAAACTGAACCCGGCCGGACTTTTCCTGTACCAGTTCTGCAGAAATGAAACTTCCGGGAACCGGTAAAAAGTAACATTCAGTTCCAGCGTATTGAAATGCCGGGCGTAATAATCGAACCATTGGGTGGCAGGCAGGCCCTTGGGGTAGAAAAGCTCTTTCCATTCTTTGTAATAAAAACCCGAACAGCCGATATGCCAGCGTATGACCGAATCGAACAACATGAGTAGTGGGGTGCGGAAAAATATTGTGCCATAGGGTTATGGCCATGGACGGTTCAGTTGTTATGAGGTGTTTATTTCCGTATTTTACAAGATACGGTGACCCTGTGCAGTGTCCGCGGTCATGTTCAGGCCAGGCCTTTTATTAAACCTGCCCGTTTTACGGCCCGTGCGCAGCAAAAAACACCTTGTCTCACATGAACCTGCTGGGAAACATCATCTGGTTATTATTTGGCGGCCTGTTTTCCGCCCTGGGTTATATTTTCGGAGGGTTTGCATTATGCCTCACCATTATTGGCATTCCATGGGGACTGCAGTGTTTCAAAATTGCCGGCGTGGTGCTATGGCCTTTTGGTAAAAAGATAGTACCCGCAAAAGGCGGGGATGGATGCCTGGCGTTGTTTTGCAATATTGTATGGTTATTGTGCGGGGGATTGTATTCGGCGTTCGTGCACCTGGCGTTTGCTGCTATCCTGTTTATTACCATCATCGGCATACCCTTTGCCCGCCAGCATATGAAACTGATGGAACTTTCGTTTGTGCCATTCAGCAGGCAGGTGGTTTCGTGACAGGTAATTTTCATCACTTTTTAATCCCCCTCCCTTACTTCCGTTATAAGAAAAAGCCCTACTTTCCGTTATAGCTTTCCGTTTCGTTTGACCGGTTGGTTTAACATATTGTTGCCGTCGCAAGCATGGTATTTGAGCCGGTTGGTAAAGCAGATTCCCTAACTTTTGTCGAAGGATCCGTATGATGATTAAGAACAAAAAACTATTGCTGGCATTTCTCCTGTTGGCGGCATCTGGCCTTACGGTGTTCCTGGTCAGCAGCCCCGGTTCCTCAGCCCCGGTGATTAACAAAAGCACCGATTCGGTAGCCCTGTCCGCAGATACGGTGGCGGCCACCTATGTTGCTCCCCGCAAATTTGGTTTGCCCCTCGATTCCTTTACCGTGGTGGAAAATACCGTGCAACGCAATGAATTCCTGGCTTCTATTCTTCAGTTATACCATATTGATAACCTCACCATTGCCAGACTGGCTGAAAAGTCGAAACCCATTTTTGATGTGCGCCGTATAGCTGCGGGCAATCAATATGCGGTTTTTTGTAGCAAGGACAGCATTCAAAAAGCACAATATTTTGTTTATCAGCCCAACGCCATTGATTATATCGTATATGACCTGCGCGACTCCCTGCGGGTATATACAGGTAAACGCACCGTTACCACCCGTATGCAAACGGCTTCGGGCATTATCACCAGTTCCCTGTACGAAGCGCTGGACAAAGGCGGGGCAGACCCTGCGCTGGCCATGAAACTGGCGGATATCTATGCATGGACCATTGACTTCTATTCCATCCGTGAAGGTGATTTCTTTAAGGTGATCTATGAGCAACGCTATGTAAAGGATGAACCCGTTGAGCCGGGCCAGGTAAAAGCAGCCATCTTCTCGCATAATAAAGACACTTTTTATGCTTTTTATTACGAGCCAGACAGCACACAGCCCGGCGACTATTACGATGAAAAGGGCAATAGCCTGCGCAAGGCATTTCTGAAGGCTCCGCTCAAATTCAGTCGCATAACGTCGCGGTATACCCTGAAAAGGTTCCACCCCGTACAAAAAAGATGGAAAGCGCACCTGGGTACCGATTATGGCGCGCCCACAGGCACACCCATCATAGCCACCGGCAATGGCGTGGTTACCGAATCGCGCTATACCAGGAACAATGGTAATTATGTAAAGATCAGGCACAACAATACCTATTCCACCCAATACCTGCATATGAGCCGCCGCGCCGTGAAAGCCGGCCAGACCGTGCGGCAGGGACAGGTGATCGGTTATGTGGGCAGCACAGGACTGGCTACCGGTCCGCATGTATGCTATCGCTTCTGGAAAAATGGAAAACAGGTTGATCCCTATAAACAAAAATTCCCGGCAGCCACGCCCATTGCACCCAATGCGATGGATGCGTTTGCTGCTTATGCCAGTGAGCAGAAGCGGCAGTTGGGGGAGATAGGCTTGTAGGGCCCCCATTGTTTTTACTCAAACTTTATAGCTACCCAATGCGCAACAGATAACGGAAATCTCCTGCGGTCACCCCGCCTTAACGCCAATTCTTCTCCTGTATACTGCAATATATCCAACGCATGCGCCGCAAACTGGTGTTCATCAGCTTTGTTGAACATAACAATCTCTTCCGCATCCAGTTCTTCGGAAAATTGCCTGAAGTAAATATTGTACGCTTTTCCGTTGCGTTCATATCCATATTGCGGAATGCCAACAACGCCGGGATGAATATCAGGGTGGAGCGATTGAAGTGATACCGGGTAATAACCATTGTTGTGATAAAAATCTTCAATCGCGCGGATAAGTGCTTCACTATTGGCAATAGCCGTTCTTCTGCTGTAGTCAACTGCTTTTTCAATGAACAGCATCCGTGCGGCAAGTATCACTGCCGGAATGAGCATAAGGTATACAGGTATGCTGTTAAGCATTGCTGCTGAAACATTTCCTTTTTTACACCTGATAAAGAATCTAACGGTGATGTATACTATAAACGATAGAAATAGTATTCCAAATGATGTCTGGCCTTGTGCAAACGGCACTACTGCCACTATCAGCAACAGCACCGCACCGGCTATCAAAGCGCCTTTTGCAAACCGTATGGTTAACCGTCTCGGGTTAGCACTGCTGCTTTTTGCGATGATCCATATCAGGCCAAAAACAGCCGGCAGGAGTGAGCCATAAGCAAAAACCTGGGCCATGAAAGAAAGCGTTATGGAAAGCGGATCGTAGCGCCCGGGGAAAAAAGGTCTGAACATGCACAAAACAATTACCATACTGATCAATAGTGCCGCCAGGATATGTTTTGCCATATAGGATTTTTTGAGATGAATGTATTGGTATACGCACAGTGTCTGTTTCAGGTTGTGGTTTCCGCTAAGGTTTATTCAACTGCTTTGGTTGTACAGCCTTCTAAAATCCGGACGTGATTAAGATCCGTTGTGATTTGCTTTCAATATGCGTATGTTTTCAGGTACATTGCGGCCGGCAATGGTGCCCTTGTGGTTGTGATTTGCTTCCTGTGCGTATGCTTTCAGGAGTCCTGTGCGCAACGACCAACGAACGAAACCCTCCCGGCTTTTGCCTGAATAAATCCTGAACAATTTGATCCACAATGCGTTTCTATTCATGATAGCAGGCTTGCCTACGCGGCAGGCAGGCAGCTTTTTAATGCAAAATTTCACAATTCCGCATTTCGCATTTGGCGTAACTTGCATAGTAACACTTTCAACATGAGCGAAACAATTGCACGTCCGCAGCTAACGGCCAAAGATTTTGCTACTGATCAGGAGGTACGCTGGTGCCCCGGCTGCGGCGATTATTCCATATTGGCCCAGGTGCAGAAAATTATGCCCGGGCTTGGTATTCCAAAGGAAAATATTGTCATCATCTCCGGTATCGGTTGCAGCAGCCGTTTTCCGTATTACATGAATACTTACGGCATGCACTCGATTCATGGCCGCGCCACTGCCATTGCCAGCGGACTGAAGGCCAGTCGCCCGGAGTTGAGCATATGGATTGTAACCGGCGATGGCGATGGCCTGAGCATTGGCGGCAATCATACCATTCACCTATTGCGCCGCAATTTTGATGTAAATGTAATGCTGTTCAACAACCAGATCTATGGTCTTACCAAGGGACAGTATTCTCCCACTTCGGAAGAAAAGAAGATTACCAAGTCCACACCTTTTGGCAGCATTGACCATCCGTTTAACCCGCTGGCGCTGGCCATGGGCGCCGATGCCACCTTTGTGGCCCGCAGCATGGACCGCGACCCCAAACACCTGCAGGAGACACTTATACGAAGTTATAAACACAAAGGCGCTTCCTTTCTCGAGATCTACCAGAACTGCAACATTTTCAACGACGGCGCTTTTGAAATATTCACTGAAAAAAGCACCAAGCCCGACCACACGCTGTTCCTGGAGCATGGCAAACCGCTGATCTTCGGTGCGCAAAAGGACAAGGGTATCAGGCTGGACGGCTTTAAGCCGGTAGTAGTGCCATTGGGCAGTGAATTCAGCGCCGACGATTGCTGGGTGCACGACGAACGGGATTTTTATAAAGCCCAGATCCTCGTGCGGATGTTCGATCAGCCCGGCGAAAACAGTCTGCCCCGTCCGTTCGGAGTTTTTTATGAAACCGATCGCCCCTGTTATGAGGACATCATGCGTTTGCAGATTGAAGAAGTGATTGCTTCCAAAGGCAAAGGCGACCTCGACAAATTATTGCGCGGCAATGAAACGTGGGTGATAAGTTAGTATAAATGGTGATTGGTTAGCATAAAAAAAATAGCCAGCGATGGATATCGCCGGCCTGTGCTTACCTCTGAAACCACAAAAAGAAAGAAGTTCAACTATATTAATATAGAAATTACTTTAAGGGCTATACGATCAATCGCTATAGAATGAAAAAAGTCCGGGAGAAGTTTCTTTGGAAAGGACGCTTACGTAAAAACAATCGGGAGAATTTTACGACACCACGCCTTTCTGCTTCTTCGGTTTAAAGGGTAAATGATACAATAAATCTACACAACGGGTCAGGGCAAAATCAGCACCATCTTTTTGCGGTCAGGATGCACACGTCAAGAGCACTGTAAACAGAGGTATTCAGTATATTTTCAAGGGTGGCAGATACAAACCTGGAATCGGAACCATCCGTTTGCCGGGTCAATAATTTATTGTCAATAGCAAATCACAGTAGATTGGAGCGTAACCGGAAATTGGATGGTTGGAAAACGGAGATTGGATTCCCATTGTGCTTTAACGGATGAGGTTAGTCATGCAAAGCGTAAGCGCGGTAAAAATAAAGAGTGTTTTCTTAATAATCAATATTTTTTTGAATAATTTTTAGAGAGGGGATGGAATGATTGAAAGTATGCATGAATGCAATTCGGGTAGTTGGGTATAGAGCAGGCCGGCGCCTGTCTGCAAAAGGCATTGGCTGCAAAAAAGCGTTGCTGTGTTACCACGTTCACTACCTGAACTTTGCGTCACGGATTCAATTTGCTTTCAATTCTTTCTCTGCAGCTTTCAGCACCTTGCCCTTCTTGTATTCATACCACCAGACCGGCGCGGTTTTCTTCATGAGTGAATCAATATGCCGCATGCCAAACAGGTTCCATACGCCCTTCAGCTTACCCAGCATGGAAGATTGCAACGCCCTCAGGCTCATGGCAAAACCACTGTCGAGGTATTCCATATGATGCCAGTAACCGGCAGGCATGAACAACGTGTCGCCATGATTGAGAATCACTTCATATCCCTTCGCCAGCTTCAGTGCAGGGAACTGGTTATAGTCGGGCCGGCCGTTTTCGCCATAGTTGGAAAAGTCGGCCATGCTCAGCACTTCAAAGGGTTTCCGGTACAGTTTATACTGTTCTTCGTAAGGAAATAACAGTACTTTCTTGCGGCCCACGAACTGCGTATGCAAAATGTGTGAAAGGTCAATATCAAAGTGCATGTGGGTGATGCTGGTGGCGCCGCCAACAAACAACATGGGGAATTTTTTTACAAACCCCTTCATCAGGTGATCGGGCCAGGTAAAATCTTTGGTAAGCTGCGGCGCATGTTCAAAAATATTGAACAGGAAAATGCGCCAGCCTGCAGGGCCCTGGCTGATCATATCAATATATTCGCCAAAGGTCTTGTAATCGTCGGCCGTATTGATGGGTGTATATGCATCACTCTTCACATTGTTGTACAACGCAACACGCTTATGACCTACGATCTCTTTGAAGAACTGCCAGTTCCACTTGTGATAAGCGGGCCAGTTTTTTGCAAGACCGGTTATAACCAGGGGAGTCATGGTCTGGTAATAACGCTGCTGAAATTCTTCGGCACTGATGGTCTCTATTCGGTCAACAGGTTGAAGACGCATGCAAAAAAAAATTTGGGCAAATTTAGGATTAAACCCGGATTAAAAAATTGACTTTGCTCATGGGAAACAATGATATGCATTAGTTGTTTGATAAAGGCAGGCATTTTCCCTTGTTGGATCCGTATCCATTGATTATTCCAGCACTAAATCAACTATAATGGTATTAACGATTCATCCAGAAAATCCGCAGGCCCGCAAAATTGCCACCGTGGTGGATACGCTGCAGAAAGGCGGCGTGATCATTTACCCCACCGATACCATCTACGGATTGGGATGCAGCATACATAACCAGCGCGCCATCGAAAGGATCTGCCGTATAAAAAATATTGATCCCGCCAAAGCCCAGTTCTCTTTCATCTGTCATGATCTGAGCGACCTGAGCCGATATGCCAAAAGCATTTCCACACCTGTTTACCGCATCCTCCGAAGCCATTTGCCCGGACCATATACTTTCATATTGCCTGCCAGCAAGGAAGTGCCGCGCATTCTGAAGACCCGCAAAAACACGGTGGGATTGCGCGTGCCCGACAACAACATTGCCCGCGCCATTATCAAAACACTGGGCCATCCAATCCTCAGCACTTCGCTTCCGGGCGATA
>Ga0182792_1002514_pt1 | contig 12855 bp, 8 predicted proteins | sample Passage237B_FD_130497 | JGI IMG/M metagenome (GOLD analysis project Ga0182792, IMG submission 130497) | Cellulose adapted compost microbial communities from Newby Island Compost Facility, Milpitas, CA, USA - Passage2 37B (version 2) (version 2) ...
GAAATTAATGCGCGGCTCGCGGGCATGTTGCAGCACGTGCTGTGCGGATCGCGAGTGGCGCACTACATCAAAGTGATGATCAGAGACAAAATCGGCTCCTTTGCCACCGCACAAGATTGCGAAAATTTTCTGCGCGACTGGTTGTTCCAATACACCACCGGCCGCGAAGATTTGGACTGGGAAACCCAAGCGCGTTATCCCCTGCGCGAGGCTGCTGTAAAAGTGAGTGAGCACCCGGCAAAACCCGGCTATTACACCTGCATGATTCACTTGGTACCGCATTATCAAGCTGACCAGATGGTCTCTGAACTGGAGCTCGTCACCGAGCTGATTCAATCGGGAGGTGGCAGCTGATGGCATCGTTGGATAAAGATCGCAATCTGCGCGAATCCATTCTGGACCGGCTGTTTGATGAAGATCCGGGAGTCAGTGTGGATTCGGAAAAATCGCGGCAGCGCAAACTCAAGGATTTGCGCAACAGCGTGCGGCGGGATCTCGAAAATCTGCTCAACAGCCGCTACCGCATTATTTCCACACCGGATGAATTGCACGAGGTGGAGAGCAGCCTGCTCAATTACGGCCTGCCCGATCTCGCCACCGTCAATATGCTGGACGTGACCAAACGCCGGGAATTTACCCGCAGTATCGAAAATATTATTCGCACCTTCGAACCGCGCTTTAAAAGCGTTTCCGTGCGCTATATCGACAACAATGAAAAATCAGACCGCACTTTGCGATTTCGCATCGATGCCGTCATGTATGCCGACCCGGCACCGGAAATTGTCGTATTCGACTCAGTGTTGGAGCCGGTGCTGCGCGCCGTTACCGTAGAAGAATCGAAACATGGCTGACGAATTACTTCCCTATTACGAAAAAGAGCTAGCGTTTATTCGCCAAATGGGTGCGGAGTTCGCCAAAGAACATCCGAAAATCGCCGGGCGTCTGGGCATTCACAACGACACCATCGAAGATCCCCACGCTTCGCGCTTAATTGAAAGTTTTGCCTATTTGAATGCGCGCATTCAGCACAAACTCGACGACGACTTTCCAGAGTTGAGCGATGCCATTTTGGGTGTGATGTTTCCGCATTATCAGCGGCCAATTCCGTCCATGTCAGTGGTGCAATTTGTTCCGGATGAGGATCAGCTCGACAGCCATTTTTGTATTGGCAAAGATACGCTGGTAGAAACCGAGCAATTCCAAGGTGAAAACTGTCGCTTTGCCACGATTTACGATGTGGATTTGTGGCCTATCAAAATAACCAACGCCAGCCTGATCGGCCGGCCATTTGCAACGCCGGGCACATCACAAGTGCGCGGCGCCGCCAGCGTGTTGAAAATTTCTCTCCAGACATTCAACGACGCTATTTCCCTGCAGGAAGTCGCACCGAAAAAACTCCGGTTATTTCTTAAAGGCCAACCGCTTTATACCTACCCGCTGTACCAATTGTTATTAAATGGCTGCCTCGATGTTTTTACCGCAACATCTGAAGGCGATGTCAACCCAGTGCGTCTCGGCAGTCATGCGATTAAACCCGTAGGTTTTAAACACGACGAAGGCCTGCTGCCTTATCCGGCAAATTCCGCCATCGGTTATCGCTTGCTGACGGAATTTTTTGTATTCCCGGAAAAATTCATGTTTGTCGATATAGAGTTGGCGGGGAAAATTCCGGCCACCGCGACTAATCGGCTCGATTTATATTTTTATTTCAATACCGCCGATATCGAACTCGAACACAACGTATCGGCGGAATCTTTTGCGCTCGGCTGCAGCCCTATGGTGAATTTATTCAGCCATAAAGCTGATCCGATCAAAATTGATCAGACGCAGATGGAATATCAAATCGTGCCCGATGCGCGCCGTCCGATAGGCTACGAAATTTATTCCGTCGACAAAGTCACTGCCACCACCTCATCCGGTGAGACCAGTGATTATTTGCCGTTTTATGGTTTGACCCACAAAGAACAAAACGACGACCGCCGCGCCTATTGGTATTGCCAGCGCCGGCCAGCAAAAATGGGTTATTACGAGCGCGATGAAGGTACTGACATGTACCTGTCGTTGGTGGATTTGAATTTCAACCCGAATCAACCGTTCGATCGCACTCTGGTAATCAACACCACCTGCAGCAATCGCGATCTTCCGGGCAAATTGCCATTCACGTTGGATCACCCGCGCTTGCAATGCGTCAATGGCGCGCCGCCGTGCAGTCGCATTCGTTGTTTGACGCAACCCTCGAGCACCATCCGGCCGCCGTTAAAAAATCGTGCGCGCTGGCGGTTGATCTCCCACCTGAATCTGAATCTGCTTTCCATCAGCGGGCAGGGCAACTCGACAGAAGCTTTTAAAGAAATTCTGCGCTTATATGATTTTAAGGAAACATCGGTAACGCGCGGGCTGATCGAGTCCGTGCAGTCCGTGCGCGCCAAGTCGATCAGCGCGCCGCTCAATATCGACGGCCATGCGACCATCTGCCGCGGCTTCGAAATTGAAATCGAACTCGATGAAAATTTGCTGACCGGTAGCAGTAGCTATTTGTTTGCCACGGTGCTGGAGCACTTTTTTGCGCTTTACTGCCCAATCAACTCATTCACACGCACGCTGGTGCGTTTGAAAGGTAAAGAAGGATATCTGAAAAAATGTCCACCAAGATCCGGCGAAAAAATACTGCTGTAATCGAGCGGTTGCTGCAGTTGCCCGAACTGGTGCCATTTTTCCAGGCGGTGCGCCTGCTCGAGCGAGCAGCGGTGCTGCACAATCGCGCCCGCGGCGGCACCGTGATGAATGAGCGCACAGTGGGGCACTTTACGCCGCCCATGACCGAATTCGCGCGCTTTTCCGCGTATTTATCGCTGGGATTTCCAGGCAGCGAAATTATCCGTATCCAAAAGGAAAATGCCGGCAAAGGCTCGCGCTGGCATGTGACCGTCGGTTTTATGGGATTAACCGGCTCAACCGGTGTATTGCCATTTCACTACACGGAAATTCTGTTCCAGCGTTTGAAGATGCGCGATGAGTCGCTGCGGGACTTTCTCGATCTGTTCAATCACCGCATCGTCTCTCTGTTTTTCCAGGCCGGGGTGAAATATCGTTTGCCCCTCGCTTATGAGCGGCAGAAATTGATCCAACAGCGGCGCGAGCGTTTGGATTCCCATACCCACGCCATTCTGTCGCTGTTGGGACTGGGCACGGATCACTTGCTGGATCAGCTCAAGCTTAACCACGAATCGCTGGTATTTTTCGCGGGTCTGTTAAGCCAGCGCACCCGCCCGGCGAACAGCCTGCGCCAATTGCTCGCGTATTATTTTGATGTGCCGGTAGAGGTGCAGGAATTTATCGGCGAGTGGCACGACCTGATTGAAGATGTGCGCTCGCGTCTGCCTTATCCGGGCAACCCAATGGGACAGAACGCCTGCCTCGGCAAATCCGCAATTCTGGGTGGTAAAGGCTGGTTCGCGCAGGGCAAAATACGCGTCCTGATCGGGCCATTGAACGCGGAACAATTTCAGCGCTTCGCCCCCGGAACCACCACCTTGCGCCAACTCAATGAGATCGTGAAGTTGTATTCCGGCAGCGAGTTGGATACCGAGTATGTGTTAAGAGTCGCGCGGCGACATATTCCGCGCCGGATTCAGTTGCGCCAGGAGAGCCCTCCCACCATCGGCTGGGATACCTGGCTGGCGAGCCAAGTGACACACACCGACAGGGACGACACTTTGGATATTCGGGTGTCCTCTGCGCGCCTCAATTGAGCGTGCAGAAAAATCAATAATTCACCATTTAACAAGCGTTAACGCAGAGAAGGAAATCCTATGATCAGCATCGATCTCAAGGCTCTTGTAGGCAAGCTGAATGAACCCACCCGCATCGCCCTCGAAGGCGCCGCCGGTTTGTGTTTATCCCGCACTCACTACAACGTGGAAATCGAGCACTGGCTCATCAAGCTGCTGGAGAACAGCGACAGCGATATCAACGCAGTACTCAAAAAATACGAGGTGAATCCGGGCCGGCTGCACCAGCAGCTCAACGCGGAATTGGACCGCATCCGCGCCGGCAATACCCGCGCCCCCGCACTGTCCCCCAACATCGTCGATCTCGCCAAAAACGCCTGGTTGTTGGCGTCTGTGGAATATGGCCACGGGCTCGCGACTTCAGCCCATGTGCTCGCCGCGCTGCTGCTGGATGAAAATCTGCGCCGCCAGGTCAATGTGGAAGAGCTTCGCAAAATAGCCCCCGAATCCCTGCGCGATATGGTGCGTGCGACGGTCGGCACGACGGGCGAGTCTTCCAGCTCCGTCCAGGGTGATGTAGACGCTGTGGACGGCCCCGCTGTCGCGGCCACACCCAGCAAAACTCCCGCGCTGGATAAATTCACGGTCAATCTCACCGAAGCGGCCAAGCAAGGGAAAATCGACGCGGTTCTCGGGCGCGACGAAGAAATCCGTCAGATCATCGATATTCTGATCCGCCGCCGCCAGAACAATCCCATTCTCACTGGTGAAGCCGGCGTGGGCAAAACCGCCGTGGTGGAAGGGTTTGCGATGCGCATCGCCTCTGGCGACGTGCCCGATCCGCTAAAAGGCGTGATTGTGCGCAGTCTCGACCTGGGTCTACTGCAGGCCGGAGCCAGCGTGAAAGGTGAATTTGAAAACCGCCTGAAATCCGTGATTGCCGAAGTTAAAGCATCACCCGAACCCATTATCATGTTCATCGATGAAGCCCACACCCTGATCGGCGCCGGCGGCAAAGAAGGGCAGGGTGATGCCGCCAACCTGCTCAAGCCCGCGCTAGCCCGCGGCGAATTGCGCACCATCGCGGCGACCACCTGGGCCGAATATAAAAAATATTTCGAACGCGATCCCGCGCTGACTCGCCGCTTCCAGGTTGTAAAAATCGAAGAGCCCAGTGAAGCCAAAGCCATCGACATGATGCGCGCCATTTCCGTCATGCTGCAGAACCACCACAAGGTGCGCATTCTGGATGAAGCCATTGTGGATTCAGTGCGATTGTCGAGCCGCTATATCACCGCACGACAATTGCCGGACAAATCTGTCAGCCTGCTCGATACCGCCTGCGCGCGCGTGGCTCTGAGTCAAAGCGCGACTCCCGCAGCAATCGAAGATACTCGCCGCCGTATCACCCAGTGCGACACTAATATTTTGTCGCTCGAGCGCGAAAACGCCACCCTGGGCAATTGCGAGGAAACCATCGCGCAATTGAAAGCAGAGCGCACGGAACTTGAAGAGACCCTGAAACAACAGGAAATTCAGTGGCAGCAAGAGAAGGAAGTCGTAGCGCAGATTCACGAGCTGCAAGACAAAATCGAAGAGGACTTTCAATTCTCCCGCAAACCCGGGGACGCGCCGGAAAATAAAGATCGCCAGCCGCTAAGCGCAGAACAGCTGCAAGACATCAAAAATCAGCTGCACGCGTTGATCGCAAAACTGGAAGATATTCAGGGTGAGGAGCCCATGATCCAGATTAATGTCGACAGCCAAGCCATCGCTGAAGTTGTCGCCAACTGGACAGGAATTCCGGTCGGCAAAATGGTCGCCAACGAAATTCAGCAGGTGCTCAATCTCGGCCAGCATTTGGGCGAGCGCGTCATCGGTCAGCCCCACGCCTTGGAAGCTATTGCGCAAGCCATCCGCACCTCCCGCGCCGGCCTCACCGATCCGCGAAAGCCTGTAGGCGTGTTCTTTATGGTCGGATCGAGCGGTGTGGGTAAAACCGAAACCGCGCTGGCGCTGGCGGATATTCTTTATGGCGGCGAGCAAAACATCACTGTCATTAACATGTCCGAGTTTAAAGAGGAGCACAAAGTCTCCATGCTGCTCGGTTCACCTCCGGGATATGTCGGTTACGGCGAAGGTGGCGTGCTGACCGAAGCTGTGCGCCGCAAACCTTACAGTGTGGTGCTACTCGACGAAATGGAAAAAGCCCATCCCGGCGTGCAGGATGTTTTCTACAACCTCTTCGACAAAGGCACCATCCGCGATGGCGAAGGGCGCGATATCGATTTCCGCAATACCGTCATCATCATGACCTCGAATGCCGGCGAAGAGCATATCCGAGCCATGTGCGCCTCCAGCGAAACCAAACCCGATCCGGAAACGCTGCTGGAGAATTTCCGTCCACAACTTCTGCGTTATTTCAAACCGGCATTTTTGGGTCGCACCACGGTTATTCCCTATTACCCGCTGGGCGACGAGGATCTGATGAAGATCTGCCAGATCAATATGCGCCGCATCGAAAAACGCGTTCGCCAGAGCTACAACGCGCAGTTCAGCTATGACGAAGATGTACTGCTGCACATTGTTGCGCGCAGTCAGGAAGTGGATACAGGCGCGCGCAATATCGAAAACATCCTGACCCGCAGTATGCTGCCCGAGTTGGCGTCTGAGTGCTTGAGCCGCATGGCCAATGGCGAGGAAATCAAAAAGGTGCATGTGGGCTGCACGGAGGAGGGCACATTTACCTATCAGATTCAGTGATAGGTAAATGATCGCCCATAAAAAAACCCGGTTTTTCACCGGGTTTTTTTATTTCTTCTCTGCGGGTGGCGGCAGTAGCTCGTACTGCTCGTTGGGAATATACGGAGGTAGAACCGGATCGAAAAGGTCGCCGTAAAGATTGTGCAGCACCAGCTTCTGCTCCACTTTCTGATCGCTTTTGCGATCCTGCCAGGGCACAACGTACAAATATTTCGGCAGTTCCGTATTGCCTTTGATCACGGTAGTTTCCAAATCAATTTGATCCGCCCGCTGCGCACTGACAGAAGTCGCCAGAGACATAAGCGCGGCGAAGATCAGCAACCATATTTGTTTTTCCATAAATCCTCCTAACGTCCCAGGCTTTGCGTCAAGTTTTCCACCCAGGCTTTGGTGGCTTCGTCATCTTTTTCCAGTTTGAGATAAGCTTGGTAATAATCCACCGCAGCAACGGTGTTCTGCAGATAAATATCCTGCAGCAACGCCATGTTGTACAACGCATTGACATATTGCGGAGACAACTTGAGAGCTTCCGCGTAATGCTGCTCCGCTTTCTTAAATTCGCCGTTTTCCACCGCCAGCAGACCAGCGAGATTATGAGCCTGCACCGTGCGCGGATACGCGGCAAGAATTCGGGTAACGGTTTTGTCAGCGGCGGCAAAGTTATTTTGCTGATATTGGCTGAGCGCCAGATTCAGCCACAACTCCGCGACATCGGTACGCTCGCACAATAAAGACTCCAACACATTTTCCGCCTTCTTGGGCTGCTGCTGATCCAGTTGCGCCAGCGCCTCCTGAAAACGCGCCGCTTGGGACGGCGTTAGCGATTCAATGCCCGCAGATTTTTGTTCCTGCTTGCCCCCTGTAGTACCGCAGGCGCTCAGCAACATCATCAGCGCCATGCCAATCCAAATTTTCCACCCACTCGTTAAGCGCATGTTCAATACCTAGAATTTGATTTGTGCCACAGAGGTCTCGAATTTACCCGGGCGAGCATAGCGGGCCGGGAAGAGATCCTTGAGATTCTTCAGACTGGTTTTGACTGCGGGATCATAGATGCCCTGAGCAATCCGGCTGACGTTGGTTTCATAAAATTCGATCGCCTTGTCTTCGAACGGAAACGCTTGGTCTTCCAGCAGCAGGTTGTACTGTTCCAATTCATCCGCATTCAGATTTCTGGGGCGCTCTGATTCAAGAAGGGCTACAGAAAAACTGCGATAAATATCGCCGATCGCTAAAGTGGAGCGGGTAACAAACTCGGCATGGCCATAAACCGCTGCCTGTCCGTACAACTTGACCGAATCCTGCATAGCGGCCTTTTTGGCCTGCAACGATTTCTCCAGGGGATTTACCAGACGAACTTTTTCATATTCCTTGCGTCGCGCTTCCGCTAAATCAAACGATGCACTGGCGGCAAGAAACTGGGTTCTGTCCGTCTTGTCCGACTTGGCTGCTTTGGTATCTGCATCAACAATTGCGCGCAGCCAAAATGCTCTTTTCTCCGCATCCGCGAGTTTTGCATAAATGTCAGCAACTCGAGACATGGCCTCCATATTTTGGGCATAGGGACGTTTGTAGTTATTGGCGTAGTCTCGATAAGCGCGCAGCGCTGAGAGATAATCGTTTTTCTCTTGATAGAGTTCCGCCGCCTGCCACAGCGCCGCCATTTTTTCCTGCTCGGTGGACACGTAGTCTGTCAGTTTCTCAAACTCCCGCGCCGCATCGAGACTGCGACCGGCATTGAGATAAGCCACGGATAATTTTTTTGTGACTTCCGACTGGAGCGTATGTTTGGGATATTCGCGCTTAAAGGCATTCAAATAATGAATGGCCTCATCCCATTTAGCTGTGTCCATAAAAATCGCAATCGCGTCGTAGGTGGCCACGGGCGCAAGTTCCGATATAGGGGCCTCGCGTTGCACACGCAGAAATTCCCGCGCTGCTGCTTCCGAATTTCCTGTCTTGGCCACAGTTTCGGCTTGGCGATAAATACTTAATGCCAACTTATCCGAAAGATCCTTTTTATTTTTCGCCGCCAGATTGGGATTGGCCAACAGATCACGATAGACATTTTCGGCGTCGGCGTAGTTCTGCTGATCGAAGTACGCCTGAGCTTTCAGCAGATTGACCTCTTCACGCACATCTGCGGAGGCGGTATCCGGCAACAGATTGGCCAAGCTAGTAACTTGGTCGCGTAGACCGGCTTTAAAGGCCAGCTGCACAGCATTCTTCACAATCAGCGGCGCCTGCTTATCTCCGGGATAGAGTTGAGCGTAGCGCTGGGCATAGCTCAAATGTTTATCCAGCAGAAGTTTCTTTTGCGATTCCGAAGCCTGACGTTGCAATTTGTCGGTGAGAAATACCGCAGCGTAAGCGGAATCCTTGTCCAAAATAATGTCGCCATCAAAAGCGGCCAGCTCGTAAAAGTGGAGCGCGCGCTCATCGGTTTGCGCCTGACTCAGCAGTTCCGCATAGAGTTGATAAATCTTGTCCTGCCGTGCGTAGCTGGAATAATCCTTCAGATAACGGTCGTACCAAGTTTTTGCGCTTTCATAAAACGGCGTTTTCTTGGTGCTGCGGTAGCGTGCATGATCTTGCCCGGCAAGCAACACGATGTTTTCCCGAATGGTGGCGATGGCCAATTTTTTATCGGCCTCGCTCACGCTAACTTTGGGATTGCGCCAAAACTGGGAGCCGGGTTCGTAACGGGAATAAAATCCAGAAAAGGCTTCGCTGTACTGAGCGAAAAACTGTTTGTCTTTCCAGATTTTGATAACCGCCAACCCCGCGCGAATCACATTAGCATCGTAGGGGTGATTTTTAACAAAGCCCTCATAAGTGGCGACGGCATCGGAATAGCGCTCCTGTTTCAGCTGGAGCTCTGCAACCGTCTTATAGGTTTGGTAGGCATATTCATTGGTGTTGTTGCTGGCGAAATATTCCTGAATAGCGGAATGCCCGCCCAAATAAACAAATGCGAGACCAATCGCCCGGAAGTATTCGCCAAATAGCTCCTGATCTGCTTTGTCGAGCTGACTTTCAGGCAAAAAGCCATGTTGATGCACGGCGAGAAAATAATCGTCCAGCGCCTCTTCATACATTTCTTGCTTGTAACGTGCCCAACCACGTTTAAATAATGCTTTTTCCTGGAATGCTTCCTGGTCGCGGGCATCAATGACATCGGTATAGGCCATCTCTGCATCAAGATAATGACCTTTTACAAACGCGTTTTCGCCGATACGAAATTTCGCTTCCACAAAATAGGGGGTATTGGGATAACGCTGGACCATTTTGTCCAAAGACTCGACCGCTTTTTCTGCTTCTCCTACTTGGTCGTAGGCCTTCGCCAGCTGATACAGCAGATGGTCATTACCTGCAGCGTCTGGGAATTTGTTGAGCGTATCGGTCAATAAAACAATGGTATTGCGGACGCGCTTTTCGTAAGCGGGATCATCAAGAACAACCGGGCTTTCACTCGATGTAGCTTTTGGATTTTCATCGAGAGCCAATTCCAGCTCGGCAATACGGGTAACGGCGCCGACCCGTAATTTATCGTTTTGATCTGCGTTCTTCACGTAATCGTAATACGCCTGTTTAATCTCTTCCTTGCTGCGGGAGACGGTGGTCGACGATTCCGTTCGGGTGGGCTTTACCGGTTTATCCAAATCACCTAGCGTGCCGGTTTGTTGGGGTTGCGAGCTGCATCCGCACAACATCAAGCTGGCGACGGCGGAGCAAAGCAGGGATTTTTTAAGGTTTGTCATAAAGTTGCGCCATACCGAATTTGGCTTGACTTAAGTAGCTGTTCAGAATGCTGATACGGGAATCAATTTTCTGCAGCGTGATTCCTTCCAAAAGCGCTTTGTATTGAGCGTGTAATGCCGAATATTGCGCTGACATTCCAAGTGTCGAACTTGCGTCGCGCATCGCCAGCAGGTTCTGGTAATTATTCAGCACGAAATTCGGAATGCCGTTCTGAGATCCATAAATTTCCGCAGCCTTGCTATCGAATTCTCTGATCAGCGTAATCGACGAATCAAAGTTGCTGCCTTTGAGCTTCTGCTGCCAATTCTCCAGCTCACGGATTTTATTTTCATAATGGCGGATGGCTTTTTGATAGGAAGTCGCGGCAGCGGCACCATCTTTAGCTTCCACCTGCGCGGTGGGTAATAACAGATAGGCTTCGTCCACGCTTAAATCCGCTGGAGTTTTCTCCGTCAGCAGAGCAAAAGCGTTGGCGGCTCCAGCGAAGTCGCTTTGGTAAGCCGCAGCCAAGCCAATGCCCATCAGCGCTTTATTCATGGATCCGCTGTTGAGTGCGACTTTTCTAAAAGTGTCGCGCGCGTCGCGGTAAAACTCATAATTTAATTGGGAGTAGCCCAGCACTACCAGGATGCGGTTGCGCAATTCCGGATCTCCACCGGTCAGATCCAGCGCTTTAATCGCTTTTTCAAATTCGATATGAGCTTCCGTCCACCAGCCTTGACGCAAAAAGGCGGTTCCTTCATTTAATTTCACATGGCTGAAATAGGGGGAAGTTTCGGGAATGTCTCGGTAATACGTCAGGGCTTTGCGATGTTGTTTCAGGCTTTGTAACGCATAACCCATTAACAGATGGTAATAATGGTTATTGCCAATACTGAGATCGCGTACCTCAACTTTACTGAGGGCCGCTTGCACGCCGCTCCAGTTACTGCGGGATTCATAATATTTGGCCAGCAGAAGGTAATAATTGGAAAGGGCAATCGGATTGCTCTGCTTTTTCAGACCTTCCGCCAGAGCCTGAATGGTGGCGGTGTCATTATGGCGATACAGATAATCGAGCAGGACATCAAATTCCTTTTTGCTCGCATTTTGCAGCAGAAGATTTTGATTGGCTCGTATGGCGGCCAATCCCTCCAGGATTGGAGCAGAGGCGACCTTTCGCGCCAAATCCTCGATTCCGTTTGCAGGTTGCGCGGGATACTTCTTCAAATACTGACGAAAAAACTGATCGAGAAATTCCTGGTACTTTTGATCCGCCGCCTCCAGCTCATTCGGCTGGGACACAGCTGGAGCGCCAGCGCGAGCCTGCGCGGTAGCAAAGAAGGGGAGAGCCAGACAAGCTGACAGCGCGACCAAGAGTAAGCAGATCTGCACGAGTGGCCATCCACATGGCCGTTTCTTCCTGAAGACGTATGACATGGGGCACCTATGGGACTACCGCCAAAACCCGGCGGCCATGATCGATCAAAAAACAGCCAAAACACTCACTGCCACTCAGCAAATCCGCGGCCCAGCACAGGTTCCAGCACGGCGGGTAATGATAATGCGGGATGGGCATTTTGTCTGCCCTGAGGTTGGGATACTGTGGGCTGGTCCCGGGGCTTAATCTTCGAATTCCGCGTAGGTATATAAAACTCCGCTGATTTCAATTTCTGGGCTACTTACCGTAGGCGTTCCGGTAATGCAATTTGCAAAGGGCGCACATAAGCCCTCAAATTCTTCCGAAAGACATCCTTCTCTGATCTGATGCTTTAAAGGGAAATCGGCGTAGGGAATTGTTCGGTAATTTTATTACTCAATGCATCATCGCACAAAGGCGCGGCCCATTTTCAAATGCTATGAATATCAAACTCCGGGGAAATTTTTTGTTTGATAAAACCTAACAAATCCTGGGTTTTCTTATGCGATCTTTTTATGGTCGAATTCCACGTGATGTTTGGAAATTGGATCGAGTTTTATCAGATTTTCATTCATGCCCGCGCAGTATCTAAAAAAATTAATTTCCCACGCACAGAAAATTAGACACTTTTACCTGCACATTCGATCCGATTCATTTGGACCACAATCCGAACAAGGCCAATTCTTCCAGGCGCATATAAAATCTATTTTATAATCAAACAAATGGCCTCAATCAGCATCAAACTCGATTTTCAGTTAATTTAGCCGATCTGAATGCTTCTATGCATGACCCGATCGTCATAGCTTATTTTTTGCAATTTCTTAAAGACATTCCGGATCGAATATCGAATAAATACTTTTCTCCGGACATATCTCTAACAATTACACAGTCATCTTCCACATCCGTGGTTTCGATCACATCAGGCAAATTTTTCCGCCACATAAATTGGCCATAGTTATCAAATGCTAGCAGCTCGTCCTCTGCGGAAAAAATCACATATTCGGGCGACCCTGCCTCCACCCACTGCACCAGTGATATATCGTGAATTTCGTTCACGGTAGCTAAGCCTTCCTTTTCTATCACGAACACTCCTTGTTCCACACCTATAAATATAAAACCGTTTCTACTTAGAATTTCTGGTTCAATTTCAGCTCGGTTAACATTTAACACTATTGTTCTACCATCATATCTAACTACCCA
>Ga0182792_1002517_pt1 | contig 12839 bp, 8 predicted proteins | sample Passage237B_FD_130497 | JGI IMG/M metagenome (GOLD analysis project Ga0182792, IMG submission 130497) | Cellulose adapted compost microbial communities from Newby Island Compost Facility, Milpitas, CA, USA - Passage2 37B (version 2) (version 2) ...
CCAGTACCTCTGGGTCGACCACCTGCATCCATTCCTGCGATTGGAACGATTTGTTGCCGGCAGCGTAGATGTATTCCCCGAAAGCCAGATGGCCTATGGGAGCGCCATCAATGTTGTGTCCAGCGATCTCGCGCAACACCTCGGCGCTTGGAAAGGCAACCTTGCTGCCAACATGGGGAAGTCGACGATGGGAGGGAACGAATGTCAGTCCGTTGCCGTTCTTGCGTAAAACACCGAGCACGCGGATGTTGATCCGATACTTGAGATACTGCTCACGCAAATCCTCCGGAATAGGCCTTTCCTCGCGAACTGCACGGATGTTGAATTCCTCGCCGGAGCCAAACGACAGCTTGCCCTCAGAGGAAAAGGAGGCAATGCGACCCAACACCGCCTCATCGGGTGTCTCCAGTTGGACGATAAGGAATTGCCCGTGCATCGGGATGTTCTGGAACTCGTTTCGGTACGGCAAAACGAGGTCGGCGTGGAATTCCATGCCTCCCTGCTGGAAACCACGAAAGATTCCGACGACCTGTTCTCTGGGAAAGAGTTGAATTTCTGCCATGTTGTTCTCCCTTATCCGTACCGACGCTGCGCAGGATCGGCGTCCTGCAGCTGAAACGCATCCAATGTGCCCGCGTCGCCACCGAGACTCGAACGCACACCCTCGTAGATGAAGTCCTGCAAAATATCGAAGTCGAAATCGACCAGCGCCGCATTCTCATGCGCCTTTTGCAGGCAGCGTGGGTAATGGGGAACGGGAAAACCGTTGATCGCATCCGCAAGCATTGACCCGAGAATTGCCTGGGACTCGCTGACTTGTGGAACAAAGATGTCGATTGGCCACACGGGATCGCGGCGGTGGGAGCCAAACTTCACCAGGAACATTTTGCCGCCGACGAACTTGTTGATTTCGCCGCCCTCGCCAGTACGGTCATCGCCTCGTGCGAACTCTGACCAGACGTATGCCTTTTCCTCCACTTCGCGGGGTACCTCGACGTAGGCGGGGTAATCAGTCTGAAGCACGCCTTCCAGCGCCATGGCCAAGCGATACCGAGAAAGCACCTTGCTGTGCTTGGCTACACCCGCGAGATAAACCCGCCGCCGGCTGTTGCTCCATTGTTTGTCGATACGCTCCTTCATTCCTTGGAGCAGACGCTGGAATAGGTCTTTGGCGAAAACCTTGCTTCGGAGAAGGCCGTCGCAGATGATCAACGTGTCAGTGCCGTAATCTTTATCGAGGATCTTGAATAGGATCGCCCACTCGACCAGCTCCCGATAAACCTGAACCCAGCTGGGAGAAACCGGCTTTCCACTGTCCGTCGGTCGAATCATGTGAGAGAGCGCCTGCAGGCTGTCTACTCCCAGGAAAACCATCATTTCACCCAGTGCCGTTTTGGGCGCCCCGTCCTCAGCGAATTGGCATTGGTTGAGTTTCTGCACCGGTGTCGTGGGCGAAACTGCTTCCAGGCAGTACTCGTTATTGCTGCTATCTACGACTCGGACCAACTGAATCAGAAAGGGGTCGAACTGAAGCTGGTTATTTCCTCCATCGGTGCCAACCAGTGAGATCGACGTTGTGGCGCGCGGCTGGATTCGGCGCGTGGCACTCTTCAACGGCTGAATTTCTTCTCGCAGAGCATCCAGCACCCCTTGATCGGTTCCGATGCAGTCTGCGATGGCCTCTTTCAGTTGGGCCTGGCTTGCCGGGTCAATCATGCTCCCTCCTGACTTTTCGCTGATTCAGCGCGATGCCGACCCTTGTTGGGGAGTCCTGGCTGGGCCCTATGGTTTTCACTCATGCAGGTTCGCTCCTTTTCTATGGAGAGCGATCCGCCTGCTGCTGCAAAGTCATAATCATAAGAATGCGGACATGGGCGTTCTGGGAATCTCATAGACGGATTGTAGTGCGTGCCATATACTACCCGCAACTATCATCACAAGCATCCGTTAACCCGCATGAGCCCCAAGGATGTCTGACGAACAACTTGACGACCTTACCCAGCCGCAGCGCGATCGCCTTGCTTTCGTGGAGCTGCGTGTGCGCTTCATCGGAGATATCCGCCGCCAGGATCTGGTGTCGCGGTTTGGAATCCAGTCGGCCGCCGCCACGCGTGACCTGGCGATCTACAAGGAGCTGGCACCAGGCAACATCGATTACGACACCAAGGCCAAGTGCTATGTCCTTGGTGGAGACTTCAAGCCGCTCTTCGACTTTCCGCCTGAACGGGTTCTGTCCTGGCTGACGCAGGGCTTCGGAGACGGAGAGCCCTCCCAGCTCAAGGCGTGGGTGGCGAGCGAGATCCCGTCAAGGCTCACGCATCCCGACCTGGATGTGCTGGCCTGTGTGACCCGGGCGATCCATCAGGAGTGTCCTATTCGGGTGGAGTACCACTCGATCTCAAGCGGTCAGACCGAGCGCCAGATCGTTCCCTTTGCGCTGATCGACAACGGCCTGCGCTGGCATGTGCGGGCCTTCGATCGCAAGTCTCAGGAGTTTCGGGATTTCGTGATCACGCGGATCAAGCGCCCGGTCTTGTTGCGAGATGAAGAAGTGCAGGCCCATGAGCGCAGCGACCAGGACATCCAATGGACGCGAATCGTCGAGCTGGAACTGATTCCCCACCCAGACCAGCCACGTTCTGAGGTTACCGAGATGGACTACGGCATGCGGGATGGCGTGCTGCGCATGAAGCTCCGCGCCGCGACGGCTGGATACATTCTGCGCAAGTGGAGCGTGGACAGCTCGCCCGATCACGGCTTGAGAGGGCCGGAGTACCGGCTCTGGCTAAAGAACCCTTTGGCCCTTTACGGCGTCAGGAACGCGGTGCTCGCGCCTGGCTACCGATCGCCGGACCAAGCATGAAGAGAACGACTTGATGCAAGAAGATCCAATCAACCTCGGTCAGCTCGAAAGCCACCTTTGGGAATCCGCCAACATCCTGCGCGGTCCGGTGGATGCGGCTGACTTCAAGACCTACATCTTCCCGCTCCTGTTCTTCAAGCGGATCTGCGATGTCTGGGACGAGGAATACGCCGAGATCGTCGATGAGACCGGCGATGCCGAACTGGCCCTCTTCCCCGAGTCGCATCGCTTTCAGATCCCGGATGACTGCCACTGGAATGACGTTCGTGCCGTGGCAACCAACGTCGGCAATGCCCTGCAGCGCGCCATGCGCGAAATCGAGAAGGCCAACCCGGACACCCTGTACGGCGTTTTCGGCGACGCCCAGTGGACCAACAAGGATCGGCTCTCCGACGCGCTGCTCAAGGATCTGATCGAGCATTTCTCGCGCATCTCCTTCGGCAACAAAAACATCGCCTCCGATGTGCTGGGCGATGCCTACGAGTACCTGATCAAGAAGTTTGCAGATGCCACCAACAAGAAGGCCGGCGAGTTCTATACCCCGCGCAGTGTCGTGCGGCTGATGATCGAAATGCTCGACCCCAAGGAGGGCGAAACCATCTACGACCCGGCTTGTGGCACGGGCGGCATGCTGCTCGCTGCCGTTCAGCACGTTCAAGAACAGCATGGCGATGTGAAGCGTCTGTGGGGCAAGCTCTATGGTCAGGAAAAAAACCTCACCACCTCGTCCATTGCCCGCATGAACTTGTTCCTGCACGGCATCGAGGATTTTCAGATCGTGCGCGGCGACACCCTGCGCAATCCGGCCTTCTTCGAGGGCGATCGCTTGGCGAGCTTCGACTGCGTGATCGCCAACCCGCCGTTCTCACTGGAAAAGTGGGGTGAAGACCTATGGATGAACGATCCCTTCGGACGCAACTTCGCCGGGCTGCCCCCGTCCAGCAGCGGCGACTTTGCGTGGGTGCAGCACATGGTCAAGTCGATGGCCGAAGGGGCCGGGCGCATGGCCGTGGTGTTGCCCCAGGGCGCTCTGTTCCGCAAAGGGGCCGAGGGCAGTATTCGCCAAAAGTTACTGGAGATGGATTTGGTCGAGGCCGTGATTGGCTTGGCGCCAAACCTTTTTTATGGCACAGGCCTCGCCGCCTGCATCCTGGTGCTGCGCAAGAAGAAGCCGGCCCAGCGGCGCCAAAAGGTGATGATTGCCGACGCCTCCAGGCTCTTCCGACGCGGCCGGGCACAGAACTATCTGGAACCCGAGCACGGCCTCGAAATCCAGGGTTGGTTCGAGAAGTTCGAGGATGTGCAGGACGCGGTGCGCATCGTCGGCCTGGATGAAATCAAGGCCGAGGACTGGACGCTGAATATCTCGCGCTATGTCCTGCCGCCGTTGCAGGAGGATATCCCGCCGCTGCCAGAAGCCATTGAGTCCTTCAAGAGTGCACTCACTCGCTGCCGGGAAGCGGAAGACAGGCTGGCCAAGGTCATGGTGGAAGGAGGCTGGCTGCAATGAGTGCCCGCATTACCCAACAAAAACTCGAATCCTATCTCTGGGGCGCCGCCGTACTGCTGCGTGGCCTCATCGATGCCGGCGACTACAAGCAGTTCATCTTTCCGCTGCTGTTCTTCAAACGCATCTCGGATGTCTGGGACGAGGAATATCAGGCTGCGCTCAAGGAGTCAGGCGGCGACTTGTCCTATGCCGAGTTCGCCGAAAACCATCGCTTCCAGATACCGGATGGCGCGCATTGGAAGGACGTACGCCAGGTCCCGAAAAACGTCGGCATGGCGATCCAGTCAGCCTTGCGGCAGATCGAAGCGGCCAACCCGGACATGCTGGCCGGGATTTTTGGCGATGCGCCCTGGACCAACCGAGAGCGCCTGCCGGACGAAACCCTCAAGAATCTGATCGAGCATTTCTCGACGCAAACGCTCTCGGTCGCCAACGTGCCCGAGGACGAGCTCGGCAACGCCTACGAGTTCCTGATCAAGAAGTTCGCCGACGACTCCGGCCACACAGCCGCCGAGTTCTATACCAACCGCACGGTCGTGCATCTGATGACACAGTTGTTGGCCCCGCAGGCCGGCGAGTCGATCTACGACCCCACCTGCGGCACCGGCGGCATGCTCATTTCCGCTCTGGCCGAGGTCAAGCGCAGCGGCGGCGAGTACCGCACCCTCAAGCTCTACGGGCAGGAGCGCAACCTGATCACCTCCGGTATTGCCCGGATGAACCTGTTCCTGCATGGCGTCGAGGATTTCCAGATCATCCGGGGCGACACCCTGGCCGATCCCAAGCACATCGAAGGTGACCGGCTGCGCCAGTTCGACGTGATCCTCGCCAACCCACCGTACTCCATCAAACAGTGGGATCGCGAGGCCTGGGGCCAGGATAAATGGGGGCGCAACTTCCTCGGCACGCCACCGCAAGGTCGGGCCGACTACGCCTTCCAGCAGCACATCCTGGCCAGCCTGTCAGACCGTGGCCGCTGCGCCATTCTGTGGCCACACGGCGTGCTGTTCCGCAACGAAGAACAAGCCATGCGCGCCAGGATGGTCGAGCAGGACTGGGTTGAAGCGGTGATCGGCCTTGGGCCGAATCTCTTCTACAACTCGCCGATGGAGTCCTGCGTCATGGTCTGCAACCGGTGCAAGCCAGCCGAGCGCAAGGGCAAGGTGCTGTTCATCGACGCGCTGAACGAAGTCACCCGCGAGCGGGCGCAAAGTTTCCTCAAGCCCGAGCATCAACAGCGCATCCTGCAGGCGTTCCAGTCTTTCGCGCCGATCGAGGGCTTTGCGGCGGTGGCGACGCTGGATCAGATCGCCCGCAACGGCGCCAATCTCTCCATTCCGCAGTATGTGAAGCGAGCGACGAGCGCGGCGAACGGTAACGGTACCCATGAGGCCATCAGCCTGAGAGCGGCCTGGGAGAAATGGCAAAGCGACGGCCGCGCCTTCTGGCAGCAGATGGACGCGCTGGTGGAAACGCTCGATGGACTGAATCAGGGTAGTTAGAATTTACCAAATTGGTAAAGAATGATAAGATTGAGGCCGACTTGGATATCCAGTACCGGAACAAGAAAATCCGCGAGCTGTGTGAAAAACAGGCCGTCGCCGAGAAGAAGCTCGGGGCGGCCTGCGCGCGCAAGCTGCTGTTGCGCCTTCAGCAGCTGGAAGCCGCCGCATGGGTAACCGAGCTGGTCGCCGGTAACCCGCACCCACTCAAAGGTGACCGGGATGGCCAGTTTGCGCTGGATCTTGCCGGGGGTTGGCGGCTGGTGTTTGCCCCGGCAAACGAGCCCTACCCAACCCGGCCGGACGGCGGCATCGACTGGAGCCAAGTCACCATCGTGAGCATTGAATACATAGGGGACTACCATGACTGAACTGAGTGCTCCCTTTGCGCCAGACCGAGTTCTGCCCCCCGGTGAAACCATTCTGGATGTCGCTGAAGAGCGCGGCTGGACACAAGCCGAGCTCGCTCAGCGCCTGGGCTACAGCGAAAAACACATCAGCCAGCTGATCAATGGCAAGGTGCCGGTCACCCTGGATGCCGCGCAACGCCTGGAACGGGTGCTGGGCAGTACCCTGGACTTCTGGCTGGCACTGGAGGCCAACTACCAGAAGCACCTGGCTCGTCTGGAGGCCGAGCAGCGCCACGTCGACTGGGTGCCCTGGCTGGATGAGCTGCCGCTCAAGGATCTGATGGCCAGCGGCGCCCTCGAGAAACAGCGACTGGTGGACAAGAACAAGCCGGGGCTGGTGCAAGCCTGCCTGCGCTTTTTTGGCGTGGCCTCCCCGGACGACTGGCGTGCCCACTACGGTGGCATGGAAGTGGCCTTCCGTCGCAGCCGCGAGGAACAGTGTGACGTGGGTGCCATATCGGCCTGGTTGCGTCTGGGCGAGCAGCAGGCTGAGCAGCTGGACGGGCCGAAATGCCCAAAATACAACAGGGCTCGATTCCAGCAGGCGCTGAACGATATTCGCGGCTTGACCTGCCTGCCGCCACATGAGTTCGAGCCGCAAATGCGCAAGCTGCTGCATGAAGCCGGCGTCTTGCTCGTGCTGGTGCCCGCCATTCCTCGCGCCCACGTCAGCGGTGTGGCCCGCTGGTTAAGCCCCACGCGGCCGCTGATTCAGCTCTCCTTGTACGGCAAGACCAACGACAAATTCTGGTTCACCTTCTTTCACGAGGCAGCGCATATTCTGCTGCACGCCAACAGCAAGGAAGAGAAAAAATCCATCTTCCTCGATGACCCCAACGCGGCGCATACCGAGGATCCGCGAGAGCATGAAGCGAATCAGTGGGCTGGAAATATTCTGATTCCGGAACAGTATGTCGAAAGACTGTCGATACTGACTTCGGAGGCTGCGATTCTCGCGTTCGCCGAAGAGATCAATGTGCATCCCGGTATTGTCGTAGGCCGTCTACAGCATGACGGCATCCTGCCGTTTGCCACGGTATTGAACCGATTGAAGCAGAGCTTTCAATTAAGGGCGGCCGAAAATGCCTGATATTGCGGCGCTCAAGCCAGGCTGGAAGGTCTGGCGCTTCGATCAGATCGCCAGCAACGTCAATGTCCGCATCGACAATCCGTCCGAATCCGGCATGGAGCATTACGTCGGTCTGGAACACCTCGATCCCGATTCGCTGCGCATTCGGCGTTGGGGCAGCCCGGACGATGTGGAAGCCACCAAGCTGGTGTTCAAGAAGGGTGACATCATTTTCGGTCGCCGTCGGGCCTATCAGCGGAAGTTGGGTGTAGCCGAGTTCGACGGCATCTGCTCGGCCCACGCGATGGTGCTTCGCGCCAAGCCCGAAGTCGTGCTGCCGGAGTTCCTGCCCTTCTTCATGCAGAGCGATCTGTTCATGAATCGGGCGGTGGAGATTTCTGTCGGCTCTCTTTCGCCGACGATCAACTGGAAGACGCTCGCGGTTCAGGAGTTCGCGTTGCCGCCGCTGGAGGAGCAGCGACGCATGGTTCTCATGCTCAGTACGCTGGAAGAGAATCTTGTTGCGCTGGATTCAGCGCTTGCGTCGGCAACTGCTTTGCAATCTTCGCGACTGGAGGATGCGCTTGATTCCGTTACGGATGATTGCCTTCATCCGGTCGAGAAGCTAGTCGTAACGCCGCCGAGAAACGGACTCTCGCCAAAGGTCAATGCCGATGAGCGAGGCTACCCCACACTGAGCCTCAGTGCGGTGCGGGACGGTTGCATCGTCACGGAGGGCAACATCAAGTACGCCGAGGTGACCGACGAGCAAGCTGCCGCCTTCGCGCTGAGGAAGGACGATGTGCTGGTGGTGCGAGGGAATGGCAACAAGCTGCTGACCGGGAAATGCGGCCTTGTCGATACCGTGCCACAAGGATGCTTCTATCCTGATCTGCTCATCCGGCTTCAGTTCGACAGCAAGATCATTCGGCCACGGTTCGCTGCCCTGCAATGGAACACGCCTAGCACACACAAGCGGCTGATCTCGCGCGCCAAGTCCACTAATGGCATCTGGAAAATCAACGGTGGTGACATTCGACAGCACACCCTGAAGGTTCCGCCGATCGAAGAACAGGATACCTTGCTGGAAGAAATCGGTGCGATTCGAGATGCACGGACTGACATTGAAAGACGCAAGGTCAAGGCACAAGCCCTAAAGGCTCTCGCCTTGAAAGAGATCGTAGGGGGGAGCAGCAATGGCGTTTAACGAATCCAACACCGTCGAAGCCTACCTCTACGACCTGCTTTCCGGACCGGGAAAGTCCGTCCCGGCCAATGTCGTTCAGGAGCCAGAAGCCACCTACGGCCGCAGCCACAAGGGGATCGGCTGGCGCCGTGTCGCCAGTGCCGACATCCCGCGCCAACACCAGGACGTGCTGGTTGAATCCTGGGTGCGCGAGGCGCTGATTCGCCTCAATCCGGAAATTGCCGCCCAGCCCGATCGCGCCGACGAGGTGCTCTACAAGCTGCGCGCCATTGTGCTAGCGGTGCGCTCCGATGGTCTGATCCGCGCGAATGAGGAATTCACGGCCTGGCTCAGGGGGGGGCGTTCCATGCCCTTCGGCCAGAACAACGAGCATGTGCCGGTTCGCCTGATCGATTTCGACAACCTCGATCAGAATCAGTACGTTGTCACCCAGCAGTTCACCTTCCGCGCCGGCAGCGCCGAGCGTCGCGCCGATCTGGTCCTGCTCGTCAACGGCCTGCCGCTGGTTTTGATCGAGGCCAAGACGCCGACGCGCTCGGCAGTGAGCTGGGTCGATGGCGCCGTGCAGGTGCATGACGACTACGAGAAGCACGTGCCGGAGCTGTTCGTCTGCAACGTGTTCTCGGTGGCCACCGAAGGGAAGGAATATCGCTACGGCTCGCTCGGCTTGCCCATCAAGGATTGGGGGCCGTGGAACCTGGAGGACGACGGCGACGCGCTCAAGCACCCGCTGAAAGGCTTGAAACTGGCTGCCGAGAGTATGCTGCGGCCCCATGTGGTGCTCGACATCCTGGCCAACTTCACCCTGTTCGCCACCAACAAGAAAAAGCAGCGCATCAAGATCATCTGCCGCTATCAGCAGTACGAGGCGGCCAACAAGATCGTCGAGCGGGTGCTGGCCGGCTATCCGAAGAAGGGCCTGATCTGGCATTTCCAGGGGTCAGGCAAGTCGCTGCTGATGGTGTTCGCGGCTCAGAAGCTGCGCCTGCATCCGCGCTTGAAGAATCCCACGGTGCTGATTGTGGTCGACCGTGTCGATCTCGATACCCAGATCACCGGCACCTTCACCGGGGCCGATATCCCCAACCTCGAGAAGGCCGACTCCCGCGACAAGCTGCGCCAACTGCTGGCGCAGGACGTGCGCAAGATCATCATCACGACGATCTTCAAGTTCGGCGAAGCCGATGGTGTGCTGAATGATCGCGGCAACATCATCGCCTTGGTGGACGAGGCGCACCGCACCCAGGAAGGCGACCTCGGCCGCAAAATGCGTGATGCGCTACCGAATGCTTTCTTGTTCGGCCTGACCGGTACACCGATCAATCGTTTCGATCGCAACACCTTCTACGCCTTCGGCGCGGAGGAGGATGACAAGGGTTACCTGAGCCGCTACGGCTTCGAGGAGTCGATCCGCGACGGCGCGACACTAAAGCTGCACTTTGAGCCGCGCCTGCTGGAGTTGCATATCGACAAGGCCGCTATCGACGCGGCCTTCAAGGAGATGACCGGCGGCCTCTCCGACCTCGACCGCGATAACCTCGGCAAGACTGCCGCCAAGATGGCGGTGCTGGTCAAGACGCCGGAGCGCATCCGGCGCGTGTGCGAGGACGTCGTCCAGCACTTCCAGAGCAAGGTAGAGCCGAACGGCTTCAAGGGCCAGATCGTCACCTTCGACCGCGAATCCTGCCTGCTCTACAAGCAGGAGCTGGACAAGCTGCTGCCGCCGGAGGCCTCCGACATCGTGATGACGGTCAATGCCAACGAGCCGCAGTACAAGGCCTACGCCCGCACGCGGGATGAGGAAGAGCGGTTGCTCGACCGCTTCCGCGACCCCAACGATCCGCTCAAACTGATCATCGTCACCTCGAAGCTGCTGACCGGCTTCGACGCGCCCATCCTGCAGGCGATGTATCTGGATAAGCCGCTGCGCGACCACACGCTGCTCCAGGCCATCTGCCGGGTGAACCGCACCTACTCCGAGCAGAAGACCCATGGTCTGATCGTGGATTACCTCGGCATCTTCGACGACGTGGCCAAGGCGCTGGAGTTCGACGACAAGAGCGTCACGGCGGTGGTATCGAACATCCAGGAACTCAAGGACCGGCTGCCGGAGGCAATGCAGAAATGCCTGGCGTTCTTCGCCGGCGTCGATCGTACGGTCGAGGGTTACGAGGGCCTGATCGCCGCCCAGCAGTGCCTGCCCAACAACGAGGTGCGCGACAACTTCGCGGTCGAGTACAGCCTGCTCAACAAGCTATGGGAGGCCATTTCGCCAGATCCGATCCTCGGTGAGTACGAGAAGGACTACAAGTGGCTCTCGCAGGTGTACCAGTCGGTGCAGCCCTCCAGCGGCCACGGCAAGCTGATCTGGCATTCTCTCGGTGCCAAGACCATCGAATTGATCCACCAGAACGTGCACGTCGATGCCGTTCGCGACGATCTCGATACGCTGGTGCTGGACGCGGATCTGCTGGAGGCGGTGCTCTCGAATCCCGATCCGAAGAAGGCGAAGGAAATCGAGATCAAGGTGGCCCGGCGGTTACGCAAACACCTCGGTAACCCCAAGTTCAAGGCGCTCTCGGAACGCCTGGATGCCCTGCGGGACCGCTTCGAGTCCGGTGTGCTCAACAGCGTCGAGTTTCTCAAGCAACTGCTGCAGCTGGCCAAGGAAGTGCTGCAGGCCGAGAAGGAAACGCCTCCGGAAGAGGACGAGGATCGTGGCAAGGCGGCGCTCACCGAGCTGTTCAATGAAGTTAAGACCGCCGAGACGCCGATCATGGTCGAGCGCGTGGTGGCGGATATCGACGAGATCGTGCGCTTGGTCCGGTTTCCCGGTTGGCAGGACACCCTCGCTGGCGAGCGCGAGATCAAGAAGGCGCTCAGGAAATCCTTGTTCAAGTACAAGCTGCATGCCGATGAAGAGCTGTTCGAGAAAGCGTACAGCTACATCCGGCAGTATTACTGAGGCCCGAGCATGAAAGCAGAAGACACGCTGGTTACCAATCTGCTGCAGGGCGCGAAGCAATTCATCGTGCCGATCTTTCAGCGCGACTACAGCTGGGGAACGAAGCACTGCCAGCAACTGTGGAAGGATGTGATTCGCGTCGGCAGCGCCCCAAATGTGAAGGGGCACTTCCTTGGCTCAGTGGTCTATGTCGCAGCCGAGGACAACACCGCCACCATCACTCGCTGGTTGTTGATCGACGGCCAACAACGCCTTACTACCTTGACGCTTTTGTTGATCGCGCTTCGTGACCGGATGGCACAGCTTCCTGGAAACTCAGGTCAGGGAGAGGAGGAAGCGACGCCCGATGAGCTGGATGACTATTACCTGCGCAACCGGCACGGCAAGGGAGAGCGGCGGCACAAGCTGCATCTGCGCCGGGCAGATCACGAAACGCTGATTGCGCTTCTGGATGGAAAGACGTTGCCAGAGGTTGTCTCGGAACGGGTGAAGGAGAACTTCCTGTTCCTGGGTGATTTGGTCGCCCAGGCCGACGTGCAAACTGTCTACAACGGCATCAAGAAGCTGGTGGTCGTGGACGTGAGTCTGACGCGCGGCCAGGATGACCCGCAGATGATCTTTGAAAGCCTGAACTCTACCGGGGTGGATTTGACTCAGGCCGATCTGATTCGAAATTTCGTGCTGATGCGTCTGGACGAGTCCTCCCAGACACAGCTCTACGAAGAACACTGGCAGCCGATCGAGCAAGCTTTCGGGCGGCGCTACCGTACCGAGTTCGATAAATTCGTGAAGGATTTTCTGACGCTGCAAATGCGTCCCGGCACGCCATTGAAAGCGGCCGAGATCTATCACGAGTTCCGCAGCTACTTCTCGCGTACTGTAGAAAAGCGTGGTGTCGATGGCATACTCAGCGACCTACGCCGCTTTGGCAGCTACTACACGTCATTCAGTCTCGGCCAGGAAAAGCAGCCGGCATTAAAGGAAGCATTCGCCCGCCTGCGTTCTCTAGTCGAGGTGGCTTCGCCGGTCGTGCTGACGCTTTACGACTTTCATGACCGAGCAAAGACCCTGCGTACCGATGAATTCGTCGAGGCTGTCGAATTGCTGGAAAGCTTCGTGTTCCGGCGTTCAGTGTGCGACATGCAAACGCGCAGCCTCGGACAAATATTCGCAAGCCTCGCCTATCGAATCACCGAGAGCCAGCCGTTGCTCAGTTTAAAGGTAGCGCTGTATCGGCAAGGCAAGAAGCGCCGCTTTCCGAGCGATACCGAATTTCGCGAGGCGCTCGAAACCCGCGATGTCTACGACATGCG
>Ga0182792_1002520_pt1 | contig 12833 bp, 6 predicted proteins | sample Passage237B_FD_130497 | JGI IMG/M metagenome (GOLD analysis project Ga0182792, IMG submission 130497) | Cellulose adapted compost microbial communities from Newby Island Compost Facility, Milpitas, CA, USA - Passage2 37B (version 2) (version 2) ...
GGGGTCGTTTTGATCGTCGATACCCATATAGTTGCCCTGGAAGCGGATCAATCCCCCACCCATCGACAGGCTTAGGTATTCCTCCTCGGTGATACGGACCGCCTTGGCCACATAACCCGAGAACTCTGTTTCTTTTGAAACCCCCATAGCCGCATGCTTCGCATCCAGACCCACCGTCAGCAAGGCATTACGGAACCCCACATTGCCACTGGCCCATACCGACTGGGGAGCACCCTCTACACCGATCCATTGGCTACGGCCCAAAACGGAAAAACTACCACCGAGATCCATCGTGCTCAGCGAACTGTTGAATGTGTTACGTAGCTGGCCGAATTGGTTGTAGCTCACGCCATGCTGGGCATTTACTGTGGTTGTTAGTATCAAAAAAACGATTGTCGATAGAAAGAAATGTATGATTATGTTTTTCATAGTTTGTTTTTTTATATAGAGACGCAATGCATTGCGTCTCTACATGGATATATTTTCAAATTCCGGCAATCTCGAATTAATTCACTGTCCGCTTCACCACGAAGAACCCTTTCTCCCGTTTCCATTGGCCACCGTCTTTCACGTCGAGATAATAATAATATGTGCCATCGCGGAGATATTGCCCGGTGAACACGCGATCACGGTTGTCATAACTTTCGATCTCGGCCAGTACCTTGCCGGACTTGTCGAAGATGGTGATCCTATTTTCGGGATAGTCCCTGATACCTTCGATCATCAGGTAGTCGTTGATGCCGTCGCCGTTGGGTGACACAGCCTTGTGCACACGGATCGGTAGGGCCGCACCGGCATCGTTCGCGATGCCCACCGTCACCGAAACAGGCTCCGCTGGCAGGTAGTTGTTGTTGCCCGCCTGACTGGCCGTGATGGTCACCGTACCCAGCCGCTCGACCTTCATCGTCAGGTCAGTGCTGTTTACCGTGGCGATCATCCCGTCGTCTATCGCAAGGTCCACAGGTAGTCCGCTGCTGGACGACACCTCCAGGGGTACCGTGCCCGCATCGCGGGAAAGCGTGCCCGGAGAAATGAACGTGATGACCTGAGGGGCACGGCTGATACTAGCCGCCGCACTGGCCGTCGTATTGAACGTGTAGTTTCCTGCATCCGTACCGCTGATGCTGATACCCGTCACGCTCACGGGCTTGTTGTTTCCTGCGTTCGCGTCGTTGAACGTCGCAGGGGCGTGCGTGATCGTCAGCTGGTCGCCAGATACACGGTTGTCGCCAAGCGTGACAGTGGCTGCTGTCGTGCCGTCGTACACCTTGTCGCTTGCCGTGGCCGTGACCGTAAGGGCCCTGGCCGTGATGTTGGCCGTGGCGGATGCCGTCGTATTGAACGTGTAGTTGCCCGCATCCGTGCCGCTGATGCCAATGCCCGTGACGCTAACCGGCTTGCCCGTACCAACGTTCTTGTCGTTGAACGTAGCCGCTGCGTGGGTGACGGTCAGTATATCGCCCGACACACGGTTGTCGCCAAGCGTGACAGTCGCAGCAGTGTTCCCGTCGTAGACCTTGTTGCCGGCAGTCGCCGTCACCGTAAGGGGCCGGGGCGTAATGTTCGCCGTGGCAGAAGCCGTGGCATTGAACGTATAGTTGCCCGCATCCGTGCCGCTGATGCCGATGCCCGTGACGCTTACGGGCTTGCCCGTCCCAACGTGCTTGTTGTTGAACGTCGCAGAGGCGTGCGCGATCGTCAGCTGGTCGCCCGAAACACGGTTATCGCCCAACGTGACAGTCACTGCTGTCGTACCGTCGTAGACCTTGTTCGAGGCGACAGCAGTGACTGTGAGCAACCTCGGGCTCACAACCAATTGACGTACCTGATTCAATGCCGGGGTATATGCGTCGTTGCCGGCCTGAGCAGCCGTAATATTCGCTGTACCTGCTCCTACTATATGGATATGACCGTCAATGATAGTGGCCACGGATGGGTTGTCCGAGCTATATGTGACATCCAGCCCTGAAGAAGCTGTCGCACCCGCACCAAAATCCGCATCCCCATATGTTTTTGTCGGTAGAGCCTCAAAGGTAATGGCCTGCGGTGCTTTTGGCGTAGCACTGACTTCAGAACTTATTTCACTTTCATTACCTACCAAGTCCACTGCCGTTATATGGTAATAGTAGGTGGTCCCATTGGTTAGACCTGTATGGGTATAGATAACTGCCGGGGCGGTTACTGTTGCCAGTACAGCGGTGGGGTTGGCACTTGTTCCGCCGTACACCCTATACGAAGCAAGGTCCGCATCGGTATTGGCCGTCCAGCTCAGTACATTCTGCATATTGCCAAAGTCGGCTACAAGACCGGTTGGTGTTTCCGGAGTTTTGGTATCTATCGCATAATTATTAGATTCCGTAGTGCCTGTTCCTGCATTGCCTGCCAAATCGGCTACGCCGGTATTGTCAAGCGTAATTACATTAGTGGCATCCTCAATATTCGCTGTTGGCGTAAAAGTTGCCGTCCAGGTTATGCCGCCGTCTGATGAAGAAATGGCACTTAACGTTCCGTTGGCTATGGTTAAATCCGCATTGGTAAATCCGGTTACGGCTTCGCTAAAGGTAATGGTTACCAAGGAGGTTTCGCCGGCTGATAAGGCAGCGTCTGTTACAACAAGTGTTGCCGTTGGCCTTACACCATCTACCACAATGTCTTTGTTTGCCCCTAAAGAACCTGCTGCGCCCGGTGCAAACAGGGTTAATGTGGCATTGTTGCCCGCCAGGTCTTGTATGCTTCCGCTATTGAGGGCTAAAGCGGTGGTAGCTGCATAATCCAAATCGACACTTTCATCGCCTGCCTGTATGGTATAATTAAAAGTAAGGGTTGATGTTCCCGTACCGGAAACATAATCAACCGTTCTGTCTGTTGTTCCGGTTTCTAAAGTGAGCCGGGGTGTGCCGCTTACATTTACCGTTTCGTCGAAATTTACCTGTACAGAGATAACGTCTCCTATCTTATAAGTTCCGTTAGCGGTAGATGACGTAACGCTGGTAATGGTTGGCGCGGTAATATCAGGGCTGTTTAACACAAAATCATTACCTGTTCCACCTGCATAACCCACTTTAAGATTTTCACCATTAAACACATAATTCGCCCCTTCTGCATGCCCGTAGAAAAAGTAAGAGAAAGCATCTGTACCATCATTATCAATAAAAGTAAAAGAGTCGCCTTCCTGTGGGATGTAGGTGCCGGACAGAGACAAAACACCTCTTAAAGTCCCTTCTCCGTTTAATTTTAACTGGCTATAATCTGTGCCTGCTGTTATACCATTTACCATAACTTCAAAAGCACTTTCAATATCCAGGGTTAGATTACCATTAATGGTCAATTGCCCCACACCATTAACGCCTGGAGCTAAAGTTGCCCCTGAGCTGGTATATACATCCCCTGTTATAACACCTGTACCTGTAAGTTTAGCATTGTTATTTACTCCGCCCAAAATACTGCCGGTAATATTTAATGTCCCCGCAGAAATATACGTCCGGCCGGCATAAGTATTAGTGCCTGAAAGGGTTAGCTCCCCTGTACCCTCTTTATATAAATCTCCTGTACCTCCAATGGCCCCGCTTAAAGTAACGTTCGCACTGTTACTAATAACGGCGGCATCGTCTGTCAAAATGATAGCATTATCGACAGTTGTAGCCCCGGTAATAGCCAATGTTGCCCCTGAACCCATCGACAAAGTCCCTGAACCCAGATTATTATCCCCGGAAACGGAAAGTGTCCCTTCCGAAACCGTGGTAGCGCCTGTATAGGTATTAACTCCTGATAAAGTAAAAGTTCCTGTACCTGTTTTTGCTATGCTTCCGGATCCTGATATTACACCCGAAAAAGTCGTGCTGGCATTATTCCCACCGGTAATAAGGTTGTTATACAGCCACACACTTCCCGCACCGGAAAGCGAACCTATGGTCTTGTCACCCAGTGTCACCGCAAGGATAGCACTACTCGCTACCGTTACATTACTATTCGGGCTAAGTATATCTGGCCCCGAACCGTTGAGCTGCAATATACCTGCCGATACTGCGGTAACGCCTGTATAGGTATTGACACCTTCTAGGGTTAACGTTCCTGTACCGGTTTTTGTAAAACCTCCTGTACCTGAAATTACACCGGCAAAAATAGTATTGTTACTATTTCCGACAGTAAGATTATTAGCGCCCAAGACAACACTTCCCATACCGGAAAGCGAGCCTATGGTTTCATTACCATCTGCCAAAGTTAAGACAGTACCAGGAGCCATTATTACCGCACTGCTATTACCAATAGCGTTACCACCCGCAACACTTAGGCTGCCTGCGGCTATAGAGACAGCTCCGGTATGGGTATTAGTACCTGTAAGGCTTAAAGTAGCAGTGCCGCTTTTTGTTAATGCTCCGAAACCGCTGATTACGCCACTCAAAGTAGCATTAGCAGTATTATTGATGGTAGAAGCCGAGGAAACATTAATTTCATTATCAATTGTAGTAGCACCGGTTACCGCCAGCGTACCGCCATTAAGTGTTATTCTCGCGCCTCCTAAATTGGCATCTGATGAGACGCTTAATGCTCCTTCTGAAACCGTTGTGAAATCCGTATAAGTATTGGCTCCTGTTAAAGTAAGCGTTCCTGTACCTGTTTTTGCTATGCTTCCGGATCCTGTTATTACGCCGCTAAGGGTTACATTTTCGCTATTTACAAAAGCGGCTGTACCGCTAATAGTGATTCCATTATCGATATTGGTATTGCCTGTAACCTCTAACGTACCCGTATCAATAATTAGCCCACCCGATGTTAAATTAGCATCGGAGGTAACAGCCAGAGCGCTGCTTTGCCAAATCCTTGTTGTTCCGGTAGCGCTGTTTGTACCCGACAGGGTTACTTTGCCCCCTCCGAAAACTACTAAATCTCCGACACCCTTAAAGTTATTCGCGATAGAAATATTGCCCGAATTATTAAAATCAAGTTTAACTCCGCTGCCTAATGTAATATCTGCACCGGTAATAGCGATGATGGCATTATCGTTTACAATGGCAAGGCTTTCGCTAATGCTTAGCGCACCTGCCAGCGTAATGGTTGCATTATTCAGGGCGCTGGATAAAATCAATCGTTGTGTGCCTGTGCCATCGGCGGCAGCTATGGCCACGGCCTCGCTAAAGCTTACACCGTCGCTTACGTTAATGGTTGGCGTATCGGTAATATTGGTGATATAAATATCGTCTGAGGTTACGGTTACATTGGCAACAGCGCTAGCCGAACCATCGCTAAAAGTAAAGCGTATAGTAGCATCGCCTGCCGGGGTATCGTTACGGTAAGTAACGCGTTGCAACACATTGTTGACCAATGCTCTGGTAGCTGTGGTGCCGCTGCCGGTAAAGTTTATGGTGAGTACACCGCCTGTATGGGTAAAAGTGGCAAAAGTGAGCCCTCCGCTTTGCAGGTTGCCGCCGCTAACGGTGAACAACGCACCTCCATCATTAAAGTCAAAAACATCTGACGGAACTGTGCCCGGGCGTTGTACCGTTAAAGAAGCCCCCGCGTAATTGCCGTTTCCGCCATTAAGGGCGTCCATTTCGGCATCGCTTACTGTGGCATTTCCACCAATATCCAAAACAACCGTATTGCCCACACCTGACCAGGGCATGGAATCTCCGTTGAGGTTGGCTATCGTAGGGGCGGTGTTTGCCGGAGCAGAACCCGGCCCAATTTCAACTTCAAAAATGAGGTCTTTATCAGTATGAGCCGTACTGCCAACATACATACTACCGCCTGCGTAAATGCTCTGAAATATAACATCAGGAGTCACAGCAATCCTCCTACCAAAATACAATTGAGCCTGATTATTTACTCCCTCGAAACTAAACGTATAAGACTGGCCACTGGTAACATATATATTCAAGTCTGAAACATCTGCAATGGTAAAATCTGTTGCGTGTGTAGCTACCACCATAGAACTTTTAGGTACGGTAACTGTGCCTAATATATTGCCAGACAAACCACTTCCCTGCCGGATAATTAATGTTAAATCCTGAGGGTAGTCGTTTCCTAAAGCTCCATTTAAAAACTTTATTTTGGATAGTTTACCATCCTGACAAGCTGTAAAACTTTGGCCAAAATGAACATAATCCTGTGCGCTTTGATCACCCATATCCACATCTGCCATTATTGCAGAAACTGTGCAATCATCGCTTGTCACGACAATACTCACCGTCTTGGTTGCCGGGGCACTGTCATCTGTGCCATCGCTTACCACAAAAGAAATGGTGCGATCAGCCGTATTAGGGTTATCTGAGCTATTGTTGTAGGTTATAGACCTTAGCGCTGCCTGATAGTTTGCGAGCGAAGCTGTACCCGTTAATGAAAGCACACCTGTCGAATGATTATAATTTCCTGTTATCCCATTTTGATTTGTAAATGCCAACATGTCCTGCCCGCTTTGGAAATTGCCGCTAATGCTTACCGCTGCCGAGGTCAGGGTGGCATTATCGCTATCGGTTACGGTAAGGGAATTGTCTATAGCTACCGGAGCGCCTTCTGTAAAAGCGGTGGTGCCAGCACTCGTTGTAATGGTTGGAGGAGTATTGGTGACCACTGTTCCTACATCTACGCTCCCCGGTCCTATTATTTCAAAAGTAATCGCACCTGTTGCGCCGGGACTATAACTTGTCATTACAATGGTATAGGTTACTCCGGCATTTAAGGCTATACTATTTATTTTTGATTTATAATCACTGGCTGAAATATCATCATTAGCTATGATAAGTCCGTCTAAAGGTGAAGATGGGTCAAATGATGAATATAAAAACACAAAAGTGTCTTCACCACTCGACGAGAGACTCGCTGTTTTTACACCAATGGAATAATTCCCCGTGCCGGATGGGGTAATTGTCCTTATGAAATAATTATAATTGGTTGCAGAAACTCCAGAAAAATCCGTTGGAAGCAACTGCTTTGTCCAATCATAATCTATTTCCTCTCCGGGACGCCATGGTCTTTTAAATGTATTGACCTCTTCCAAGTCTCCAGAGAAAGTAGTTGTCATGATAATCGGACCGCTCCTTGCACTTTCTACTGCTGTACCGAAATCTGTACCGTCTCTTGGCGTGACTTCAAAGCTGATATACTTACCAGCATCGGCTGCTGTTAATGTATAAGTAGCGGAAGTCGCAGATGCGATTGCTACCTTGCCCGCTCCTGCCGCATCATCGTAACGGTACCATTTAAAAGTACTGCCACTTTGCGGATTACCCTCAGCATCCGCATAGGCGTAGCTTCCGATAAGGGTTTGCCCTACTGTCAAAGTACCTGTTACAGATACAGATGAGGCAGTTGGGGGGGTATTAGCCGAAGCCCCGCCCGAAAACAAACGAAAATTGTCTATGGCAAATTCTTGAGTCTGATAGGCATCAGCACTTGCCCGAAAACGTAGTTCCATTGTAGTACCTGTACCAGTTATGTTCCAGCCAAATTCCTGAAATGTTCTGGATAACAACGCACCATCTCCGAACAAATCACCATCGGTATCAACCCTTAGGCGTCCACTTATTCCACCAGCACCCGATTTGTCCGGATAGATTCCGCCTGCCTTCATCCACGATCCGGCATCTATTTTATACTCCACTTCCATGAAATCATAGACATCACCAAAATCTTTATTTTGCCATTCATGTCCATTATTAGCAGCAAACAATCCCTTGAACGACAGGTCTGACTTGCCGCTTATATCTATACCACTCCAGGTGATGGTTTGTATTTTGTCGTCTGCATCGTTTGTTCCGGTTCTAACCCTGTCAGTATCCTCGCCTGCCCAAAACTTATTGCCCTGTACATTCTGGTACGATGTCGCCGTTTCTGGCGAAATAGGGGCTTGCAAATTGATATTGCTTCCATCTGTCCTTAAAAAATAGGTCACATATGGAGTAGAAGTATTGGGAGTGGTATTCCCGCCTCCCCACCCGCCCTCCAAAGACGGAGTACGTGTTCCCGAGCTGGGCGCACCTGTATCTTCAAAGGTATCTGACCAAAACTGTGTTTGTGCTATCCCGCTTTTCAGACTCATGAGCAAAAAAAGCATCAACCAGAGTGGTCCCTGTTTTGAAAACAGAGTTGTCCATACATTCCTATATTTTTTCTTCATATTGGTAAGGTTTTTCATCATCAGGACTGATTTGGAATCCAAAAACAGACCCAACAGTTTTTCATATTTTATATACAGGTAGAATTCGAGGAACGAAAGTAAAAGTTTCCTTGTAGAAGTGAAACAGCTTCCTTAGATTTATTGACATATGTCAATAAGTTTTATTACTTTATGGGGGTATGCAGGGACTTGGTTCGAATGCGGCACAGGGTTTCCAACTTCATGCCTAAATAGGATGCGATGTATTTCATGGGAATACGACCGATCAATTCGGGTCGTGTCAAGACCAATCGTCTGTACCTCTTCTCTGCCGAAGGCAGGCGCGATAAAAAGGCTCGTTCTTCCGCATCCCGATAATAGCGTTCCAATATTTTTCGTCCAATGATGTTGGCTTCGTGGAAACGTTCGTACATTTCGTCGATCGACTGCCTTGTGATCTCTATCAGTATACTGTCCTCTATGACCTGCAGATATTCTTCGGCTTCCTTATCCAGTCCCAGATTGCGTATGCTACCCACAATATTGTTTTCGCCATTGATCCAGGTCGTGATCTCTCTCCCCTCGTCTTTGATAAAACATCGCACGCATCCCTTCACGATAAAATAGAGTTTTTCTTCCTTATCCAAGGCACTCCGGATAAACCTTCCTTTTTTGACCGTGAGATAGGTTGATTTTTGACGTATAAAGGCGGCGGCCTCAGCAGACACGGGATGGATAGCATGAAAACAAGCGATAAGCTCGAACCCAGTAATCCCCTGTAATTGATTCGGTAGATATTCCATAGGTACTGTTCGGTGCCCTAAAGATAATTGTTTTTTTTTATCCCATGCCAAATTTATGTAAACTTGTCTAAATAACCGTTGACGATGAATATAATATACTACAGCGACTTGTTGGGCACCATGGTATTTGCCATTTCAGGTGCCATGGCCGCAAACAGAAGGGGGATAGATATCTTTGGCGCGACTTTTATGGGTTTTGTCACGGCTATCGGCGGCGGATCACTACGGGATACTTTTCTCAATATCCGGCCTGTATGGGTTGAAGACGGGAATTATCTGATTGCGATCTTTGTTGGCGTACTTATATCCATTGTAGGCAATCGCCAGCTTTATAACTGGGCCAAGACACTGACTTTATTTGATGCTATCGGCATAGGTTTTTTTACTGTGGTAGGCACACAGAAATCGCTAGACTATGGCAGCAGCAGTATTGCGGCTATCATGCTGGGTATGTTTTCTGCGGCTATGGGTGGAGTTATACGGGATACCCTAATGAATGAAACACCCCTAATCCTGAGAAAAGAAATATATGCCTCGGCCTGTCTATCGGGTGCTCTACTCTTCGTGGTCCTTCATCACCTAGAAGCCCCTAACGGAATAAGTGCTTTTTGTTCGGCATTGCTGGTGTTCCTAATTCGAATTATATCCGTCAAATACCGATTATCATTGCCCTCTGTACCTCCCGTGAACCGGGATTAAAGAGTAGTCAGCAGTTTTTCAAAAGCCATTCCCCGTGATGCTTTGAGCAGAACAAAACTATCTGAAATAGATGCAACAGCTTCTCTTGCCGATTCGGTACTCTCATAGAATTCAGCATGTTCATCCTTATGCTTATAAAATTCCTCACCCACAAAAATCAACCGATCCAAGGCTAAACTTTTGGCCTTCAAGACAACCTTACTGTGTTCTTCGTAAGATTCATCTCCCAACTCAAACATATCTCCAAGAATAACTACTTTATGTGGAACGCTCAGCGCACTCATATTGTCCAAAGCAGCCGACATACTACTCGCATTGGCGTTATAAAAATCAGCAATAACAGTATTTCGTTTGGTTTTGGTAATCTGAGAACGATTGTTTTTGGGCACATAGCTCTCTATGCCTTGTTTTATCTCTATAGGATCAATCCCAAAATGCAATCCGACCGTTATAGCCGCCAAAAAATTTTCTAAATTGTAAGAGCCTGTCAAATTAGTCCGTGCCTCAAAGCCCCTCTGATCATCTTGTGTTTGCCAAGCAATGGAAAGATAAGGATCTGCATCGATCAATCGCCCAAAGACATCATTCGATTCGCTCAATCCATACGTTATGGTCTGTTCGATTTTTCTTGCATCGGCCATTTCCGACAGATGCTGATTGTTTCTTTGCAAAAATAAAATGCCCTTATGACTTTGCAGATAATCGTAAAGTTCGCCTTTGGCTTTCTTCACCCCTTCAAAGGAACCAAAGCCTTCCAGATGTGCTTTTCCTACATTCGTAATCAGACCATGTGTCGGCTGTGCGATACCACAGAGGAAAGCGATCTCGCCAATATGATTTGCGCCCATTTCTACAATAGCCATTTCATAACTGTCGTCTATCGCCAGTAAGGTCAAAGGGACGCCGATATGATTGTTCAGATTGCCTTGGGTCGCGTATGTCTTATATTTTTGAGACAAGACAGCATAAAGCAGTTCTTTTGTCGTAGTCTTGCCATTTGTACCTGTCACCCCTATAAAAGGGATATGTAGCTGTAGGCGATGAAACTTGGCCAACTCTTGCAAAGTAGTCAACACATCGTCAACAAGGATATAGTTTTCGCCTTTTTTGTATGCCGGTTCATCGATAATCACATACTTGGCTCCAACCGCTATTGCTTGATCAGCAAAGGCATTACCATTAAAATTTGCCCCCTTTAGCGCAAAAAAAATGCTGTCTTGTCCAATCTGTCTCGTATCCGTCGAAACGTGAGGAAAAGTCCGATATATACGGTATAATTCTTCGATCTGCATACTTTGTCCAACTTTAGGCCAAATGTACTAATCCTACCTCATACAGCTCAATATCTATAGAAAAAAATGGACAATAAAATTTAAATGTAGAGACGTAATGCCTTGTGTCTCTATTGCAATGTATAAGCGATCACACTATTGTTATTGAACGTTGGGATATAGATCACCTTATTGTCTGCATCATACCCTAAGTCGGCCGTATTCATCTTGCCCTGTACATCTTGAAGCTTTTCTATCTGCCCATCTGCTTTGACATAATATATAATGCCTGCCCAACAGGTCACGAGAAAATCTCCATTGCCCACAGGTTCCAATCCATCCCCATTCTGTTCAAAACCTTTTGCCAGGACAGTTATCTTTTTCTGTGCATCAATTTTCCACAGCTCTTTCCCAGCCAATGCATACAAATCGGAACCTATGCTCTTCAAGCCATTGACACTTTCGACATTTTCCAAAAAAAGAGATACTTTTCCATCCCTTAGACAATAGATTTTGTTTTCCCGGGTATCCGAAACGTACACTGCCCCCTGTTGATCAACTGTGACATCGTTGAGAAAGACAGCCCCAGGCACTTCAATCTCATCGATTATATTGCCCGTGACCACATCAATCAGCACGATGGCCGTAATATCGGCCACATACAGGACATCTTTGTATAATGCCATTCCTTTGGGTGCATTAAGGCCGGTAATCCAACTCACATTTTTGAGGCTCCCATCTTTGTTCAATTGGGCAATACCTCCCTTACCGTCTTTCGCATTGCCTGCCCCGTCAATAAGGGATACAAACAAAACCTGTCTATATGCATCATACAGTACGGACTCCGGAACCGGCAATTGTTCCTTAGCTTCCCACATCTTTTTGAGTTTGACTGTCTGCGCTGAAAGCAGACTACAGCAACTCCACATCATGAAACTGAGAAATAGTTTTTGCATAGCTCGATAAATTTAGATATATAAAGATAAATAATCTGTTGGGAATGACAAGCATTTTGTACATTGTTCGCCAGACAAGGATACATTAAGATTTTCTATTTTTTCAGTCCAATGGCAACTCAGCATATCGATTTTTACTGTTTATTTTCTCGTTCATTTCAAGAATCATCGTTAGCAAAAAAAATAAAAAGTACCTATCTTCGTTATGATTATGAACAAGCAGGATCATTTGATGTATAACTTTCGTGCGGGAAGCCAGATTGCTTTTCGGCACTTTATGAAGCAACATCTCCATGCACTGACTTTTCATGCTTATCGGCTCTGCCGCAACAAAGAAGTGTCAGAGGAAATCGTGGCCGATACATTTTCAAAGCTGTGGCAACGCAAAGATAATTTCGACAATGAAACCAGCATTAAATCATTTCTATACATCACCACCCGTAATGCTTGTCTGGATTATATCCGATCGGCCCAGCAGCGTACAAGCAGCCAATCGGTGGAACTGGAAGAAGACCTGATCTTGCAGGACATAGATCCACTTACCCACCTGATCCATGCCGAACTCATCCAATCTCTGGTCAATGAAATCAATCGATTACCTCAGCGACAAGGAGATGTTTTTCGTATGACCTACTTAGATGGATTCACTACCGATGAAATCTGTACCCGTTTGGGTATCACACCAAATGCCGTCTTCGTGGCAAAGAAAAAAGCCACGGCCAAACTCCGAAAAGTTTTTTCCGAACGAGAATTGTTTACCTGCTTGATTATCATACAACTACTCTACAATGAGCGCGTTCTTCATTGATTTTTTTTTTTTTTTCTGCTTTTCGAGGACAGATTCAAAACCGCGATTCCGTTTATATTAAAAAACGGAACACGTGCATCATCCAGAAAACATAGTAGATCTCCTCAGGAAGTACCTAAACGGGACATTGAGTAATCAGGAAACCATAACGTTGCAGGAATGGGCAAAGGCTAAACCTGAAAATCAACGTTTGATGGATTA
>Ga0182792_1002521_pt1 | contig 12832 bp, 9 predicted proteins | sample Passage237B_FD_130497 | JGI IMG/M metagenome (GOLD analysis project Ga0182792, IMG submission 130497) | Cellulose adapted compost microbial communities from Newby Island Compost Facility, Milpitas, CA, USA - Passage2 37B (version 2) (version 2) ...
GCGTCGTTGGCGTCGGCGATGCAGCCCGGGCGCAGGCCGTCGCCCAGGGAGAAGGCCACGTCGTAGGCCTTCATGATCTCGCAGATATCCTCGAAGTGGGTGTAGAGGAAGTTTTCCTTGTGGTGCGCCAGGCACCACTTGGCCATGATCGAGCCGCCGCGGCTGACAATGCCGGTCACGCGCCTGGCGGTCAGCGGCACGTAGCGCAGCAGCACGCCGGCGTGGATGGTGAAGTAGTCCACGCCCTGCTCGGCCTGTTCGATCAGGGTGTCGCGGAAGATCTCCCACGTGAGCTCTTCCGCGCGCCCGTCGACCTTTTCCAGCGCCTGGTAGATCGGCACCGTGCCGATCGGCACCGGCGAGTTGCGGATGATCCATTCGCGGGTTTCGTGGATGTGCTTGCCGGTGGACAGGTCCATGACCGTGTCGCCACCCCAGCGGATCGCCCACACCAGCTTCTCCACCTCCTCGGCGATGCCCGACGACACCGCGCTGTTGCCGATGTTGGCGTTGATCTTGGTCAGGAAGTTGCGGCCGATGATCATCGGCTCGCTTTCCGGGTGGTTGATGTTGTTCGGCAGGATGGCGCGGCCGCGCGCGATCTCGTCGCGCACGAACGCCGGGGTGATGAGCTTCTGGATGCTGGCGCCGAAGCTTTCGCCCGGATGCTGCGCCAGCAGGCCGGCGTCGCGCACCGCTTCCAGGCGCTGGTTCTCGCGGATGGCGACGAACTCCATTTCCGGGGTGACGATGCCGCGGCGCGCGTAGTGCATCTGGGTGACGTTGACGCCCGCGCGGGCGCGGCGCGGCAGCCGGCGCCCGGGGAAGCGCACCGCGTCCAGCTTCGGGTCGCGCTCGCGCGCACGGCCGAACTCCGAGCTCAGCTGCGGCAGCGGCTCGGTGTCGCCACGCTCCTCGATCCAGCGCGCGCGCAGCGCGGGCAGCCCGGTGGCCAGGTCGATGCGCGCCTGCGGGTCGGTGTACGGGCCGGAGGTGTCGTACACGGTGACCGGCGGGTTGTCCTCGCCGCCGAACACGGTGGGCGTGCGGGTGAGCGCGATCTCGCGCATCGGCACGCGGATGTCCGGGCGCGAGCCTTCGACATGGATCTTGCGCGAGCCCGGGATCGGCCGGGTCACGGATTCGGAAAGCTGCTCGGTCTGCTGGATCAGCGCGTTGGGAATGGCGTTCATCGTGTGTCCGCGGGCTGGTGTGGGAGCGCGCCGGGGGCGCGGCCGCGGCGCGCGGGCCGGGGCACGCGCGCCGCCAGAGCGGCGGACACAGGACGGCCACGGGGCCGCGCCTGCGAAGCTTCCCTACGCCGGTATCAACCGGATCAGGTTCGAAGGGACTGTCTCAACCGCGGCCGCTGGCCGGGTACCCCCGCTTCCTGCGGCAATTAGACAGGCAAACGCCGGCCGGCGCCAGCCGCCGGGCGGGCGCGCCGACGGGCGGCGTCATTCCAGGGTGTAGCCCACGCGGAACCCGCCCCAGTGGCGGCCGTCCACGTACACCGGCACCGACAGGTCGAAGATGATCTGGCCGGTGTCGCGGCGGTAGACCTGCAGGCGGTAGGGGTCGGTGTGCGCGCCCACGCTGCGGCCCACGCGGTCGGCGAAGATGCGCTTGGTGCGGTTGCCGACCAGGTCGCGGGCCCGGTCGCCGGTCAGCGGCTGGCTGAAGCGCAGGTTGTGGGTCGGGACGTAGCCGTCGGGGTTGGCGCAGATGGCGAACACGATCCACGGGTGCGCCGCAGCCACCGGCTCCTGCAGCGGCGGCAGCAGTTCGTCGCACAGCGCGTCGAAGGCGGTGCGGTACTTGGGCGGATCCACGCCGGGGATCGGCTCGTAGTGCCGCGAGAACAGCGCGTCGGCGCCGATGGCCCCGCGTGCCACCGCCGTCGACAGCGCCTGGCCGATGCGCGCGGCGGCGGCATCGGCCAGTGCGCGCACCCGGGCGTGGCGCGGCTCGCGCATCGGGTCCGGCGGCAGGCGGAACAGACCCACGCAGTCGTGCAGGGTGGCCACGCCCTGGCCCAGCGCCTCGCTGCGCTCGGCCACGCGCGCGGCGTGCTCCAGGTTGCTGCGGCTCAGCGCCACCACCTCGTCCACCGCGCGGTCGATGGCGGCCACCTCGTCGCCCTGCGCCGCCACGCGCCCGGCCACCGACTCCATCGCCGAGCCCGCGCGGCCCAGGGTCTCGCCCACGCCGCCGAGCACGCGCCCGGTCTCCTCGGCCGAGGCCGCGCTGCGCCCCAGCGCCGCCACCGCGTCGCCGACGATGGCGCGCACGTCGCGCGCGGCGCTGGCGGTGTGCTCGGCCAGGCGCCGGATCTCGGCCGCCACCACCGCGAAGCCGCGGCCGGCCGCGCCGGCATGCGCGGCCTCGATGCCGGCGTTGATGGACAGGATGTTGGTCTTGAAGGCCACCGAGTCGATCACCTCGATCACCTCGCCGGCGCGCGCGACGCGGCGCTCGACTTCGTGCATGGCCTCGGCCAGGGCGCGCGCGGCCTCGCCGCCGCGGCGCGCGTCCTCGTCGGCGCTGGAGGCCACGGTGCGCACCGTGTCCAGTTCGGCGCGCACGTGCTGCAGGTCCTGCAGCAGGCGGCGGGTGGCCGCCAGCACCGACTCCAGCGCCTGCGCCTGGGCCTGCGACTGGCGCGCCAATTCGTCGTTCTCGGCGACCACCTGCGGCACGGCGTCGGCGATCTGCACCGACAGCGCCACCGCCTGGCGGATGGCCTCGGCCAGGTTGCCGAAGCCGGAAGCCAGGCGGCGACCGGCCGGGGTGTCGGCCTGGTCGTCAGGCAGCGCCAGGGCCAGGTCGCAGCCGGCCAGGCCGTCGTTGGCCAGGGCCAGCAGCCGGCCGGCGTCCCCGGCCTCGGCCAGCCGCCGCGCCAGCGGCTCCAGCAGCGGATGCGCCACGCTGTCGGCGGCGTCGCCGGCGGCCAGGCGCGCGGTGCCGCGCAGCAGCGCGGCGGTCTCGGCGTGCGGCAGCGACAGCAGCCAGTCCGCGCCTTCGCGGCGGTAGCGGACGCGGCGGGCCGGGTCGCCGCCGGGGGCCACCCACACGCCCTCGCCGTCCAGCTGCGCCGGGTCCAGCCCCCACAGGCCGTCGCGGGCCGGCGGCAGCGGCCCGGCCTCCAGCCCCAGCAGCTCGCGTGCAGCGCGGTTGGCCGCCAGCAGTGCGCCGTCGGCGCCCATGCGCAGCAGCGCCACCGGCGCGTCCGGCAGCGCGATTGGAACGCCCTCCGCCGGCACCGCCGGCGGGGCTGCTTCGACCGACGCCATGGGGCCCTCCCTCCCGTAGCTGTCGCCGGTGATAGCGGCCGGTGGCGGCGGGAACTGAAGCGCGGCGGCTCAGGGCAGCGCGCGCAGGGCCCGGGCGTGCTCCGAGACGATGCGCAGGGTGGAGGCGTCGGTGTCGAACACCGAGAACAGCCCCTGCGCTTCCTGCGGCGGGTCGCCGGTGAAGGCGTCGCCCGGGCGCCACATGTGGTCGTCGTTGCGGGTGCGCCCGCGCCCGCCCCAGGCCCAGAAGTTGGAGCCGGCGATGGCGTCGCCCGCCTGCGCGCGCTCGAGCAGGCGCGCGTAGATGGCGCGGTAGAAGCGATCGCGCGCGGCCACGCCCGAGGCGGGGGCGTAGGCGCCGCCGTCGCGGTTGAGGCCGAACTCCGACAGCACGATCGGCTTGCCCAGCTTGCCGGCGATGTCGATGTGGCGGTCGATGTAGGCCAGCGACTGCGTCAGCCCGCCTTCCAGCCGCGCCGCCGGGTCCCTGTGGTCGACCCAGCTCCAGTTCGACGGCCACAGGTGGAAGGTCAGGTAGTCCACGTTCGGCGTGGCGTGGGCGATGATGTACAGGTCCTCGTCGCGCAGCGAACCCATCGCGCCTTCGCTGCCGGTGCTCACCAGCTGCTTCGGCGCCAGGCCGCGGATGTAGGCGGCGGTGCCGTCGATCCAGGCGCGATAGGCGGGGAAGTTCGGCCGCCCGGCCGCGTCGCTGCCGGGGCGCGGCTCGTTGGCCAGCTGCCAGGACATGATCGTCGGGTCGTCGACGTAGGCCACGCCGGTGATGCCGTTGCGGCGGCCGATCACCCTGGCGATCGCCTCGCGGTACCAGGCCTGCGCCGCGGGAAGCGCGTAGAAGCGCGCCGAGTACTGCATGAACGCGTTCCAATCACCGCTGGCGTCCGGGTCCGCCAGCGGTTCGCCGGTGGCCCAGTGCACGTACTGCGCCATGCCGCCGGACCACTGCCAGAAGTTGTTGAGGTACAGCACGGCCTTCATGTCGCGGCGCGCCATCTCCGCCAGCAGGAAGTCCAGGCCCTGCAGCAGGCGCTCGTCGTACTCGCCAGGCGCGGTCATGAAGGCCGGGCGCACGCCGCGCTTGAAGCCGCTGGCCTCGGACATGGCCAGCACGCGCAGGTTGTCGATGCCCGCGGCCTTGAGCTGGTCCAGCTCGGCGCGCAGGCGCTCGCGGTCGCCGATGCCGTCGGGCGCGCCGAGGTAGGCGCCGTACCAGAAGTTGGCGCCGGCGAAGCGGTAGGGCCTGCCGTCCACCACGAAGCGCGTGCCCTCCACGCGCACGAAGCCCGACGGGTCGGCGGGCGCCGCCACCGCGGGCAGGGCGCACGCGGCCAGGACGGCGAACAGGACGGCGAGCCCGCGGCGGACGCGGCTCTCGGGTAACGATATCTCTCGCATGCGTGGCTTCTCCGGCGGGGACGCCGCGATTAGAACCCGGGACGCGCCGCCAGGCATGCTGCGGGCGCACATGGCGGCGCGGCGCCTGCTGCCGCCGGCCGGCTCAGTAGCCGGCGGCCTGGCCGTCCTTGCGGCTTTCCGAGGCGCCGTAGTACACGCCGGTCTCCGGGTCGCGCAGGATCGCCTGGTAGCCGCCGTACGGCCCGTCGGCGAACACGATGCGGTGGCCCTTGCGCATCAGCGCGCGCACGGTCTCGTAGGGGAAGCCGGTTTCCAGGTTCACCTCGCCGCCGTCGCTCATCGGCGTGGCCTGGCCGGTGGGCTCGGTCGAGCCCTCGTGCTGGATGCGCGGCGCGTCGCCCGCCTCCTGCAGGTTCATGCCGAAGTCGACCAGGTTCATCACCACCTGCACGTGGCCCTGCGGCTGCATGGCCCCGCCCATCACGCCGAAGCTCAGCCACGGCTGGCCGTCGCGGGTGACGAAGGCGGGGATGATGGTATGGAACGGGCGCTTGCCCGGCGCGTAGCAGTTCGGGTGCACCGGGGCGCGGTCGCAGCCCTGCAGCACGAACATCTCGCCGCGGTCCTGCAGGATGAAGCCCAGCCCGGGCGGCGCCATGCCGCTGCCCATGCCGCGGTAGTTGGACTGGATCAGCGAGACCATCATGCCGTCGGCATCGGCGGTGGTGAGGTAGATGGTGTCGCCCTCGTCCAGCTGCCGGGGCGTGCCGGGCCGGACTTCGCGCAGGGCCTTGTCCATCGAGATCAGCCCGCGGCGCTCGGCGGCGTACTCCTTGGAGACCAGCCTGGCCACCGGCGCGGGATGGAAGGCCGGGTCGGCGTACCAGCGCGCGCGGTCGGCGAAGGCCAGCTTCTTGGCCTCGACGAACAGGTGCACGTGCTCGGCGCTGCCGAACGGGATCTTCGAGAAGTCGTAGCCCTCCAGGATGTTGAGCATCTGCAGCGCGGCGATGCCCTGCCCGTTGGGCGGCAGCTCCCACACGTCGTAGCCGCGGTAGTTGGTGCTCACCGGCTCGACCCACTCGCCGCGGTGCGCGGCCAGGTCCTCGTAGCGCAGGAAGCCGTCGTTGGCGCGGAAGTAGGCGTCGATGGCACGGGCGATGTCGCCCTTGTAGAAGGCATCGCGGCCGCCGCGGGCGATCCGTTCCAGCGTGCCGGCCAGATTCGGGTTGCGCCACAACTCGCTCTTGCGCGGGGCGCGCTTGCCGTCGACGGTGAACTGCTCGGCGAAGCCGGGCCACCTGGACAGGCGCGGCACCGAGAGGTTCCAGTAGTAGGCGATGGTCTCGTGCACCGGATGGCCCTCCCGCGCGTAGCGGATGGCCGGGGCGAGGTTGTCGGCCATGCTGCGGCGGCCGAAGCGCCCGTGCAGCGCGAACCAGGCGTCCACCGTCCCGGGCACCGTCACCGGCAGCGGCCCGTGCGGGGGGATGTCGGCCAGGCCACGGCGGCGGAACTCCTCCAGAGTGAGGGCCCGGGGCGAGCGGCCGGAGCCGTTGTAGCCGTACAGCTTCTTCGTCTTCGGGTCCCAGACGATGGCGAACAGGTCGCCGCCGATACCGTTGCCCGTGGGCTCCATCAGGCCCAGGGCGGCGTTGGCGGCGATGGCCGCGTCCACCGCGCTGCCGCCGGCCTTCATGACGTCCAGCGCGACCTGCGTGGCCAGCGGGTGCGAGGTGGCGGCCATGGCGTGCGGCGCGATCACCTCCGAGCGGGTGGCGAAGCCGTGGCCGGTGATGCGGTCGGCGGCGACGGCCGGGCCGGCGCACAGCGCCAGCGCGGCACCCAGGAGGATGGCGGGGATCTTCATCGGGAGGGGGCGGGCAGCGGATCGGATGAAACCATTCTGCCAGCCGGCGCCCCGCCTGCGGGCGCCCGTCGCCCGGCGGGAGGGCCGCGGGCGCTCTTACGGTCTCTTACGGTCCGCTTACGCCCCCGGTCTATCTATGCGCCCGTCACCGCGCCGAGGGGTCGGCCGGCGGTGGTTTCGCGCTTTCGCGCTCATCGGGGATACGAAAATGCACGCACGTCACACCCGCCGCCGGCAGGGCGGCTTCACGCTGGTCGAAATGGCGGTGGTCCTGGTGATCATCGGCGTCATCATCGGCGCGGTCATGATCGGCCGCGACGTCCAGCGCAACGCCGAATACACCCGCATCAAGCAGAAGTTCATCGACCAGTGGGTGGTCACCTACAACAGCTACCACCAGCGGTATGGCGCGCCGATCGGCGACAACCAGGCCGCCCCGCAGCTGATGGTCAACGGCGCCAACTTCACCTCCGGTTTCTCCGGCGGCGACATGTCCGGCGCCACCGAACCGGGGCTGATCTGCTCCGGCACCGACGCCCTGCCCAGCTCCAGCGGCCTGAGCCGCACCCGGGAAGGCACCGCCGGCTTCGATCTGCGCGACCTGGTCAAGCGCGCCGGCATCACGCTGCCGCCCGGTCGCGGCGAGGGCAAGGAAGACCGCTATGCCTACCTGGACACCAACGGCAATCCGCAGGAAATCCGCATCTGCTTCGGCTGGAACAGGCCCGGCACGCTGTGGGGCTCCGGCAACTCGATGTACATCACCGGCCTGACGCCGGACCTGGCCCGCGCCCTGGACCAGATGATCGACGGCAAGGCCGACGCCAGCAACGGCACCTTCCGCCAGGTGGGCATCACCACCCGCCCGACGACGGCCGCCGGCGGCGCCACCACCGCCGACGCGATCGGCGCCGAATGGGGCGGCAACAACACCGGCTCCATGGCCGCCGCCGTGACCGACGACGCCACCTTCGGCACCGCCACCGACGACGCCCAGGTGATGACCCTGGTCGCCAACTACAAGATGAACCAGTAAGCGCCATGAACGTGCCTTCACTGCTCGCGCGCCTGCGCCAGTCGCGGCGGACATCGCTGACGTTCTTCGCCATCACCCTGGCCGCCCTGGTGGTCACCGCGGCGTGGTTCATCGGCGCGCGCTCGTCGCTGGCCGAAGCCTATGCCGGCCTGGGCGACCGCAACCAGGCGCTGGCCGAGGCGCAGGTGCGCGAGCAGGAGGCACAGTTGCGGGTGGAGCACGCACGCTCGGCGCGCGCGCTCCTGACTGCCGCCCAGGCCCATGGCCTGCAGCCGGAAGCGTGGGGCGAGCGTCTGATCAACCTGCGCCAGAGCCAGATGGGACGCGAGGACGCGGCCGTCCTGCTCGGCGCAGTCACGCGCGGCAGCGAACGCATGTTCGGTGCCGAGGCGTTCGAACTGTCGGTCACCCATCCGGAAGAAGGCCTGTTCGACGTGCCGCCGGCCAGCGACCGCGCGCCCGCGCCGCTGTCGCTGACCTTGCGGGGCGCCATCCTGTTCCGTACCGCCACCGCGGCCACCGGCAACGCCGCCCTGCCCGCCGGAGCCAGCCCATGAGCCTGCTCTTCACGGTCCAGCAACAGCACGGCTGGCTGACCTTCGATGGCGGCCACGTGAGCCGCAGCGAAGCCCGGCCGCGGCTGCCACGCGCGGCGATGGCCGTGGCCGACTTCGAGGGCGCGGTGAGCAACGTGATCGCGCTCGAAGGCAGCCCCGCCCACGCGGTCGCGCTGATCGAGAAGCGCCTGCGTTCGGACGGCCTGGTCGATGGCGAGGCCAAGATCCTCGTCCACAAGACCCGGACCGTCGGCGCCGGCTACCAGACCCTGTACACCGCGGTGCCGCTGGACGTGTGGCAGCAGACCTATGCCTGGGCCGAGGCCCAGCCCGACCATTGCCTGCTGGTGCCGCTCACCTCGCTGCTGTTCAACGCGCTGCGGCCGGGCCAGGCGGTGGTGCTGCAATCCGGCCGCCAGCTCAGCGTGCTGGCGCTGCTCAAGCACGACATGGTCTATCGCAGCTCGCTGGCCTACAGCGATGACCCGGACGACATGGCGATGACCGCCGGCGCCCTGGCCGAGCAGGTCGCCGACGACCTCGCGCGCGGTGAAGACAACCTCGAGCCGCTGGACGTGAAGTGGTGCCCCTTGCTGGTCGGCAATCCCGGCGACGGCCTGCCGTGGCCGGACGACATCCTGCGCGAGATATTCTCCGCGCGCAGCGGCCTGGCGGTGGCCACCGTGCCCGTGCAACGCGTGCTCGACGGCGAGGGCCACGAGTACCGCACGGGCGTGGCCTGGCTGGAGCGCGCGGCCAGCGCGGCGATCTCCGTCAACCCGGGCAGCAGCCGCGCCGCCTACCTCGCCGAATGGGCCCTGCCCTATGCCAGCGCCGCCTCGCTGGTGTTCGCCCTGGTCCTCGGCACGCTTGGCGCGCGCTGGACCCTGAGTGCGCACGAGGCCCGGCAGCGCGCCGGGGCCATCGATGCACAAATCGGCCAGATCGACGCCCGCATCCAGGCGATGGCCGGCGAGGCGACGGTGCCGGAGCGTTTCGGCCAGGTGCTGCAGTTCGTCGAACGCGCCCGCACGCTGCAACAGGGCATCGATCCGGTGGCTGGCCTGGGCCTGGTCCAGGCCGCGGCCGCCGGCCAGGTGCGGATCCTGCGCGTGAGGGTCGAGGAACCCGTGGCGCCGGGCGCCCCGGTACCGCCAGGGGGCGTCCCCGACCTGCGCGAGCCCACCCTGCGGGTGGACGCGGTGGTGGACGCCGGACGCGGCACGCCCGGCATGCAGATCCCCACCTTCGTCGAGCGCCTGCGCCGGGCCGGGTTCGATCCGGTGCCGCTGGACCCGCAGAGCGCGGCCGCCACGCGCTCGGCCGGCGGTTTCTTCTCCTACCTGCTCAAGCGCGCCGCGGCCGCTCCGGCCGCGACCGCAAGCACGTCCGCGCCGGCCGGGGCCACCGCACCGCACCCGGTCGCAGCGCCCGGAGCCGCCCCATGAAGATGAAGTTCGTCGCCGCATTCGCCCTGGCCGCCTGGCTGCTGGTCGCCGGGTGGCTGGCGAGCATGGTGATCGCCAAGCCCGCCGTGCTGCGCCTGGGGAACCAGGCCGAGGACAGCGCCGCCATGGCCGAGCTGCGCAACGCCATCGCCCGCAACCGCAAGACCATGGAGGGCCTGGAGACGCTGCGCCAGGCAGCGGTGCCCTACCAGGGCACGGGTCCGCTGATTGCGCTGCCAGCGAACCTCGACCCCGCAGCCGTGGCCGTTGCCACCGGCAGCGGCGTTGGCGCGGCGGCGGTCACCACCGCCGGTCTCCAGGCTCCGGCGCCGGAGCCGCAGCTGTCGCTGGTTCTGGACACCGGCCAGGACCGGGTGGCCGTGTTCAACGGCGAACAGGTGCGGCGCGGGTCGCGCCTGGCCAACGGCGATCAGGTACTGGCGATCGGCCCGGACTGGATCAGCGTGTACGGCCGCGACCGCAAGCGGACCGTGTATCGCATCCGCTCGCAGTTCGAGCCTGTCGAAGGCGGTAGCCAGCCGTGAGGCCGGAGCTCAAGCCACTGCTGTGGGTGGGCGCGGCCACGCTGGCGGCGGTGCTGCTCGTTCTCTTCTTCCGCAACCGCGAGGATGTCCCGGCCGGCCCGGCCGGAAGGGCGGAAACGGCGGAGGCGCACGCCGCGCCCGGCCGTCCGGCCCGGGAACGCGCGGCACCGCGACCCGATGCCGAACCGTTGCCTTGGCAGAGACCGTCCGGCGAGGACACCGCGCCTGGCCGTGGGCTGGCCGCGGGCGCCCCGGGGGCAGCCCCCGCGATGGATCGGGCGCAGCTGCTGGCCGCCATGCAGGTCCAGCTGGAACGCAACCAGGCGGCTGCCGACACCGCCCTGCAGCGGATCGACGAAGTCCAGGCCAGCGGGCAGGCCCCGCCGGGCGTGGACCTGGATGCGCTGCGCGAGAACCTGATGATCGCCAAGCAGGCCCAGGCGCTGGCCATGGAACTGGCACGGACCAACAGCGAACCGGACACACCGGCCCGCGACGAGAAGATCGCCTCGATCGTCGGCCGGCTGCAGGCGCTGCAGGCGCGATTGCAGCGCGGCACGGCCGCAGGCCCCGCCCCCGCACCGGCGTCGCGGAGCCCGTGACATGCGCCGGCGCACGTCCGCCCCCCGTCGCGCCCGCGGCTTCAGCCTGCTGGAGGCCGCCGTCGTGGTCGGAGTCCTGGGCCTGCTTGCGGTGGCCATGACTTCCGCATTCGACAACGTCCAGCAGGTCCGTGCCCGCAAGGCCGCGATCGCCGACGCGGAAAGCGCGCGCAACGCGGTCCGCGCCTTCGCCCTGCGCAACAAGCGACTGCCCTGCCCGGACAACAGCATCTACGGCGACACGGGCCGCGAGGCCGGCGGCGGCAGTTGCCCGTCGGGGCTCGACATCGGCTGGCTGCCGTACGAGTCGGTCGGGCTGACGGTGCCGGTGCGCAGCGCGCGCCTGCGTTACGGCGTCAACCGGGGCGCGGCGGGACAGGACCCGGTCGATCCGGTGCCGGCAGCGACCGATGGCCAGGACCTGGAAGGCGTCGGCGGTTTCGCCGCCGCGCTCGCCGCGCTGGCCGCATCGCCCCCGAGCGTGGGTGCGCCGTATTACGTGGCCCAGTCGGCCACCAGCCCCTCGATCACCTGCAGTGGCGGCGACGTCATCAACCCCGCCTTCATCGTGGTGGCGCCCGGCGAGGACCGCCAGGTGGTCGACGGCGAGCTGCACCCCGGCTTCGACGCCCCCAACCGGGGATTCGCCACCGCCGCGGACCGATGCACCGCGGCGCCGGGCCGCCCGGCCGACGCGTCCTATGACGACGTGGTCGTCGCCGAGGGCGCGCACACCCTGCTCGGCTGGCTGAACGCCTCCACCCGTTGACCCCTACCCGAACTCCGCAATTCCTCAAGGCCACCGACATGATCCTTCGCCCCACCGCCCCGCACCCCCGCAGCTCCGTGCTCCGGATCATCGCCGGCGCCGCCGGCGGTCTGCTGCTGGCTTCGTGCAGCAACATGCCGCCGCGAAGCGTGAAGGACCTGCCCCCGACCGAGTACAAGGCGCTGGAGCGCACCGGCACCGCCATCGCCGAGGAGTCGGCCAAGCTGCTGGCGCAGCAGGACAGCGTGCGCGAACGGGTCGAGCGGGCCGCCGCGCCTGCGCCCGCGGCGGCGCCGGTGGCACCGGCCTACGATCCGCTGGAGAACAGCGTGGTCAGCATCAGCATGTACGACGCCGACGTGGGCCAGCTGCTCTGGGCCCTCGCCGGCGAGCTGAAGATGAACCTGATCGTCGACCCGCGCGTGCTCGAGCAGCGCCAGCGCGCCAGCCTGCACCTGCGCAACGTCACCGCGCGCGAGGTCTACAACCACATCCTCGAGGGCTTCGACCTGCACGGCGAGGTTCGCGGCGGGGCACTGGTGGTATCGCAGATGAGCGAGCGCATCTTCAACGTCGACATGCTCGATTCCAACACATCGCTGGACCTGTCCACGGGCGGCGACGTCTTCGGCGCCGGCATGCAGAGCGGCGGTGGCGGCGGTGGCCAGCAGCTGCGCGGCACCCTGACCATGTCAGGCACGGTGGGCAAGGACAACGACCCGTACAAGCAACTGGCCACCGCGCTGGAGACGATACTCGGTGCCGACAAGGGCGCGGCGCCCGTGGCGCGCGGTCCGGGCGACCCGCCGCCGCCGGAAACCGCACGCTTCAACCTGGATGCCGGCAGCGGGACACTTTACGTGCGCGCCCGGCCCTCGCAGATGCGCGCAGTCGAGGAACTGATCGAGCACAGCAAGAAGAAGCTGCGCCGCCAGGTGCTGGTCGAAGCGCAGATCCTCGACGTCTCGCTCAACGACAACTCCAACTACGGCGTGGACTGGCAGCTGCTCCGCAACCGGGTGGCCGGCCTGTACGGCGACGCCCCGGCCACCATCGCGCCCACGCCCAGCGACGACGACGCCGGCAACCTGCTCGGCTACAACGGCCAGGGCAGCAACTTCAGCGGCAACCGCTACGGCAACCAGGAACGCTCGATCATCTTCCCGAACCAGACCCTGGGCTCGACGGTGGGCCGCGCAGCCGGCCTGAGCTACGTCAGCGACACCTTCTCGGCCGCGCTGAACGTGCTGCGCACCTTCGGCAACGTCAAGATCCTCTCCAACCCGTCGGTGCGCGTGCGCAACGGCAGCCCGGCCTACCTCAGCGTGGGCACCA
>Ga0182792_1002522_pt1 | contig 12825 bp, 12 predicted proteins | sample Passage237B_FD_130497 | JGI IMG/M metagenome (GOLD analysis project Ga0182792, IMG submission 130497) | Cellulose adapted compost microbial communities from Newby Island Compost Facility, Milpitas, CA, USA - Passage2 37B (version 2) (version 2) ...
ATCGCCTCCGTCCTGATGGACGAGCCACTCACGTGGCATACCTTTGCTGGTGTCATCCTGGTCATGGCCGGTCTGTATCTCGTGCAGCGGCTGCGCCGATAATACCTGCAGGAATTGTTGAGATTTTATTTGCGTATTCATAAATTTTTAATATTATTGTGATATCAAAAACATATCAAAATAACATAACATGATACACGAAAAAAATACGACTGCAATCTCCGGGTACTTGTCTTTTGTTATCCTCTTAGCCGCCTTGGGTTTGGCAGGTTATGGAATCTACAGCCAGTCGGTATGGCTGATCATCGTGGGCATCCTGCTTGCCCTTATCATGCTAAAGGGCTGGCTGATCATCAATCCGAATGAAGCTGCCGCGTTGATCTTATTCGGCAACTACCAGGGAACCGTACGGAAAGACGGTTTCTTTTGGGTCAATCCGTTTGTCGTGAAACGGACGGTTTCCCTGAAGGCGCGTAACCTCGATGGACAGAAAATCAAGGTAAACGACAAACTCGGCAACCCGATCGAAATTGCCGCTGTCGTGGTCTGGCAGGTGAACGATACCTCCAAAGCGTTGTTTGCGGTAGACGACTACACCAAATATGTACAGATACAGAGTGAGGCGGCTGTCCGGCACTTGGCCAACCAATTTGCCTATGATAATTTCGAAGACGAAGGCGCTGCAATCACACTGAAAGACGGTGCTCAGCAAGTAAGCGGCATCCTGGAAACCGAACTGAACGAGCGGCTGGCGATGGCCGGAATCGATGTCATTGAAGCACGGATTACACACTTGGCTTATGCTCCTGAAATCGCCAGTGCCATGCTGCAGCGCCAGCAAGCCACCGCCGTTGTCGCTGCACGCCGGCAAATCGTGGATGGTGCCGTGGGCATGGTAGAAATGGCATTGGAAAAGCTCTCCGAAAAAGACATTGTCCAACTGGATGAAGAGCGGAAGGCCGCCATGGTCAGCAACCTTTTGGTGGTGCTGTGCGGCGAACGGAATGTTTCTCCAGTGGTCAATGCCGGCACATTATATCATTGATTGCATTTTAGGGGGAAAAAACAAGTTTTAATGGCTGACAAGGCAGATAAAAAGGCATTTGCACTCCGCATCCACGCGGATATGCTGAAGGCACTGGAAGAATGGGCCGCAGAAGAATTCAGAAGCACCAACGGTCAGATCGAATTCCTGCTGGCCCAGGCCTTGGCCCACCGCAAGCGGACCAAAAAGAAAGAAGAGCAGTGAATCAGTGATCGCTCCCCATCCTAAACAAATACCCTCTACCGGTGTTAGCTATTCAGTGATAAACGATTAATCCAATAAAAACTGATGGTATGATACAGGAAAAATTCAGGGAGTGCATAGCAGCTTGCTACCATTGCGCGGATGCGTGCGACCACTGCGCGACATCCTGCTTGCGGGAAGACCATGTGAAACCGATGGCCGCCTGCATCCATCTGGACCGATTCTGTGCGGAAGCTTGCCGCATGGCCGCTTCGTTCATGGCGAAAACAAGCGGTACGGGACATGAAGGATATGTGGCGCAGCTATGCGAACTATGTGCCCAAATCTGCGACGATTGTACAGAAGAATGCGAAAAACACAGCCATGAACACTGCAGGGCGTGTGCGGAAGCCTGCCGACGATGTGCGGAGGCCTGCAGGGAAATGGCGGCTTAACCCCAACCGTCTTTAAAGCCGTGTTTCTGGAGCAGTTCCTCGGGGACGCCGTCCCATACGCCCGGGCGGTTGCCCACATAGCCGATGTCCTTCACCCCTATCTCGCTGGTGAAAAACCCGGAAGCGGTGAGGTTGCGCATGAGGCCGAAGAACGCCACGCCCGGAGCCATCCCCGGCTTGGCCTTAGCCGGGTAGGCGATTTCATCTACCAGCTCCAGTTGCTGTTCCCGGCTGCAGTCCGCGAATACACGGCCATAACGCCGCTGGCTCTGCACGTCCAGCCACTTCAGCCCACCGCGCATCGGCGTCTGGTACGACGGGATATCCTTGACCATGAACTCGATGAAGTCCGGAACACCCGCATCCGTGGCACTGCCCGAAACACCGTCGGCCGGGATGATGATGTCCGCCAGCACCCCGATGGTGGCCAACTCATGGCCGGTGAAAAAACGTTCCGTCGCCAGCCGTTGGTTGCGACTGTGCTCGACATCCGTCACGCCCGGCAACTTGTCCGTCCCAGCAGCTGCTTCCTTTTTTGCTTCGGTATCCGGTCCGCACGAGTCGAGTAGCAACGCCCCGCCGGCCGCTGCAAGTCCTAAGGCTTTCAGTGAATCTCTCCTATTCATATCTTCTTTTTTCAGATGTTCAGTTTATTCCTTTCTTGCAGGATGTATTCCGCCGTCCGCATCGACAAGGCCAGTATCGTCCACGTCAGGTTCTTGTCTCCCTGCTGCACGAACGGTCCGGCATCCACGACGAACAGGTTGCGGCAGTCGTGCGACTGGCTCCACCGGTTCAGCACCGATTTCTTCGGGTCATCGCCCATGCGTGTCGTACCCCCCTCGTGGATAATCTTGCCCGGTGCCTCCAGCCCGTATAGGGTCTCCGGGCCTGGCGTCGGGGATGCGACGATCGCACCCATACTGTGGAGAATCTCCTTGAACGTTTCCTGCATGTGCTTAGCCTGCTCCACTTCTTCGTTGGCCCACTTATAGTGGAAGCGCAGCACCGGGATACCGTATTTGTCTACCCGTGCCGGGTCGATCTCGCAGTAGTTGTCATAGCGGGCAAGCGCCGTACCCCGGCCAGCCATGCCCACGCTCGCGCCGTAGAAACGACGGTAGTCTTCTTTCAACGACACCCCATAACCGCCCTGCTCCCGCGGCCCGCCGTCCTTTGCCGGCACCAAGTGGTTCACGCTGGCCACCCAGTCCAGGAAACCGTACGATGGCATGTGCAGGCCGCCCCCGTATTCGATGTGATAGCCCCGCGGGAAACTGAGCTTGCTGTTGTCGAGCCACCACGGTGAATAGATGTGCACACTGCCTACCCCGTCTTCGTTGTAGCGCTTCCTGTCCAGCAACTGCGGCAGGAACCCGCCCGCACTGGCACCGGTGGAGTCATGCAGGTAACGCCCCACCAGGCCGCTGCTGTTTCCCAGCCCGCCCGGATGCGCCGCCGACTTCGAATTCAGCAGTAGCCGCGCACTCTCGCACGCGCTCGCCCCTAGCACCACCAGCTTGCCCCGTACGGTATGCTCTTGCAGGTCCCGGGTATCCACGTAGGAAACCCCGGTGGCCAATCCCTCGTCATCCGTAAGCACCTCGCGCACCATGGCGTTGTCAATGACCGTCAGGTTGCCCGTCTCCATCGCCGGCATCACCAGGCATGAGGACGATGAGAAATCCCCATAGACCCGGCATGACCTGCCACACTGCCCGCAGTAGAAGCATGTACCGCGCCCCTCTACCCCCGGGAGTGCCTCGGTGAGCACCGATCCACGGCCAGCGATTACCGGAACACCGGCTTTCTGCGCACCCCGTTTGATGTATAGCTCGTTCAGCCGCGGCTTGGGTGGCTTCAGGAAAATCCCGTCAGGCTCATTGGGGAGCCCCTCCACCGTTCCGTAGATACCGATCATCCGGTCGATACGGTCATAATACGGTTTCACCTCCTCATACGTAATCGGCCAGGAATCCGTTACCCCGTCCTTCGGTTTGAAATCATATGGCCCCATCCGCAGCGAGATGCGGCCCCAATGGTTCGTCCGTCCGCCCAGCATCCGGGCCCGGAACCATTCGAATTCCGTGCCCGACGCACGCGTGTACGGCTCTCCCTCCAGCTCCCATCCCCCATATGCCGCATCGAAATCGCCGAACGGCCGGACCGTACTCGCCCCCCGCCGCGGCGATTCCCATGGCCACCGCATCTGCAGGGCGTCCTTGGCCGGATCGAAAAACGGGCCAGCCTCGAGCATCAACACCTTCAGCCCTGCTTGGGCAAGGACATAACCGGCCATCCCGCCACCGGCCCCGGATCCCACTACAATCGCGTCGTAAACCGTCGGATTCGCTTTAATCTGATAGGAAATCATTACTATGGTTTATAATAATTGTTCTTGTTTAGTCGTAACAGCCGTCGACTTCGAAAGTGCAACGGGCTATCATCCGCCAAATATAAAATTTCTTCGCAACAATTGCCAAGGAAATACGCTAAAACGATTAGGCTAATCCATGAAAACTAGCGAAAAAACCGTATATTCGAAAATCGCAACTTAGCAAGTTCCGGGTTCTATGGTGAAGGCATGTTGCCGATTTTTGTGAGGTAAAAACAGCAATGATATGAACAATCAAGCAATCATCAACTATAGTCGTATCGCGGAAGCCATCGATTATGTCAAGCAGCATTTCAAGAAGCAACCTTCCCTCGACGAACTGGCCGAACGTGTACACCTGAGCCCTTACCATTTCCAACGGCTGTTCAGTGAATGGGCAGGTACAAGTCCCAAAAAATTCCTGCAGTACATCAGCGTGGAACACGCCAAACGTTTGCTGAAGGAAAGGCAAGCCACCTTATTCGAAACGGCCTTCGAAACGGGGCTTTCCGGTACAAGCCGGCTACACGACTTGTTCATCAGCATCGAGGGGATGACACCTGCCGAGTACAAAAACGGCGGAAAAAACCTCGCCATTAATTATAGCTTTGCCGAAAGCCCTTTCGGAAGCTTGATCGTAGCTTCGACAAACAAGGGAATCTGCCACATGGCGTTTTACGACGACGAACGGTCCGCGCTGGAAACCCTGATGCACAAATTCCCGAATGCTGCATTCAGCCGCGAATCGGATCTATTCCAGCAACATGCCCTGTTGATTTTCCAGAACGACCGGGCGAAGCTGCACGACATCAAACTGCACCTGAAAGGCACGGATTTCCAATTGAAAGTATGGGAAGCGTTGTTGAAGATACCGGTGGGACAACTGTCGACCTACGGTACCATCGCCGAAGAAATAGGTAATCCTACTGCCTCAAGAGCCGTAGGCACTGCCATCGGCGGCAACCCGGTCGCGTACCTCATTCCCTGCCACCGGGTCATCCAATCCACCGGCAATGCCGGCGGCTACCTGTGGGGCAGTACGCGGAAAAGGGCGATCATCGCCTGGGAAAGCGCCAAAACCGAACTACAGGAAAAAGAAGTCCATTTATCCAATTAATCCGATCGCCCATGAAAGCAACCCCATCCGTATCGGAAACCGCCGATTGGCAAGGCGTGACGGAGGCCATGCACGAAAAGGGATTCGCCTTACTTCCCGGTGTGCTCGCTCATGACCATTGTGAAATGCTGAAGGAAAACTTCGCCCACCCGGCGATATACCGAAAAACAGTGGTAATGGAACGCTATCGGTATGGCCTGGGCGAGTATAAATATTTCGACTATCCGCTACCACCTCTTATCCAGCACCTGAGGGAACAGCTGTACCTGCACCTTGCCCCCGTCGCCAATCGCTGGATGGAAGTGCTGAACATCGACACTGTATTCCCAAACACCCACGAGGAGCTGTTGGCGCAATGCCGGGCCAATGACCAGCGCAAGGCGACCGTCTTGATCTTGAAATATGGCAAAGGAGGTTTCAACACCTTGCACCAAGATCTATACGGTGCGGTGTACTTCCCCATCCAGGCGGTGCTTTTCCTGAGCGAACCCGGCGAGGATTACACAGGCGGCGAATTCGTATTGACCGAACAGGTGCCGCGGGCCCAGTCAAAAGCGATGGTCTTACGGCCGGCAAAAGGGGATATGCTTATATTTACAACGAATTTCCGGCCAGCGAAAGGTAGCAAGGGATATCACCGGGTAAACATGAAACATGGGGTGAGCGAAGTGCACGAAGGCGAACGGTATACACTGGGTATCATTTTCCACGACGCACTGAGCTGATGGTGAGGCATTCGGCTATCGACGACAGGCTGGTGCGCATGTACGTGAGGAAAGCTCAAATCCGCTTTGCGGGGAACAGCCGGTTGAAAATCTTCGGCATGCTCCGCTGTGCGCAAGGCAAGCGGATGAAAAAGGAAAACCGCGTATTCTTCCGATCAATGGAGGATGCAATAAACGCCGGATACCGGCCGTGTGGCCACTGCATGAAGGCAGCGTATCAGCAATGGAAAGATGGATTTGTTCAATAGCGAAATCGACGAAGCAAAAAACCTGCTGCCCAAAGACGGCATCGTGAATTACTATGGCTTGCTACTGCCGCAGCGAGCAGCCGACCATTACTTGGCGTATCTGCTCACGGCCATACCTTGGAAGCCTGATGAAGCGGTTATTTTCGGCAAACACTACCTCACTAAACGAAAAGTGGCCTGGTATGCCGATATACCCTATGAATACAGCTATTCCAATATCACCAAACGGGCACTGGCGTGGACACCCGAATTACTTGAATTGAAAGCCATCGTGGAAAAACGGACGGGTGAGCGCTTCAACTCGTGCTTACTCAACCTCTACCATTCAGGGGAGGAGGGGATGGCTTGGCATAGCGACGGCGAAAAAGACCTGAAGAAAAATGGAGCTATCGCATCGCTGAGCCTGGGAGCAGAGCGGAAGTTTGCCTTCCGACACAAGCAAACCAAGGAAACGGTTTCCATTACATTGCCCCACGGCAGCCTGCTGGTCATGAAAGGCACTACCCAGACTTACTGGCTGCATCGCCTGCCCCCTAATGCCAGGGTCAAACGCCCGAGGGTCAACCTGACGTTCCGGACGATAGTCAGTTAGTAATTCTCCTTCAAAAAATCCGCTAGTTTGGCTACGGCGACGGAACGGTGGCTGACAGCGTTTTTCGCTGCACTGCTCATTTGGGCAAATGTCTCGTCGTAGCCGCGTGGGGTAAACAGGGGATCGTACCCGAATCCACCCATTCCTTGGCGTTCGTATCCGATATCGCCTTCCACGGTTCCTTCGAAGAAATGCTCTTCTCCGCCTATCCGCAGGGAGATGACCGTACGGAAACGGGCGCTGCGGTCGGGGTGGTCGCCCAGTCGCCGGAGCAACAGCTCCATGTTTTTCTCCATATCCCGGCTGCCGGAATAGCGGGCCGAGTAAACACCAGGCTCGTTGCCCAACGCCGTTACTTCAAGACCGGAATCATCGGCGAAGCAGTCGTATCCATAGTTTTCGAGCAAGTACGCACTTTTTTGGGAGGCATTCGCTTCCAAGGTGTCGCCCGTTTCTGGGATGTCGTCCATGCAACCAATATCGGCGAGCGTAAGGATGCGAAACTTATCGCCGACCACGGCTCGCACCTCTTCCAGTTTATGGGTATTGTTGGTAGCAAATACCAATTGAATCATACCAGTAAATTCTTTATCGTTGTCCAAAAAACACGTTTCTTCTCGGCATCGACCAGCATCTCATCGAAGGCATAGGTGCGGAATACGGTAATACCGCCGTAGTCCAACACGGTTTTTTCAGGGGATACGTCTAGCCCCATCCAGTGCAAGCTAGCTCCCAAGGACACCAAAATCCTTGGACTGAAATAGGAAAAAATATCTTCTTTTGAGGGAAGCGGGCTGAATGTGCCGATATTCAGTACAGCTACATCATCTACGGTAAGTTTCAGTGCGGCCAATGTCTTGCCGAAAGCGTCCAACGCAGCGGCAGACATCCACTCGGCCTCCCTGTCTTCGGTCAGAAACAGGTAATTGCGTTTATTTTTTCCATAGCATGTAAACTGCTGCTGCGGATCTTGCTTGACCACCGGCGCAGCTGCGGCTTGCTTGTCATCCGCCGTAGGTACGGGGGCCTCCGCGCCGACATCGAAAATCGTTTCGGTCATCAGGTAGCGTAGGGCCACGGGATCGTTGGTATGCAGGTTAGAAGTCATCGGCCATTCTCCAATCAACACATCTTCAAATCCACTACTGCCCCAGCACCCATGCAAACACCAGCGGCGCCACGATAGTTGCGTCGGATTCAATGATGTACTTGGGCGTATGGATATCCAGTTTCCCCCAGGTGATTTTTTCGTTGGGTACAGCTCCTGAATACGAACCGTACGACGTGGTAGAATCCGAAATCTGGCAGAAGTAGCTCCAGAATGGGATGTTTTCCATCTCCAGGTCTTGGTACAGCATCGGCACCACGCAGATGGGGAAATCGCCGGCGATGCCCCCTCCGATCTGGAAAAACCCGACCCCCTTGCCATCGGAGTTCTTGACGTACCAATCGGCAAGCCAGGCCATGTATTCGATGCCGCTTTTCACGGTGGAGGCTTTCAGCTCGCCCTTGATGACATACGACGCAAAGATGTTGCCCATGGTGCTGTCTTCCCAGCCGGGAACGACGATGGGCAGATTTCTCTCGGCAGCGGCAAGCATCCAGGAATTTTTGGGGTCTATTTCATAATATTGCTCCAATACGCCACTTTTCAACAGCTTATACATATATTCATGCGGGAAATAGCGCTCGCCGCTTGCTTCCGCATCTTTCCAGATTTTGTGGATGTGCTGCTGGATGCGGCGGAACGCCTCTTCCTCAGGGATACAGGTATCCGTCACCCGATTGTAGTGGTTTTCCAGCAGTTCCCATTCATCCTGGGGGCTGAGGTCACGGTAGTGCGGCACCCGTTTGTAATGCGAATGGGCCACCAGGTTCATGATGTCCTCTTCAAGGTTGGCTCCCGTGCAGCTGATGATCGCCACTTTGTCCTGGCGGATCATCTCTGCCAGGGAAATGCCCAACTCGGCTGTACTCATGGCCCCCGCCAAAGTAACCATCATTTTGCCTCCGGCATCGAGGTGCGCTTCGTAGCCCTTGGCAGCATCGACCAATGCCGCCGCGTTGAAATGCAGGTAATTCTTTTCGATAAACTGGGATATGGGACCTTTAGCTTTGCTCATCTCGTCGTTGTGCTTGATTTCGTTGACAAAGGTAGTTTTTTTATTCCATTTACACCTCCCAGCGCTCGCATCGCCGTAAAAATGCTTCGTTGGCATCCGCGCCGATGCCGGGCAGTTCCGGCACAGTAATCCGATAGCCATCGAACTGGACACCGGCTACGACCGGGTCTTCCAGATGACCGAGCATGCAGGTATCTAGGTCAAAGAACTGTACATTCGGCGCAGCGTAGGCAAAATGCACCTTGGCCGACAGTGCCACGCGACTCTCCAGCATGCCCCCGATCATGCAAGGTATGCTGTAAGCCGCGGCCGTCTGTTGGATACGCAGGGCCTCTGCGATGCCTCCGGATTTGGAAAATTTGATGTTGATATAGTCACATGCTCCCTGCTTCGCCAGGCGCTCGGCATCCCGATGGTCATAGCAGCTCTCATCAGCCATGATGGGAATCGTGGTTGCCTTGCGCAATTGCGGCAGCAGGCAATCGTCGTAGCTGCGCATGGGCTGCTCGCAGAATTGGATATCCAAATGCTGAAGCCCACGCAATGCCGATACCGCGGCCTCATAGCTCCAGCCCTGATTGGCGTCTATCCGTATGGCAACCGCGTAACCGACAGCATCCCGGATAGCCCTTATGCGGGCGATATCCGTCTCAGGCGCCCTGCCCAACTTGACTTTAAGTACCTCGGCCCCCTGCTTTTTGAACGCCAGTGCCTTGGCAGCCATTTCCTCGGGGCTGCTTATCCCCACGGTAATGTCTGTGACAACCTCACGGGCCGCACCACCCAAAAAACGGTACAGCGGCACCCCGGCGTATTTGGCTGCCAAATCGTGCAAAGCCATGTCAAAGGCACTTTTAATCGTGGTGTTCCGCGCGATGAACGCGTCTAGCTCAGCCAGCCGCTCGTCAATGGCCAGCGGATCTTTCCCCTTCCACAACCGGGCAAATTCGCGGGCCAGCACCAAGCAGGTATCCTGCGTTTCGCCCACAATCATGGGGAAAGCCGAACATTCGCCCACACCGACGATGCCGCTATCCGTATATACCCTTATCAAGGTGTTCTGTGCGTACTCCATTGTGCCCGTAGCGATAACGAACGGTTCCATCGGAATACTGAAACGATAAATTTCGGTATGGGTTATGCTCATTTTTATTACCTTTACGTTATGGCGCTCTTCGGGTTCGAAGTTAGCACTTCGGCGGCATGTGCCCAAGCATATCCATGCCGCCAAGTGGTTATTTATGAAGTTAGCAAACGAACGCTCCTGTTTTTAACATTTTATCAAAAAACCATATAAATAATAGGTAATTGTCAATAAATGAAATAAAAATTTGAAAATAATTTAATTATACGCAGGAAAATTACTAATTTAGCAAACCGAATACAGCTAACTAAATAGAATGACTGATATATTGAGACAACAGGAGGGGCTTTATCACGCTGATTTTGAACATGATGCATGCGGCGTAGGGTTCATCGCCAACCTAAAGGGCAACAAAACGCATACCCAAGTGCGGGATGCGTTGACGATGCTGGAAAATATGGAGCACCGCGGCGCCTGTGGTTGCGACCCGGAAAGCGGCGATGGAGCGGGCATCATGATTCAACTGCCTCATGAATTTCTCTGGGAAGAATGCATATCGCTTGGCATCCAGTTGAGCGAGCCGGGTTATTATGGCACAGGGATGGCTTTCTTGCCAAAAGAAGAAGTTGCCAACCGGATTTGCCGGCAAATCATCCAGCAAGCGGCCGAAGACCGGGGGATGAAATTCCTTGGATTCCGGCGCGTCCCGGTCAACCCGGAAGGTATCGGCAGCACCGCGTTGAGCGTAGAACCTGAAATCGTCCAGTTTTTCGTATCTCGCCCTGCAGGCGTGACCGATACGACGGAATTTGAGCGGAAACTATTCGTATTGCGTCGGCTTATCGCCAAAATGGTAAGGGAGGCTCACGAACTCACCGAAGCACCGTATATCGCTTCGCTGTCTTGCAAAGTCATCGTGTACAAAGGGCAATTGACTACGTACCAAGTCGCCACGTATTTCCCGGATCTTTCGGACGAACGCGTAGTGTCAGCCTTCGGTTTGGTGCATTCCCGTTTTTCGACCAACACATTCCCGTCGTGGCAGTTGGCGCAGCCTTTCCGCATGCTCGCGCACAATGGCGAAATCAACACGTTGACGGGTAACCTCAATTGGTTTTATGCAGGCCTGCGCTCCTTATCTTCCCCATACTTCACCGAGGAGGAAATGCAGATCTTGCTTCCCGTGGTGGATGGCCACCAGTCGGATTCGGCTTGCTTGGATAACGTTGCTGAATTGCTGTTGCATAGCGGCCGCAGCATTGCCCATGCGATGCTCATGATGGTGCCCGAGGCGTGGGATGGGAACACCCAGATGGATCCCCTCAAGAAGGCATTCTATGAATACCACGCCACACTGATGGAGCCCTGGGATGGGCCTGCTGCACTTTGCTTCACCGACGGGACGACCATCGGTGCCATGCTCGACCGGAACGGCCTGCGGCCGCTCCGCTTTGCCATCACGTCGGATGACCGTGTCATCGTCGCCTCCGAAGCTGGGGCGCTGCCTATCGATGAAAGCACCATCATCAAGAAAGGGCGCCAACAGCCGGGCAAAATCTTTCTCATCGACATGGAAAAAGGCGAAATCCTGTCGGATGAGCAGGTGAAGAACGAGCTTTCCTCCCGGCAACCTTATGGAGACTGGTTGCACCAATACAAGATCCGGATGGAAGAGCTCGCCGAACCGCGGGTAACATTCACCTACCTTTCCAAAGAATCGGTATTCAAATACCAACAGATATTCGGCTATTCACGGGAGGATGTGGAAGGCATCATCACGCCGATGGCGCTGGACGGCAAGGAACCCGTGGGCTCCATGGGTACGGACGTGCCGCTGGCCGTGCTTTCCAATCACCCGCAGCACCTATCGAGCTATTTCAAGCAGTTCTTCGCGCAGGTAACCAACCCGCCGATCGACCCGATACGGGAGCGCTTGGTCATGAGCCTCGCTACCTTTATCGGCAATGCGGGTAACATCCTCGATGAAGACAAGATGCATTGCCATTGCGTGGCGCTGGAGCATCCGATACTGACCAGCAGGGAACTTGAAAAGCTGCGCAGCATCGACACCGGTATCTTCCAAGCTAAAACGCTGCAATGCTATTTCAATGCCAACGGCAAACCCGGGGCGCTTGAAGACGGGCTGAACCGGCTCTGTCGCTATGCGGAGGATGCTGTACGGGATGGATTCGAGGTCATCATCCTCTCCGACCGGGCCATCGACTCGCAGCATGCGGCCATACCGTCGCTCTTGGCGGTATCTGCCGTACACCACCACCTCATCAAGACGGGGCACCGCGGCGCCGTGGGTTTGGTGGTAGAAGGCGGCGACGTCTGGGAAGTGCACCACTTCGCCTGCTTGCTGGCCTTTGGGGCTACGGCCATCAACCCTTATATGGCGCTGGCCACCATCCGCACGCTCAAGGAACAGAAAATACTGGAAACCGACCTGACCTGGCCACAGTTGGCCAAGAATTATGTGAAGGCGGTATGCGGCGGACTGCTCAAGATATTCTCGAAAATGGGGATATCCACCCTGCAATCGTACCACGGTGCACAGATATTCGAAGTGCTCGGCATCAACAAAGATGTGGTAGATCAATATTTCTGCGGAGCAGTATCCCGCATCGGTGGACTGGACCTCGACGATATCGCAAGAGAGGTACTGAGCAAGCATCACCGGGGGTTCACCAGTTCGCGCAATGCCAAGGACCTCTTGCCCGAAGGCGGCATCTATCAGTGGAAGCGGCGGGGCGAGGCGCATCTTTTCAACCCACAGACCGTGCATTTGCTTCAACAGGCCTGCCGCACAGGCGACTACGAAACCTACAAGAAATACGCGGCGCATATCAACAACCAAAAGGAACGCATGTACACCC
>Ga0182792_1002524_pt1 | contig 12808 bp, 4 predicted proteins | sample Passage237B_FD_130497 | JGI IMG/M metagenome (GOLD analysis project Ga0182792, IMG submission 130497) | Cellulose adapted compost microbial communities from Newby Island Compost Facility, Milpitas, CA, USA - Passage2 37B (version 2) (version 2) ...
CACCTGGTTACCAATCAGGGTAAACCCTTTCCTCTGGGGTTCGATCGGACAACTCTCCATCTTTTTCTGCAGGAAATTAAACTACCCCCCATTACCGCCCCCCCACCAAAACCTTCGGCACCGACCAAGTGGCTGGACGTAAAATTGCGGGAAAAACAGCTGGTCGGACAGCTGGAAGATTTTATCCAGTACGAACTGGAGCTTTGCGAAAGAAACCGGAATGAAGGATTCTGGAAGCAGATTGCACATGACCCTGAAAAGGATCAGGCTAATAAAAAAGTTTTCCGGGAAAAACTCCACCAAACCCTTGGCAGGATAACCGACCCGCTGCTGTCACCTTCCCCACGCCTCAGACTGCTGGAAAGCAAACCGAAATGGGAAAAATACGAAATCGTGCTCGACGTCTGGAAAGATGTTTTTGCCTGGGGTATTCTGGTCGTACCTCATTCGGCCCGCGAGGGCAGGAAGCTGCCTGCCGTGGTTTGCCAGCACGGTTTGGAAGGACTCCCCGGAGATATGGTCACCCGGGACACCTCCAACCGTCAGTTTAAGACCTATAAGGCCATAGGCCTCGAGCTGGCCGAGCGGGGCTATGTCACCTTTTCGCCACATAACCCCTATCGGGGCGAAGATAAGTTTCGGGTACTGCAGCGTATGGCTAATCCCCTGGGACTATCCCTTTTTTCCGTCATTGCCGGACAGCATCAGCAGATCGTCAACTGGCTGGGTTCGCTGCCTTTTGTAGATAGCACCAAAATCGGCTTTTATGGTTTGTCGTATGGAGGGAAAACGGCCATGCGTATCCCGGCCCTGGTAGAAGGCTATGCGCTGTCGATCTGTTCGGGTGACTTTAATGAGTGGATACGGAAAGTTTCCACCACCCGCGGGAGCTACAGTTATCAGTTTACCAAAGAATATGAAATTTACGAATGGGACCTGGGCAATCATTTCAATTATGCAGAAATGGCGGCTCTGATTGCGCCCCGTCCCTTTATGGTGGAATACGGCTATAAGGACGGAATAGGCACTGCTGAATGGATAGGTTATGAATTCGGCAAAGTCCGAAAGCATTACGACCTGTCGGGGCTCAGTGAAAGCCTCGAAATCGACCTTTTCAATGGCATTCATGAAATTCACGGGGAAAAAACCTACCGTTTCCTGGATAAACATCTGAAGCCGTAAAAAGGAAACAGGATGCGCACAGAAGCTGTCCGGTTGACAAACTGTGGATTTAATGAGTATAAATTGGGAGGGCGCTATCTCTTTAAGGGAGGGATTCCATACAATCGTCCCTGAAATCATTCGTCGCGTTAAGGGTGTTGAAGTCAAATTCCAGTCATGACATTAGCCTTTTACCGGAAAGGCCTCGGTTATAAAACAAATTCGCAGACCTTTCGGCATCCATCGCCGGCCTATCAGCTTTGCATATGAAAAATCTGGACAGGAGAAGTTTTGTCAAACTATCAGGTACCCTCGGAGGGTTAGGAATACTGGCTGCCAATCAGGCGTGTACTCCGGAATCTGGCCATCAGGGGGCTGAACAAACATTAGACAGGCCTGTGTTAAAGGGGAAAATAAAGATCACAGAGGTAGATTCGTATTTTGAAAGAGAGCCGTTGCATCCCTACCGTTTCAAGGGAAGTGCAGTGACGGAAGCCTGGCAGACCCTGGCTCTGCTGGGCAGTGAATCGGGGCATCGAAAAATAGGGGTAGCTACGCAAAGTGTTTTATGGAGTGATGCCAGTGTATTTTTCGAGCACTCCGAATGCGGCGGGAACTCCCTGATGTACTCGCTTACCTCCCATGCCCTGCGAATGATCAAGGGCCTTTCGTTCAACGATCCGATCGAACTGCTGGACTACATCTTCCCCGAAGTATTCGAGTACGGCAAGAAAATCACAGGGCACTCCAACCTCCGGAAAACATTCGCTCTAAATGCGCTGGTTGCGATCGACAACGCGGCCTGGCTGCTGTTTGCCGAGGAAAATGGCATCAAGACTTTTGACGATATGATTCCCACGGCCTACCGGGAGGGATTGTCGAACCGGGCTGCCAAGGTAGCGGGGATACCCTCTTTCGCAACCGGAACATCGGTCGACAAAATCAAGGCAGCGGCTGACCAGGGATTCTTTATCATGAAGCTGAAAACCGGAGCCCCTGGAACGCAGTCCGAAATGCTGGAAAAAGACAAGGAATTTCTCACGGCCGTCCATAAGGCCATCGGGCATTACGAAACTCCCTATACCGAAAACGGTAAGATTCCCTATTATTTCGATGCCAACGGCCGGTATGAGAAAAAGGAAACCCTTCAGCGGTTCCTCGACCATGCCAGGGCAATCGGAGCGTTCGACCAGCTGGCTGTTATAGAAGAGCCTTTCGATGAAACCAACGAAGAATATGTAGGTGATCTGGGTGTCCGGGTGGCCGCCGATGAAAGTGCCCATACCGTAGAAGACGCCGCTCACCGTATCGAACTGGGGTATACAGCCATTGCGGTGAAGGCAATTGCCAAAACCCTGAGCATGACCATGAAAATTGCTCAGCTCGCTTACGAGAAAAACATCCCCTGCTTCTGCGCCGACCTGACTGTCAATCCGATTCTGGTAGAATGGAATAAAAACGTGGCAGCCCGACTGCCTGCCTTCCCGGGAGTCACTACCGGCTTACAGGAAGCCAATGGTCATCAATATTACAAGGAATGGTCTAAAATGGCCGCCTGGCATCCCTATCCCAACGCCGAGTGGGTGAAAACTAAAAAGGGAGTGTTCGAACTGGGTCAGGATTACTACGAAAAGAGCGGGGGTATATTTGAACCCGTTAAGCACTACGAAAGCATATTTGATAAAACGCAACAAAGCTGATACCACTTACTATAAATAACCTTACAACCCTTAACCATTATAAAAAAATCGCAATAGCATTTTACCTATACGCATTTTTAATATATTTGGTTTGATGCTTACTTGACTACCTGTGATTGTCCTGATCCGGGTAGTACTATTTCGCCACCGCATAATGTTTCACGATTTACTGGCCACTAGAACAATTCATTGCTATGGGAATGTATTTACCACGCTTTTCACATCCTAAACCTTACCTGTACTTTTCACGCACTACTGAAATCTGCATGTTGACCTAACCGGTCTTCCTGTTCAATCCTATCAGTCATGCTTGTCCTGCCCTTCGTTGGTCAGTTGGAGTATTGCACCTATACTCTAATTGTACTTTTTGATGTTTTTTCTTAACCATTTTTATCCATCAATCCTAAATCTTTATGAAGCGAAAAACAGCTTTACTAGTTGTTGTCGTTTTCATTGCGGCCAAACTTCCCGGCTACAGTGACGACAACCCTCCGGGCTATTACGATTTCCCGGGAAAGCGCCAGGTTTCCGTAAAGGCTGACACGCTGGTCACCGTAAAAGGTATTGTAAAGGATACCAGAGACGAGCCGCTCATCGGTGTCAGTATCCTTGTGGAGGGAACCACCCTTGGAACCACCACCGACGTGGAGGGTAAATTTACCCTGGAGAGAGTACCTCACAACGGAGTGCTGAAGTTCTCTTACATCGGTTACCTCCCGGAAACAGTCCCGGTAAACAACAGAACCAGCCTGGAGGTGGTCCTGCGTGAGGACCAGAAAATTCTCGAAGAGGTTGTGGTCGTGGGCTTTGGGTCACAGAAGAAAGAAAGCGTGGTAGGGTCCATCGTCCAGATGTCGGAAGAGACCATTAAAAGGACGGGAAACGTAGTGGACCTGACGGAAGCGCTGGCGGGGCAGATGCCCGGTATCGTGTCGCTTACCACTTCGGGCGAACCCGGGGGTATCACGACGGGTGAGAGCGCCACTTCCATCTTCATTCGCGGACAAAGCACCTGGAACGGAGGTCAGCCGCTCATCCTGGTCGACAATGTTGAGCGGAGCATGAACAACATCGACCCCAACGAAGTAGCCAGTATTTCGGTTCTCAAGGATGCCTCGGCAACAGCTGTGTTTGGGGTAAAAGGCGCCAACGGGGTAATCCTGATCACCACCAAACGTGGCCAGCAGGGAAAGACCAAGCTCAGCTTCAACTATACGACCACCGCAAAAATGGTTTCCAAAACGCCTGAAAAGCTGGATTCCTATGCTGCGATGATGATCAAGAACGAAGCTATTGAACGGGAAGGGGTACTGAACGAACCCTCCTGGAACGCCTATGTTCCCTACGATATCGTAACCCGCTACCGCATGCCCCAGTCTGCCGAGTATGCACAGATCTACCCGAACGTAGACTGGACCAAGGCGGTATTCAAGGACGTAGGATTTTCACACCGGGCGACCCTGAGTGCCCGGGGCGGAAGCAAGGCGGTTCAGTATTTCGGCTCCCTCGCGTATCTGCATGAAGGCGACATGTTTCGCGATTACGACAACGGGAAGGGTTACAAACCCAATTACAATTTCGACCGTTTCAACTTCCGGAGCAACATCGACGTAAGAATCACCAATACCACGAAGCTGAAGCTGAATCTGGCGGGTTTCTACAGTCAGAAAAATACCAACTTCAACAATGAGGGAAGTACCTCCCGGGCCGACCAGTGGATGTGGTCAGCCGCCTATTTTCTGGCCCCCAACCTTTTTCTGCCTCAATATGAGGACGGACTCTGGGGAGCCTATCAGGAGGGTGGTAACAACACCGTCAACCCGCTGGTGGTGATCTACAACATCGGTATTCGTGAAACCCGTACTACTCAGCTCAACTCAGACTTTACCGTTGAGCAGGATCTGGGCTTCCTCACCAAGGGGTTGAAGGCGCAGGCATCCCTATTCTATGACAATAATATCCGGTCAGAGGGAGGGATCTACGACAACGCCAACTCCGTCCGCCCGGCCGAGGCTTCCACCAACGTAGCCTTCAAGCAAATTTACCCGATGCTCTACAAGGGCCCCGACCAGGATCCCAGCGAATATACTTTGTACCTGCCCATCAGTGACGATGAGTACGACTGGATTCTGCGTCCCTGGACCATCCGTCAGGAGGCCATTTCCGCTGCCAACTGGTCAGGTTATATCCCCGTCGACCGCCGGCTTATGTACCAGTTCCAGTTGAATTATGAACGCAAATTCAAGGATCATAACGTAACGGCGATGGGACTGGTAAAACGGGAGGAATTTGCCCGCGGCAGCATGTTCAAAAACTTCCGTGAGGACTGGGTATTCCGGGCTACGTACGACTACAAGACCCGTTATCTCTTCGAAGTCAACGGTGCCTACAACGGTTCGGAGCAGTTCGGCCCCGGTTATCGGTTTGACTTCTTCCCGTCACTGGGTCTGGGTTGGGTGGTATCCAATGAGAACTTCTTCAAGGCAGGTCCGATGGATCACCTTAAACTGCGCTACAGCATCGGAAAAGTAGGAGACGACAACATCAGCGGAGCCCGCTGGCTCTATGCCTCCCAGCTTGCCTTCGGGGGAACAGCCCGCCTGAGCGAACAGACCAACGGCTCCAGTCCCTACACCTTCTACCGCGAATCGGTCGTAGGTAACCCGTCAATACATTGGGAAACTGCCCTGAAAACAAATTATGGGCTTGAATTAGGATTCTGGTCGAACCAGCTGAATTTCAATTTCGACTATTATACCGAAGACCGTACCGACATCCTCATGGGCGGTGGATCCCGCAGTGTTCCTCCGTTCTTCGGAGCTACGCCACCCAGCGCTAACCTCGGACGGGTTAAATCCAAGGGATTTGAGATTGAAATGAACTTCAACAAGCAGCTGAATCCCTCGTTGCGGCTCTGGGGTAATGCCGCCTTCTCGCGGAATACCAACAAGATTATCAACCGGGATGACCCTGCCCTCCAGCCCGATTACCTCAAACAGGCCGGCTACCCGATCGGACAGACCCGCACGCTGGTAGGAGCAGGCTTCTACAACAATTGGGATGAAGTTTATGCCTCCGTACCCACCGAAACCAACGACCTGCAAAAACTGCCGGGCTATTACAATATCATCGACTTTAACGGTGACGGCGTGATCAAACCGGCAGAGGACGTCGTGCCCTGGGGTTATTCAGGCATACCTCAGAACACCGGCACCATCACGCTGGGGGCTAACCTGAAAGGGCTGGGTTTCTCGATCCAGTTCTACGGAGTCACCAATGCCAACCGGGTAATCAGCTTTAATAATTTCCAAAACGATACTGACATCGTGTTTGGCCACGCGAAGGATTACTGGAGCAAGGACAATCCGAATGCCAGTTCATTCCTGCCGCGCTGGAAAACCCAGGCTGAAAACGTAGGGCACTATTTCGTCTATGACGCTTCCTATCTGCGTCTGAGGAATGCTGAAATCTTCTATTCCTTCGACAATACGGAGTTCCTCAAAAAACGGAACATATCGAACATGCGCATCTTCCTGAATGGTACCAACCTGTTCTTCTGGTCGAAACTCCCCGACGATCGCGAATCGACCTATTCGGGCGGAAGTGCCACGCAGGGGGCTTATCCAACCATGAGACGCATTAACCTGGGAATCGATTTTTCATTCTAGCCTAGTCCCTAACCTATGAAAACCTATCATTATCTATACCGAAAAGTCTTCGTACTCCTGTTGGCGGTGATGGTTGTCCCGCTCAACTCCTGCGAAGATTATCTGGACAAAGCTCCGCAGGCTGACATCAGTGAAAAGGACGCTTTCGGAAACTTCCGAAGCTTCCAGGGCTTTATGGAAGAGCTGTACAACTGCATCATGGACCCCAACAAGGGTGGTGCATGGAACCAGTACCTCTTTGCCGATGAAACCCTCAACAACAAACCCTATGCCTTTGACGACGGCAACTACTGGTCTGCTGAGGGGTATTTCTACGGGCAGGCCGTCAATACCACCGACAACAACTCGAGAACAAAAAGGGTATGGGAATACGCCTGGTACGCCATTCGCAAAGCCAACCTGGCCATCGAGAAAATCGACACCCCCGGACTGTTCGAGGGAACCGAAGAGGAAAAGAATCATATCAAGGGACAGGCTCTGTTCTTCCGCGGATGGTTCTATTTCGAAATCTGCCGCTACTGGGGGGGAATGCCCTACATTGACAGGGTACTGGACCCTACCGAGGAAATGACCACTGAGGACTTCAGACGCCTGAACTTCCGCGAGACTGCTCTCCGGATGGCTCAGGACTTCCGCGCAGCGGCTGACATTCTGCCCAATCACTGGGATCAGTCGGGACCAGGCCAGGCTACACGGGGGCATAACCGTGACCGGATCAATAAATTCCACGCTTTGGGCTATCTCGGAAAAGCTTTGCTATACGCGGCCAGCCCCATGATAAACGAAGAAGCGACCGGAGCTTCAGCTTTCGATCCTGAACTGGCCCGGCAGGCTGCCGAGGCTTTCGGTGAACTCCTGAAACTGGCCGATGAGACCGGTATTTACAAAATGCAAAGCTGGGCAAGCTGGACAGACAATTTCTGGAGAAGAAACAACGAAAGGCCAGGCGGAACTGAATGTATCATGGTTCCCATCATCTTTGACCGGGGACGGGTCCGCTGGTCGACCCTGGGTGCCACCGTACCTTCCTCTTTTGCGCTCAACAGCGGTTCGGACGCCGATGTACCTGCCCATAGCTTTACCAAAAACTATGGCATGGCCAACGGCTTACCCATCGATGACCCTGCCTCCGGCTTCAACCCCAATGATCCCTGGACCGGTCGAGAACCCCGTTTTTACAAGGACATTGCCGTCGACGGAGATCAAATCCATAATGCAGTCGGTCCCGACCAGTTCGCACAGCTTTATAACGGAGGCTATCACCGTTCGCAGATCAACCCGCCGAGCGTAACCGGCTACTATCACAAGAGGTATTCACCGATCGGACCCAATTTTACGACGAACGAAGCCAATTCCCTGCAAGCCTACGTGCCCTACCTGCGGTTGGCGGATATCTACCTCATGTATGCTGAAGCGGTAAACTTCGCTACGAATGGAGGCCCAAAAGCTAAAGCAGCGAACTACTCGCTAACCGCCGAAGACGCGATCAATGTCGTGCGCAACCGTGCACAGCTCCCGGACCTGGATCCCAAGTTCACGGCTTCCAAGGAGGTTTTCTTTGAGGAAATCATTCGCGAACGGGCGGTAGAGCTTGCTTTCGAGGGTGCGAGATTCTGCGACCTGCGCCGCTGGAACCTCAACGGAGATCCCCGTTTCATCCAGAAGACAGCCATTGATTTCGACCGGGGTCCCAATGGAAAACCGATCAACCTCAGAGAGAGAGTGGTCGTGACCAGAAGAGTGGAGAAAAAACACAACTGGCTGCCTATTCAGGTCAACTTCACTCGCATGTACAAGGATTTTCCGCAAAATCCGGGCTGGTAACCGATCTAAACTTTTAACCAGAAGATCATGAAGAATGTATTATATCTGCTGTTACTGACATTGCCTGCTGCCGCGCAGATTGACACTGCCTATGTCGGAAACAGCGATCAGCAAGACTCCAGAGTGCATGTCGCCTTTGGGAAAAGGGATAAAAATGACATCACCGGAGCGCTCACACGGGTCGATATGGGTGATACCCGACTTGACTATCACATCAATCTTTCGAATTTCCTGACCGGCCGTTCGCTCGGATTGCTGGGAAGCAACAATATCCGTGGTACGGGTGTGGGAATCGATGTAGCAGACCTGACCGGCAGCGGCTTTGAGTCGGGTAACGCACTCTATATCGTCGATGGCCTGCCGAGAGATATCGAAGGGCTGCGGATTTCGGAAATTGAGAGCATCACCATCCTCAAGGATGCCAATGCTGCAGCATTGTACGGCAGCGCGGCGGTCAACGGGGTGATCATGATTACGACCAAACGAGGTCTCGCGGGCAAGCCCTATGCTTCGGTATCGGTCAACACAGGTATCCTGAAGCCCCAGGCCCTGCCTGAATACCTGAGTTCGGCCGAATACATGGAGTATTATAACATGGCACGGCAAAACGATGGCCTTTCCGCACAGTATTCGCCCGAAACGATTGAAAAGTACCGAAATGGCAATCCCTATCGCTACCCCAACGTGGATTACTATTCCAGCGATTATCTCAAGCCTTTCAAAACCTACCACGACGTGTTGATGGAGTTTTCAGGCGGAGACGAGAATGCTCGTTTCTATACCAATCTGGGCTGGAATTCCAACGGAGGGTTGCTGAACTTCGGGGAAGCCGGGAACGCGAGAAACGATATTTTCAATGTTCGCGGGAACGTCGATCTGAAAATCAACAACTGGATCAATACGGCCATCGATGCAGCCGCTATTTTCGGCCGGAATAAAGGCGCCCGAGGAAATTTCTGGAATTCGGCTGCCAACACCCGGCCTTACGAATTTGCGCCTCTGCTTCCTTTTGACCTGATTGATCCCGAAAACCCGCTGCTTACCGGACGCAAGAACGACGTGGATGGGAAATATCTGCTCGGGGGTACCACGGCCTTTCTGACCAACCCCATAGCCGATTCCTATTCAGGCGGACAGTATGAACGTATCAGCCGGAAGTTCACTTTCAATAACCGGGTGAATTTCGACCTGAACCAGTTTGTCCGCGGATTTTCGTTCCATACCAACATCAGCTTCGATTACTACACGGCGTATGACCAGACTGTCGCCAACCAGTATTCGGTGTACACCCCCACCTGGCACGCGACAGAAGATCGGATAATCTCTCTCACGCAGCACAACCTGGATGCCCGTCCGGGTACGCAGGTAGTTGGAAACACCACGTTCAAACGCCGGTTTGGCTTCTATGGTCTGCTGAATTACGACCGTGGATTCGATCAGCACAGGGTATTTGGGAAACTCACTGCCTTTGGAAACGTATTCAAGGAGCAGGGAGATTTTCAGGGGGTAAAACAGGCACATCTCGGACTGCAGCTGGGCTACTCCTTCGCAAACCGATATGTGGTCGACTTTACCGGAGCCCTGGTCAACTCTACCAAACTACCCGATAACAACCGTGTCGGATTCTCCCCCACCCTGGGCATCGCCTGGATCGTATCGAACGAGGAGTTTATGCTCGACAATCCGGTGGTGGACTATCTGAAAATCCGGCTGTCGGGTGGCATGCTGAAATCAGACCTGCCCATCTCCGGATTCTTTTATTATGATAACCGGTACGGTACATCCGGAAGTTACAACTGGTACGAAGGTGGAAGAAGCAGAAGTGCCGTACGTTCGAGCTGGCTGGGTAACCTCAACCTTGGTTTCGCCCGCCGGAATGAGGTTAACCTGGGAATTGAAGCGTTGCTGTTCAACAAAACCTTCGGTTTCGAAACCAACCTGTTCTATAACAACTACAACGACCTGGTAACCCGTCCGTCTACGCAGTTCCCCAGCTTCTATACCGATTTCATTTCCTATCAGAACTTCGAAGCGGACCGTTATCTCGGAGCAGAACTGGGCCTGTCCTACAACCGGAATATGGGTGACTGGAGGCTGAATACGGGCATCAACCTTCTTTACGTGACTTCCAAACGTACCGTGGTTGATGAGACCTATGATTTCGAATATCTCAACCGGCAGGGAAGACCCCGGGATGCCTATTTCGGCCTGGAAGCCCTGGGATTCTTCCAGAACCAGAATGAAATCGACAACAGCCCGATCCAGACTTTTGGGACGGCTCGTCCGGGTGACCTGAAATACAAGGATCAGAACGGAGACGGGATCATAAATGCCAATGATGAAGTTTATCTGGGCCGGTGGCAATCACCGTTTTCCAGTGGTTTAAGGCTGAACATTGGCTATAAGAACTTCGACCTTTTCCTGCTGGGTGAAGCCCGTTTCGGGGGAAATGCCTTCCGGGAGAACAACTATTTCTGGCTCGATGGTACCAAAAAATACACTGCCATTGCACGGAATGCCTGGACTCCCGAAACGGCTCAGACCGCTACCCATCCCCGGTTGAGCTCTCAAACCAACAGCAACAACCACAGGAGGTCCGATTTCTGGCTGTATTCGACCGACTTCTTCCAGATGCGGAAAATTCAGTTGACCTATGACATCAATCCGACCTTTGCCAACAAACTGGGAATGGCAAATCTGCGGGTTTTCGCGAATACAACCGACCTGTTCCAGTTTGCCAAAGAAAAGGAAATCAGGAAAATCCGGATAGGAAACGAACCCTATTACCACACGTTTTCCATCGGACTGACAGCTGAGTTCTAAACCATTTACCGAAATGAATATGAAAATCATACTAAGAATAGGGGTCCTGAGCCTGTTGATAGGAGGCGTACTTTCGTGTAAAATGCTTGAGCCGGAAAACGACGCCCACAATACCTTCGACCGGGTTTACAACGACCCCGCTTTTGCCGAAGGTCTGCTGCTGAGGGCCTATACCCTGATACCGACGAACAGTTATACCTTCGATGACGTTGCCACCGACGATGCCGTCACCAATGATCGGGTGAACAACTTCATGCGTATGGCCACCGGTGAATGGACCGCCCGGTTCAATCCCCAAAACATGTGGGACAACGCCAATGCGGCCATTATGTACATCAATCAGTTTCTGACCGTCGTGGATGTGGTGCCCTGGAAGAAGACCAATCCGGAAGTGGCCCAACTCTATGCGCGGCGATTCAAAGGCGAGTCATATGCGTTGAGAGCTTTGTTCAAATACTACCTGTTAAGGAATCACGGTGGTGTGGATGCAGGCGGAAATCTGCTGGGCATTCCGATTTACAACCAGTTCCTGGAAGACCGTGATGACTTCTCCCTTCCCCGGGTAAGTTTTGCCGAATCGGTACAAAGTATCTATGACGATATCAACGAGGCGCTGAAGTACACTCCGATGGATTTCGCCAATATCTCCAGCCTGAGTCAGCTCGAAGGCACTCCCTACAGCGATGTGACTTCGGTGCAGAACTACAATGACGTCTTCGGAGAATTCCCGCAGCAGCGAATCACCGGCCGGCATGTACTGGCCCTTCGGTCAAAGGTAGCGCTGCTGGCAGCCAGTCCGGCTTTCAACCTGCAGAACGACATCAATCTATGGGTGAACGCAGCGAATTCTGCCGCAACGGTACTGGAGGGAATTGGCGGCCTGAGCGGCTTACATCCCAAAGGGCACCTGTTTTACCTGAAGGAACAGGTCGACGAAGCCGATATTACGACCGGCGACCGGCTCGATCTGGGTGAAATACTCTGGCGCCGCCCGATAACAACCGACCGCGACCGGGAAACACAGAATTTCCCCCCAACCCTTTATGGAACAGGGCGGATCAATCCAACCCAGAACCTGGTCGATGCTTTTCCGATGGCCAACGGTTACCCGATCAGCCATCCGGCCTCCGGATTTGATGCAGCCAATCCCTATGCCGGTCGAGATCCACGTCTGAGCCACTATATCGTCTACAATGGCAGCACACTTCGCAATACATCCATCAACACGAGTCTGAATGGCGGTGACAATGGCATTGATGCATTACCGACATCGACCCGGACAGGCTATTACCTGAAGAAGCTGCTTCGCGAGGATGTGAACGTGAACCCCAGTTCGCCATCCAACCAGAAGCACTTTAACACGCATATACGTTATACGGAGATTTTCCTAAATTACGCAGAAGCCGCCAACGAGGCCTGGGGCCCAGACGGGACCGGTACCATCGGCTATTCAGCCCGGGATGTCATCGCTGCCATTCGGAAAAGAGCGGGTATAACCCAGCCCGACGACTACCTGGCATCCGTCCAGACGCAGGAGGATTTCCGGGAACTGATCCGTAACGAACGCAGGCTGGAACTCTGTTTTGAAGGTTTCCGGTTTTGGGATGTCCGCCGGTGGAAACTGGACTTGAG
>Ga0182792_1002526_pt1 | contig 12805 bp, 7 predicted proteins | sample Passage237B_FD_130497 | JGI IMG/M metagenome (GOLD analysis project Ga0182792, IMG submission 130497) | Cellulose adapted compost microbial communities from Newby Island Compost Facility, Milpitas, CA, USA - Passage2 37B (version 2) (version 2) ...
CATCGGGATAATCCTTATCCCGCAAATCTGGGGCATACCGGGTAATCAACGAATCATTCCACCCATTCTTTGCCGTAAAATCGGGAGCGCCGGACACTGCCCGGCCAACCGGAAGGCTATTGCGACCGAAATACCGGTTGAATACCTCAATCGTTGGAGCAATAGATGGGTGTGCATCGCTGGCCATCGTTGCCAGTATTTCGCATTCGCCGCTGTCGGCCAATGCATGCAGCAATGCGATGGCACCCACGTCGTCGTAGTCAGGACCCATGTCGGTATCGAAGATGATTTTTGAGGTGTGCTCTTTGACGACAACCTGCTTAGGTTCTTCATTTGATGAGCAACTCCAAAAGGAAAAAAAAGCCACAATTGCTGGGATAAGAATTTTATTTAGTGAATGCATAATGTAAAATATATTCGTTGTAAAACTTAATTTGAAATGGCCTAACTCTGCTCTCGATCCTCTGTTATGTTACTTATTGCTTTTTATATAATAGTGAATTTCCTAACCGAAGGAATTTTATGCAATTCCAATCTCCTTATATTCTGTGTTGTCTCAAACTAGTCTTCGTAATGCTGAATTTTAATGAATAAATCCTCTAAGACTTTATTGCGATTGACATAAGTCGCAACCTTATATAGCTGCCTATTGTTATCAACACTATAGGTGACTTGGTCAGTCAAAATAGGCGTACTACTCAAATTTGTTGACACCCAATCGTGATTTATTATATACGCAACAACGGCGATATCCCAGATTACCTTTGCGTAGGCAAAATGGTCTTCTCGGTAACCTTTGAAGATATCAACTAAATAATCTCCTATATCATTGTAACCTCTTAAATGATGCTCGACCTCAGGAAGCGTAGTAAGGAGATGCGATGAAACGGGTTCGGTAGGAATTTGTACTAACGGCACTCCGGAATCAAACAAAATTTTTGACGAATACAAATCTTGTCGCAGATTGAACTCACTGGCCGTAGGCCAATTTAAACCTTTTCCTCCTAGCCATACCACTATTATTTTATTTATTATTTTAGGCTCCATCAAAATAGCTGAGGCAATATTTGTCGGTGCCCCTAAAGAAAGAACATATAGTGGTGCTTCAGCATTCATTGCTAAATCTATAAGATTCTTTGCGGCTTCACTTTCGACCGGCTGGTTAGCATCGGTCAAAAAGCTGGTGGAACCGTGGTAGACAAACGAGTGCGGACTGATATTCATTTTAGCTAACAACCTAGTCAGTTCATCATAACTTTTAACCATACCTTCCTCAGCGTTTGTTGAACGACTATTATGAAAAGGGGCCGCATAAATGGCTTTGAGATTGATTCTTTCGGGAGAAAGCAATGCATAAACCACGGCAAACTGATCGTCAATCTCATTGTAAGTATCCGTGTCTAACACTACATCTATCCTTCCTTCCGGAGGCACTAATTTCTTCACCAATACATCCGTATCCATCGGTAATGCAGGTTGCGAAAATGACGGAGCAGCAAACAACAATAATCCAGTAACCAATAGCAAATGAATTGCCTGCTGCTTAACAATAAGCCATGGTAGTTTATGTATAAATTTAATACGTATCATTTGATTTGTTATTTGGCATGATTTTACCATTCCACGCTTATAAGCTAGGTTCCGTAGCTATTAATTTCACTTTCTTGTAACGTATACATAATATGCCCCACTTATAGGCTCATTATCCTGATCATCAAACCAGGTATGTAACACGGTCTCTCCTTTACTTAGCCTACACTTAAACACAACTGATCGATCTCCAGGGGTGATTAAGCTTCTATTGCTAATCGTATGTTCTGAATTCTTTATAAAAACCCGTGCGGAACGGATAGGCAAGGCTACTTCTCCATGTCCACTTTCAGATAAGGATATATTGATTTCCTTGGGCCACCTTCTAAGTTCAAACTCATAATCACCTTCTTCTACTACATCTATAAGCCAATAGCTGTTTTTCCGAACGCCGCTTTCAATTTGAATTTGTTGATCTACAAAGACGTCTACCCATTCACATGAACTCAATAATACGGTATCTTCTTTACTCAATCCAATCGGTATGCTTTCCAATTCATTTGCGGTCTCTTCTATCCCTGACCACCATACGTTTAGTAGCTGAGTCAGATATGCTACAGTATCCGGATAGTCTTCATACACATTATTTTCTTGCAACGGATCTTTGTGAAGATTATATAATTCATTGCCATTCAACAGTCGCCAATGTTTCCATAGAACACCTGTCCCGGATTTTCTAATAGCTGCATTGCTATATGGAGAGGGATAATCAAAATAACTAGGCATCCTGCTATAGTTTATGAATAACGCACGGTCTTCGGGAATCTTTTGATTGTCAACCAATGTCGGCACAAGGCTCGCTCCATCAAAATGAATATGATTTGCTAAATGACTTATATTACAAAGCGCTAATAAGGTAGGCATAATATCCTGTACCTGCGTGAGTCCATGAATGTCTCTAGGTCGACCTAGTTTACGAATGGGCCATCGTATAAAACATGGAACCCTGTGTCCTCCTTCATAAAGCTGCGTCTTCCCTCCTCGCATACCAGCATTATAATACGCTGGGCCAAAAGTACTTCCATTATCCGTTAGAAAAATAAGTATAGTATTTTGATCTAGCTGCTCTTCCCTCAAAAAGCGCATTAATTTCCCTAAATTGCTATCGACATTCCGAATCATGGCCAAGTACCGGATAAAATCATCCCTTCTTGAAGAATCTATCCCGATTGGCTCTTTTTCGGCTACAATATGCGCTATTGCTTCTATGTCTTCCTTAATTGCATGGAATGGCTGATGAGGGGCATTTGTCGGTATATATGCAAAAAAGGGTTTGTTTTTTGATTTGCAATTCTTTATCCATTCTTTGGCATTTTCGAAAAATACATCTGTGCAATATCCGTCAAAACGCTCTCTTTTCCCGTTTCTTATATAGACATCATCAAAATAATCGTTACCCCAATAATCCGGTACGGAACCAATATGAGAGGAAGGAAACCAAAGTGTTTCTTCAAACCCCCTGTCTTCAGGCCGATAAGGATAGTTATCACCCAAATGCCATTTTCCGAATATTCCTGTACCATATCCCGCATCAGCGAAAATATTGGCCATCGTTTGTACACCCTTTTTTAGCAAAGTACGTCCACTGCTCACGTTGGTCGCACCATTACGCACCGCATCCATGCCGGTTAGCAATTGTCCCCTAGTGGGTGTGCACATTGGAGCGACGTGAAAATCCATCAATCTGATACTTTGATTGTGCAGTTCGTCCATATTGGGCGTATTCAAAATCGGATTCCCGTGTATAGACATTTCTCCATAACCTTGGTCATCGGTCATAATAATGATAACATTGGGTGGTTTCTCAAAGTCATCCGTTTCTCTGGAAAAAGCTTTCCTATAACCGGTAATTGCAATCAACACCGATATGGTTGCTAAAAAAACTTTCATAATACTACATTTATCAATTAAAGTCTAAAGGAACTTCAATATCCTTCATTTTGCTCCAAACTTGGATTGGCATCAATGGCATATTGGGGAAATGGAAATCTCTCGTGATATTCCTTCGCATTTGCGGCCCCTCGTTGGTGGGCAAATTCGATGAACTTACCCATTCTGATCAAATCTCTCCTTCTCTTCGCTTCATACCAAAATTCCCAACCTCTCTCTTTTAAAATATGATTTCTTAATTCATCTTGTGATTGGAAATCAGCCAACTCTACTGAATTGATTCCGGCCCGTTGCCTGATTTGATTAATTAGGTCAATACTTTCCTGATTCGGTCCTTGTAACTCATTCAAAGCTTCTGCCCTAGATAACAGTATTTCTGCATATCGTATTTTAGGAATATCGTTGCCGTGACTTAAGCCTGTTGCGAGTGGATCAGGCGGATATTTCATAGATCGCGTTGCATTTTGATAATCCTTCCTGAGATCTATGGTATCCCCTTGTTTGTTGACATATCTGGTCAATATCCGTGATCGTCTCTTATCTCCTTCCTCAAAGGAATTGTAAAATGCATCCCTAAGACGATACTGAGAAGCATAATTTGTCCAGCCCAAATCGGATACACCGGCAATCCCACCATCCAACGCTTTTTGAAACCCCCAAGGAAATGCGGTTGCTGTTGTCACATTTACAGCCCCGGGTACGTTCGTCGCCGCGGGCCTAACCCAAATGAATTCATTGTTTCTTTCGTTTTGAAGTGCAAACATTTCACCATAATCTGGAAATAGGCCGTAGAAACTTGAACTCATGATTGTCGAAGAAATTTCTACCACCTTTTGCCACTGTCTCGTATTTAAGTAAATCATGGAAAGAAATGCTTGTGCAGCTACGCGATGCGCCCTTCCGTAGTTCTGCTCTTGACCAGGTTGGGGGAGTACACCTTGGATAGCTGAAAATTCCGATATCATAAATTCAATTAGTTCTTCTTCTTCGGCTTTCGGAAGATCAAGAGGTTGCGATGTACTTGTCCGTAAAGGCACACCACCGTATTGGTCCCAAAGCTCGTAGTAGGCATAAGCTCTGATAAATCTTGCTTCTCCGATTATTCCTTCTTTGTATTCCTCAGAAACATTTTCAACGCGACTAATATTCTCTAATACAATATTTGCATTTCGAATCGCCTGCCAAAAGGGCATCCAATAAAAAGATTGTTCATCACAACACTCTGGATCCCAAGTAAAATTTATTAGTTGAATTGCATTTCTATTTTCACCTCCATCAGAATGTGTTAATATATCAGTTGTCATTTCTTCCCGTTTAAGCGTGTGTTGGCTTCCATTAGCATGCATATTTGCTACTTTTGAATATCCTTCAAACAAAACGGCCTCCACCCCACTTTGCGTACGTAAAAGTTTTTCCGTATCCATTTCTGAATAATAAGGCTCTTCCAAAATATGCTCGCAACCTAAATTGAACAAGAGAAGAAAAAAAACAGTCACACTGTTAAATCCCCTTTTTAGTTTTGTATTTTTCATGATATAAACAATAAATCAAAAGTTAAATCTAAACCCGATTAAGAAGGACCTTGCCGTTGGATAAGAATTTAAATCAATTCGATAGTTAGCCGTCCCATTTGAGTTTACAGCTGGGTCTATCCCGCTGTAGTTACTGATTGTAAATAAATTCTCACCTGTTAAATAAACCTGAGCGGCGTCAAATACTCGCAAAAGATCGGAAACATCATAACTCAACCTAATCGTCCTGAATTTTAAGTAAGAAGCATCCTCGACTGTGTAAGAATTAACCGAACGCACGCCTTGATTAGTAGGATTAACAAACGAAGGATATTTATTAGTTGGATTTTGAGGGGTCCACCTGTTGAGATATGGCTCTGCAAACTTATTCCGCCCAAAGTTAATTGGATAGTAACTTTCAACCATCTTGGTATTTAACATTTCGACTCCCGTTTGGGCATCCATAAAAATGAAAAGTTCCACTCCCTTATAGTTAAAGGTATTTGCTAGCGAAAACTGGAAATCAGGAAAGGAATTTCCCAAAATCTGTCGATCAACGTCATTGATAGTGCCATCGTTGTTTAAATCAGCAAATTTTATGTCGCCCGGCTTGACATTGTCGGTGGTTTGCGAAAAATCGTCGTACTCTTGCCAGATTCCTTCTACTTTCCATCCTATGAAAGCATTTAAAGTTTCACCCGGTTTGATAATGGCCACGCCTCCACCCCAAGTTGGTGCCCCACCAACAATAATTTCCGGTATTGAGCCCAGATTCAGCACCTTATTCTTTAAAGACGAAAAATTAAAATTGGAATTCCATCTAAAATTTAAATTATTAATATTTGACGTATTCAATGAGATTTCCAAACCGGTATTGCGAACTTCACCTACATTGGATAACCTCGTACGAAAACCTGATGAACTTGATATTGGAAGATCAAGCAATAAATCCTTGGTATTTTTTACAAAAAAATCGACATTACCTTCGATTACTCCTTTCCAAAAAGAGAAATCGGCCCCTACGTTCGTTTGCTCTGTAGTTTCCCAACGCAAATCAGGATTGGGTATCCTCGTAGGAGTTGTAGTCGTGGTCGCTACATTGTCCAATATCGCTGCTTGGCCTTGACTATAAGTACTTAATGACGGATAATTCCCTATTTCCTGATTACCGGTTCTACCCCAACTAACCCTCAATTTCAGATTATCCAAAGCGTCCATGTTCTCGAAAAACCGCTCTTCATCTAATTTCCATGCAAACGCTCCTGAAGGGAAAAAGCCATACTTATTATTTCTTCCAAAACGGGAAGACCCATCATATCTCGCAGTAAAAGTAAATAGATATTTCTCCAGTAGCGTGTAGTTGATTCTACCCAAGGATGAGGCTAGCCTATTGCCCGTTTTCCGATTCGATAGTGAATAATTATCTCTTTTCCCTAATCCAAGGTTTTCTGCACCAACCGTTAAGGAAGGGAAATCACTAGATCTATTAATAAGATAGTTATTTACGAATCGTTCAAAACTTGCTCCTCCCATCAAATCTATTCGATGAATGCCAAATGATTTCTGATAATTTAGTATTCCGTCAAACAACACATGGTTCATATCAGCATTCTGATTGCTTCCAATACCGTTATTTTGCTCACCGAGCCTGGTAACATCAGATGCGAATGACTTCCTGCTTTCAAATGAGAAATCTCTCGCAAAATTGACCCTCATAAACAAATCGCTGTTAAAGTTGTACTGTGCAAATGCTGCAATTAGTGTACGATTCGTTAATGATTGAGATTTTATCCCTTCTATCAATGCAACAGGATTATCTACGCTAATTAATTCATTTCTTAAGAAGACCCCATTGTCATCTTTTATTCGCATGGTAGGGTCATATGTGTATGCAGCCTGTAAAGCACCCGCATCCTCAATTGATGCCGCTCCGTTTGGAATAAAGTCGTCGATGCTATAACTACTTGTCATTCGAACGCCAACAAGCATCTTATCGGTTACCTTTGACTCTAAATTAACTCGGCCGCTATACCGTTTATATGAACTGTTACGTATTATGCCGTTTTGATCTAGATAGTTGGCTGAAATATAATAGGTAGTCCTCTCGCTGCCACCGGACAACGACAGTTGTTGATTAAACGCCATTGCATTAGGATTAGCAATAGCATCCTGCCAATCGGTATTGCTAATATCATCAGGGATTCTAAAAGAAGGGTCAGCGCCGCCCGCATCAATTATTTCATTCAGTACGCGTCTATAGTCTGGTCCATTCAGCAGCGCTAATTTGTTGTGCCAGTTTTGCGTGCCAACATATCCACTATAGTCAAATTTTGCTCTTCCACTTTTACCGCTTTTAGTCGTTATCAAAATAACACCATTGGCGCCTCGAGAACCATAGATAGCAGCCGCCGAGGCATCTTTTAAAACTTCGATGGATGCAATATCACCGGGATTTAACGATGCTAAAGGATTCCTTGGAGTTCTGGTATTACCAACTCCAATTCCGTTTTGAGCAATTTCTCTATCGTTGTCCAGCGGTACACCATCGATGACGTATAAAGGCTCATTACTTGCCGTGATTGAAGCTGAACCGCGAATATTGATTGAAAAACCGGCTCCAGGCTCCCCGTCCCCTTGAACTACATTCACCCCTGAGGCTTTCCCAATCAATAGCTGATCCGTCGCCGATACAACACCCTGACTCAAGTCATCAACCTTCACAGAAGATACAGTTCCTGTTAAGTCACTTTTCTTAACCGTTCCGTATCCGACGACAACAACTTCTTCCAAGGCTGAATCTGAAGCAACCAGCGATATATTAAGCGTCGTTCTGCCTTCAAGGGCTAATTCTTGGCCTTCATACCCGATATAGCTAACGGAAAGTGAACCCCGAAGCGAACGTACTGTAATCGCATACCTGCCTTCTTCATTTGTGGTCGTACTGAAGCCTTCGTCGACCGCCACAATGGTTGCCCCTGCCAGCGGCTCTCCGCTGGATGCGTCCGTCACCCTGCCAGTCACCGTTTCTTGCGCTACTATACGTTGGTTGAATAGTAGGCAACAGACCAGACCAAGCAAAGCATATTTCATACTTTTACTCATAACAATTGGTTTTATTGGTTAATAATATTTTAGTAATGCTTTCCGTCAACCTCCCGCTGCAATCACCAGCCCCAGCCCCACTACAAACAGCACGAACATCGCAGCAACCAGCGCATTCACGGCCTTGGAACCACCCTTGAACTCTTTCCAGATCAACACACCCCATAACGCAGCTACCAAGGTAGCCCCCTGCCCCAGCCCATACGAGATAGCCGGACCAGCCTTTCCTGCGGCAATGAGGTTGAACAGGTTGCCCACCCCCCAAATGCAGCCGCCGAAAATACCCACCACATGCAAGCCGAACCGGCCTTTGAAGTATTCACCATAGTTGCTTGGCGTCCCTTCCAGTGGCCGCCGCATCAATACCGTGTTGAACAGCAGGTTGCTTACCACGATGCCCGCCGCGAACACCACGAATGCCGTATAGGGGGTCATCTTTCCGGCTGCGGGGGATACGAAGTTTTCCAGGTCCATCCCAGCGGCGATGAAGGGGTAAAAGGTGGACATCAGCACGCCGGCAATCACGGATATCACGATCCACTTGCCGACACCCTTCTTGCCCGTGCTTCCCGAATGTTTTCCGTACGCCACGGCATTGAGCATGATGGCCAGCGTCACCAATCCGACACCCAAGAAGAGTAACACGGGATCCCCCTTGCTCAGCATCAGGTAGTTGATGAGCACGCCGATGACCAATGCCAGGCCGATCCCCACAGGAAAGGCCACCGCCATGCCCGCACCAGCGATGGCCGCGGTGAGCAGGATGTTGGCCAGATTGAACACCACGCCGCCGATAAAGGCACTTCGGATATTCCCTCCTTCCGCCTGCCCGAAGTCGGCCAAGAATGGCCTTCCCGCTTCGCCGACACTCCCCATGGTAAATGCGCCGATGAGCGCAAGCAGAAAAATCCCCCAAACGTAATCCCAGTAGAACAGCTCGAAGCGCCACTGATGCTGCACCAGTTTCTGCGTATTGGCCCAAGATCCCCAGCAAAGCATCGTGATGATGCAAAACAGGACGGCCAACCCATAATTTTCTACGATAAACATAATTTATTGGTTTTTGAAATTGGTTATTAGCTATACCTTATGCCATACTGCTTAGCAATACCTCATTCCGAAAAGGAATCGACGATTGCGCACCCATGCGCGTCACCGCGATCGACGCCGCCCGGCAGGCAAAGGATACCGCGTCTGTCAATACTTTACCTTCACCCACAGCCACCGCGAGCGCCCCGTTGAACACATCGCCCGCCGCGGTGGTATCCACCGTCTCGACGCTCGGTGCAGGGATATGGTAAAACACGCCGTCCTCCAATAATGCTGCTCCCTGTTTCCCCAAGGTGACAATGACATGTTTCACGCCTTGGGCATGTATGCTCTCCGCGGCTTGGCGTGCACTGGGAATATCGGTAATCCGAATGCCGGACAGCATCTCGGCTTCGTTGACATTGGGTGTGATGATATCAATCAGATGGAACATGCCCGGCACCAAATCATTTGCCGGAGCCGGGTTGAGGATGACTTGCATTCCCCGGTGCCGTGCAATACGGGCTGCGTGCTCCACCGTTCGCATCGGGATTTCCAACTGAACCAACAAGATTTTGCTATCCGGGTACTTATCGAGGACCACCTCCACGTCGGTAGGTTCCAGATGCGCATTGGCACCTGGTGCCACTACGATGCTGTTTTCACCGCGTTCGTCTACGGTAATCAGCGCGATGCCGGAGGGGCTGTTGTCGTCGGCCAGAATACCGTTGGTATCCACGCCTTCTTCGTCAAACAATTGCGACGATTGCTTCCCAAAAATGTCGTCGCCGATCTTGCCTATGAAAGACACATCTCCACCTAAACGGGCAACAGCTACTGCCTGGTTCGCCCCCTTCCCACCGGGATTCATCAGAAACGACCCGCCCAAAACCGTCTCTCCGGGTTGTGGAATATGGCTTGTTTTTACCACCATATCCATATTCATACTACCTACAACGATGATTTTACTGTTCATATAACTGGCTAAAAGAAATCCTATTGGTCTATAACTGACATCAAAAGTATAGCAGATTTCGTTTGGGGAATGACCATTATTTTCTATATTTATGAATTATAAATAAAGTGAAAAATGAAAAATTAAAAATAAAAAACTGATATATAACTAGTTATTTATTTATAAATAGAAAAAATATAAACCCATGCTCCTCTACGAACTGGAAAAACTGATTAAATCGTTATCTGCATCCGAAAAGAAAACCTTTCAACTGTACAGCGCCCAACAGCAGGGCGACAAAGACTACATCGCCCTTTACGAGCTAGCCATAAATTCCAAAAACGGTGGAGATACCGGAGACCTTGCCCGGCTCTTCAAGGAGCGGTACCCCTCGAAGTCCCTTGAAAATACCGCCGCATATCTATACAAGGTACTTACGGACATCCTTGTACAAATCCGTATCGAACAAGACAGCTGGTATCAGCAGTTCCAAGGGTTGATGAAGGCCAGGCTTTGCTTCGAACGCTCTATCCCTTCCCGGGCATTCAAAGAGTTACGGAAGGTATCCAAGTTGGCGGCGGAAAACCAACATCACCTCGTCGGTTACCAGGCAGCGCGTATGGAGCTCACTGCGCTGGCCGATATGGGATTCAGGGGCCTATCCGAACAGCAACTGGTAGACATGCAGATGAAAGGCAAGCACACGTTGCAGACGCTAAGGCAGATTCACGAGCATTATTCGCTCTACGAGCTGTTGAGCTATCGGCTGAGCCAAGGGAAACTGGCCAAAAGCGCTAAGCTACAAAAAGACAAGCAAATAAACGACCTCATCTTGAGCGAACTTAGCCTTTCCACGCGGGGCAGTCAGCAGTTGTTCGAACCGCAGAAGCTGCATCTGCTGTTCCAGTCGTTTTTTTTCATCCATACGGGTGAATACCGTTCGGCATTGCGGATATTCAATGACCTCACCAAATTGGTCGAAGCCAACGAGCCCATGTGGGATTACCCACCCTACGATTACCTCTCGGCCTTGGATGGAATATTGGACAGCCTTCGGAGCATCGGCTATTATGAAGAGATGGAGGGCTTTATCGGCAAGCTGGATGCATTGTCCGCCAGGTCCTACCCCGAACACTTCCGAAACCTCGCTTCGTTGACTGCCGGTGTTTACCGGCTGAATATGCTAATCGGTCTGCGGCGGCCCGAGGCTGCCGCGGAGTTCGTAGACGCTTTCATCAACGGCAGCCGCCACCACGGGGTTACCGATGGTCACGAAAAGCAAATCGAATGGCTATATTTCCAAGCTACCGCCCATTTCCAGCTCAGGCAGTGGCCCAAAGCCAAAAGGCTGCTAAGCCAGCTGATGATGATGGACAACGCGACCGTTCAATTGCCGGTGTACCGTGCAGGCCGACTGCTCCATATCCTGCTCAGCTACGAACTGGACGATATGGAATACCTAGAATACGAAATCCGCTCGTACAAACGCGCCTTCAGCAAGCAGGGCAAGGCCTATAGCACCGAAAAACTGGTATTCAACACCATCGCTTCCGACCCGAAGCGCCGGGGAAATGCCTGGAAGGCCAATGCCCGCAAAAAGCTGGAAAGCAAGTTGTCCGAGCTAAAAGCGGATAAACGGGAAATGCAGCTGTCGAAGTTCTTCGACTTCGGGCAATGGGTGTCGGACAAGACCAGTTGATAGACCGCAGCACTCGTCTGTGTCATCGGCCGAGGCGAGCAAGCCCTTCCCGGGCATCCTCGTGTAGGGGTCTGTTTCCGAGCCGCAGAAACTGACCATCCCGTCTTTCTCTGTCATGAACACCTTCGCTGCGAAAAGCTGCGCGTACACCTCCCCTACGGGGGCTTGATAGCAGACCGTAGCGGTGATGCGCGGCCCTTTGGGCACGCAATCCATGTCTTCCACCCTGAAGCCGTACCACCGGCTCATATCGGCCACGAATTCCCGCACCGGCGCATTCCGGTATTCCCGCTTCATCCGCGTCCACGCCAACGCGTCTTCCGCATCCACGCAGGAAACCGTGACTTCCGTCGTTATGGCACCGTCCGGATCGGTGCAGCACCGTTTCATGGCTACCGCTTCACCCGGATAGACCAGTTCCAGTTGCCTGTCCCCCCAACGGCTGAATAGGTATGCCTTGCCCTCCAGCAGTACCGCGCGGGTGCGGTAGCGCTCCGCCACCACGGTAAACGCCCCCGAGGCCATCTGCAACTGTGCATCCGGGGTCTCCAAGATCAGCCTGATCTTCCCGTTGCCCGGCTTGACGTTCTCCTTATGCTGCACCAAGGCCTGGCCTTGCAGCCGCAGGAAGACCGTATCCCGGTCCAGGTTCCACAGCCCATATTCCAGCACCGAGCCGGCGTTCAGCCGTACGCGGCTACCGTCCGGGAGCGCCACAACACACTGCTGATAGGGCTGCGTAGCGATGCGGACGGCGGGCGTACCCGCGGTATCCGCAGGCCATGTCCGTCCGGTGGGTACCAGTTCCAGCACGCCGTCGGCATGCCGCCAGAACTCCAGGTTGCGGATCACAGCCAGACGGCCACGGCTGCTAGGGGCCACGGTGATGCTGGTCGAATCGCCCCACCATACCGTGCAAGCGAATTCCGAGCCAGGGATTTCCCCGTCGCCTACCCATTCCGGGCAGTTGCTGCCCACATCCACGGATGGGAAGCGATTACCGGTCGTGCGGAGGGCGAGCACCAGCAC
>Ga0182792_1002528_pt1 | contig 12795 bp, 11 predicted proteins | sample Passage237B_FD_130497 | JGI IMG/M metagenome (GOLD analysis project Ga0182792, IMG submission 130497) | Cellulose adapted compost microbial communities from Newby Island Compost Facility, Milpitas, CA, USA - Passage2 37B (version 2) (version 2) ...
CGATACACATGGATGGCCGCCTGCTGGCGGACCAGGCCACTCTGCGGCTGGCGCGCCTGACGCAGAGCGAGCTTCTCGAACTGGAACAGCTGGCGCTTGAGCTCCTCCACATCCCCCTGCAGAGGCGCGCCGGCGTAGTAGCTGGCGAGCAGACGCTCGTCGGCGCTGCGCACCGCCAGACGCAGGGTGCCCACCTCAGAGGCCAGCATGAAACGGGTCAGCAACTGCTCGGGCACCGCCAGCACCGCGGTACGCGCCGGGTCCTTGCGGCGCCGCACGCGCTTGGCGTCTTCCTCGCTCTCGCGCTCGGGTGCGACCGCCGGCTCGCCGCTGTTGGTCGCCCCCAGCGCCTCGCCATAGCTGAGCACGCGCAGGGCGGGAATCACCACTTGGGCAGTCTGGTCGCGATTCTTGTCGCTCTCGCTCAGGAACAGCAGCACGTCGACGTAGTCACCGGGCATCAGGTGCCCGCCGCCACCCACCACCTCGTCGACGGCGATGGCCAGAGCGCGCTCCTGCGGACGGATCATCCGCGCCAGCGGCCCGCCCATCTCGAAGGACGCGGCATTCAGCACGCTGCCGGCCGGCAGCTCGCGCCAGACCGTGCGCCCGATAATATCTTCGATCTTGGAGAAACTGCCCGGGGGAGCGATGCGCAGCCGCTCGACCGCCAGGTCTTCCGCGACGATGGGGGTCAGAGCCTTGAGGTCGCGTGCCAGCACCACTACCGGACTGCGCTGCTCGTCCTCGACGCGCGCCCCGATCCGCTCCTGGACCTCCGCGACGACCGCCCCAACGGAAGCCTGGTCGTCCTGTCGCGCAGACTCTGCGGACTGACGGGACAGGCTTACCCCCCAATACCCTGCAGCGACTGCCCCCGCCAGCAGGATGCCGGCCAACAGCAGGGTCAAGCGACTATTCATACGGCGTTCTCCTTACAGCCGTGGACCCTTGGCACTGCCCGCAGCCGATCAGAGAAGGTGACGGCAGGCAGCGGAAGGGAAAATCCTTTGAACGGGAACGACGACTGACAGACGCTCCGGCACGATGACGTCCGGACTCCTGCCAGCAGAGTCATACCCAACGCCGTTTTTCATTTAAACCAATGCGCCGAGGCACGCCCATCACACAATACGTCTAATACTTTTTCGTTATTTTCCCGATAGAAACCTGCTACTAGGATGGCCAATGGAACCCACCAGTTTGAAAAGGACTCTTCCGATGCTTGAGAAAATCACTTCCGCCTATTGCAAACTGCGCACCTTTCTGAAATGCGAAGAGGGTGCATCGGCAATCGAATATGGCATCATCGCCGGCCTCATCTCGGTGGCCATCATTGCCGGGGCAAAGCTTATCGGAACAAATCTCGGAACTGTATTCGACAATATTCAGGAAGCTCTTCTCGGGAAGTGAACTTCCTGCGAGCTGCAATTTATCGTCATATTTGACGAGTTCGAGCTAGCCAGGCACCCTTATGATGCCTGGCTTTTCTTTATGAGCCCATCATGACGACATTATTACTGGTCGATGACGAAGCCGAATTCCTCTCCGAGCTAGATGAACTCCTGGGCGGTTGCGGATTCCGCTGTCTCTGTGCACACGATGCCGAACAGGCGCTCAGCCTGCTGGAGGCGCATCCTGATATCGAGCTAGTCATTACCGACCTGCGCATGCCCGACGCCAGCGGCCTGAGCCTGCTGCAGCGACTACGCGGCTCCGCCCGCGGCGAAACCCTGCCGGTCATCGGCATGTCCGGGAACGCCGACATGCACGACGTCATCGGCCTGCTGCGCCTCGGCATCGTCGACTTCCTTCCCAAGCCCATCCACTACGAGCACCTTTTCACGGTGCTGCGCCGCCTGTTCCCGAACCACCAGATCTGAACCAGGTCTTCGCCCCTTCTGACTTGAGCCGCCAGACAAAGCCCCCAAGGGCGGGGTCCACGCCCCGCCCTCTTCCCGCTCTTACAACTGGTAGCTCAGGCTGAAGCTCAGGCGAGGTTCGCGATTCTCGCTGTCGATCGCACGCTCGCCGAGCGGCTTGGCCGCTTCCAGCGCCAGGTTGTAGAAGCGCCGGTCGCCGAAGCGCACCCCGAGAGCGAAGGAGGACAACTCGGAAGCCGTCCCTCCTTCATTGAACCAGGAACGCGCCGCATCCAGCGCCACGTAGGGCTGTACCAGACGCAGCCAACTGGTGTCGATGGCGAAGCTGCGGCTGAGTTCGTATCCCAGCCCCCAGCCCTTGTCGCCACGGGCCTGGTCATCCGGGTAGCCGCGACCGAAGTTGTGACCGCCGAACAGCACCTGCTCGCTTTCAGGCAGGGTGTCGTCGGACCAGTAGAACGCGCCGGACAGCACGCCCTGCCAGCCGCCGCCGAGCTGATCGCTCTGCATGCCGGAGAGGCGCAGGCGCTGGAAGTCGAGGTCGTGGTAACGGCTGAGCTTGTTGCCGAGCACGCGAATCTCGCTTTCCGCGCCGAGGCTGTCGATCCCCTGGTAGAAACCGGCGCTCAGCAGGCGCAGACGATTGGCGTCCGCCTTGGTCCAGTCGCCCTCCAGGGCCAGCACGCGCACCTTGCTTTCCAGCTCAATCGCCTTCTGCACGATCGGCAGGGGTGCCAGGCGGGTGTACTCGTACTTATCGTCGACCGAGTAGAGGCGCACCATGCCGGTCAGCATCTCGTTCGGGCTGGCGCGGAACGGATGGCTGAGTCCGACGGACAAACGATCGTTACGGCGGCTGTACTCGGTGCTGGCGCCGCCGATGTCCACCAGGTCCTTGGGATCGCTGCGGTAGGTCGAGGCAAAGGCCTGCACGCGGGTACCCTCGTCGCTGACGTACTGGCTGTAGTCCAGTCGGCCGTAACGCTCGTTGTCATCCCCCGGCGGCACCAGCACACTGGCGGTTAGCTGCTCGCCCTTTGAGGTCAGCGAATTGGTGGTCACGCTCACCACCGCCTGCAGGTCATCCTTGTTGTCGTCGGACAGGTTGGCCGAAACCGCAACCGGACGGCGCGCCGCCTCGGTGACCAGGGTCACCGCGCCGTCGGTGGTGGTCGGCGGCGCCACGCTGGCCCGCACCGCCATTCCCGGAATCTGCGCCATCAGCGTGGTGTAGCGCTCGAAGGACTCCTTGCGCAGGGGCCGCTCGCCGATCAGCTTGGCGGCCAGACGATCGATGTAGGCCTGGGAGGGACCGGCCTCACCGCGCACCTCGTGGGCGCTGATGTAGCCCTCGACCAGCACCACCCGTACCTGGCCGGCGCTCAGATCCTGGGCCGGCAGGAAGGCGTAGGACAGCGCATAGCCATCCTCCTGATAGCGCTGGGTGATGCCCTGGGTAATCTCCAGCAGTTCACGCAGCTGGACGGTACGGCCTATCAGCGGCTCGAACAGCGCGGCGATCTCCTCGAACGGATAGACGCTGCCGCCTTCGATAAGCACGTTGTTCAGCGCGATCTGCATCCCCATTGGCAGGCGCTGCTGGGCCGGCGCGGCCAGCTTCACCTCCGGAACCTGCGGGCGGTATTTCTCGGCCGGCAGGTTTGGCGCCGGCAGCACGTTATCGACGTCATTGCTGTTCAGAAAGGCCGGCGAGTCGGCCCAGGCCGGTAACGCCATCAGCAGCGCCAACGAGGACAGCACACGCGGAAAGGGTGGATACATTCCTCTCAACTCCACTACAGGGCCTGGAAACCCTTCCAGGCCGAAACATCACAGGGGAGGCAGCTCCCCCATTGGACGGGGAGGCCACTGCCACCCCGGAACACGGTTTCCGGAAACGCCAACGCGGCCCTCGTGTTGCCACGAGGACCGCGCAGGTTTCAGCTTCGATTTCGATCAGCGCTTAGACGACAGGCCACCGAGCAGACCTCCCAGCAGACCGCCCCCCCCAGTTCCAGCCTGGGTACCGCCAGTCTGGGTGCCACCGCTCAGGCCGCCGGTGAGTCCGCCGACCAGACCGTTGACGGTCCCCAATACCGGGGTCAGAGCCCCCTTCTCGCCGACCAGGCCGTTCACCAGGCCTCCGACCGGGGCCAGGGCGCCGTTGGGCGCAGTGACGTTTTCCACCAGGCCGGTCACCGGCGCCAGGACCCCCTTGGAGGGATCGACCAGACCGTTCACCACGCCTCCTACCGGTGCCAGCGCAGTGTTGTTGGTCAGGGTGCCGAGCGCGCCCTGCACGTCGGTGATGGCACCGCTACCACTGGCGGCGCCACCACCGGCCAGACCGCCGGTCAGGCCACCCGTCAGACCGCCAACAAGGCCAGTCACCGGCGCCAGCGCGCCGCCCTGGGCACCGCCGGCATTGCCACCGGTCAGGCCACCGGTCAGACCGCCCACCAGACCGGTCACCGGCGCCAGCGCACCACCCTGGGCACCGCCAGCGTTGCCGCCGCTCAGGCCACCGGTCAGACCGCCAACGAGGCCGGTCACCGGCGCCAACAGACCGCCCTGTGCTGCATCGGCATTACCGCCGGCCAGACCACCAGTCAGACCGCCCACCAGACCGGTCACCGGCGCCAGCAGACCGCCGTTGTTGCCGCCCAGCAGGCCGCCTTCGCCGCCGGTCAGGCCGACCAGCAGGCCGTTCACGGTGCCGACCACCGGACTCAGAGCGCCCTCCTGGCCAATCAGACTGTTGCTCAGAGCGCCAACGGGCTCCAGGGCACCGCCCTTGCCGGTCAACCCCTCGACCAGACCGGTGACCGGCGCAAGCACACCCTTGGCCGGATCGACCAGGTTGTCCGCCAGCGAGCCGACCGGCGCCAGCGCGGTGCCGCCGACCAGGGTGGACACGGTGCCCTGGGCGTCGGTGATCAGACCGGTACCGGTCTGTCCGGAGGCCAGGGTGCCGGTCACGCCATCGACCACGCCGTTGACGCCGCCGACCAGGCCGCCCACCGTATCGGTCACCGGGGCCAGGCCCAGGCCGTCGACCAGGCCGTTGAGCGTACCCACTACCGGAGACAGGGCCCCGGACTCGCCTATCAGGCCGCCGGTCAGCTCGCCGACCGGCTGCAAAACGCCGCCGGTACCGGTGACCCGGTCGACCAGACCGGTCACCGGCGACAGCAGGCCGGTGCTCGGGTTGACCAGCTTGTCCGCCAGATCGCTAACCGGTGCCAGACCACCTTCGTTGCCGGTCAGCTGGCTCACGGTGCCTTGCAGCTGGGACACGGTGCCGGTCCCAACCTGTCCGTCGGTGAGCACGCCATTGACGATGCCGACCACCGGCTGCAGCGCACCGTTCTCGCCGACGACGCCGCCCAGCAGGTCACCGACCGGCTGCAGAGCGCCGTCGGTGCCGGTCAGGGAATCGACGATGCCGGTCACCGGCGACAGCAGGCCGGTACTGGGGTCGATCAGGTTGTCCACCAGATCGGAGACCGGCGAGAGCGGCGAGTCTTCCACGATCGCACCCACCAGATTCTGAACATCACCGATGGTGCCGGTGGCACCGGCGCTGCCGCCACCGGTGCCGCCACCGGTGCCACCGCCAGTACCTCCACCGGTACCGCCGCCAGTGCCACCGCCAGTACCTCCACCGGTGCCACCGCCAGTACCGCCACCAGTACCTCCACCGGTGCCACCGCCAGTACCTCCACCAGTACCGCCACCAGTGCCACCGCCGGTACCGCCACCGGTATTGTCACCACCTCCGGTATCTCCCGGATTGACCGGAGCAGCGCTGCCGGAATCATTCACGTAGTACTTCTTGGTGGTTCCACTGCACCCCACCACTACGCCGAACGAAAGAATAAGTGCCAATGCAGTGCAACTGCGAAGGGTGATGTTCTTTTTCATGTTGTTCATCCTAGAACAGTCCAAAGTTCCCACCCTGAAATTCCGGGTGAACTGTTGCAACATGAAACAGGAACTACCCTGCACCAACAATTCTTCCTTTACGACTATCACTTAGACAAAGTCCACAGACGGAGGAGCTACATCTTTCGATATAGCCACGCATATATCCTTGGTTATATTTCCAAATGAATATTTACGGAGAAGTTTGCAGCGAACACCATCCCTGATGGCATGGAATATGACTGACAGGGAAAAGTACGACGGTGGGCAGCAGTTTCTTCAAGACACAAGGCGGAGCCATTTCGATCGAATTCGCCTGCCTTTTTCCCATGTTCTTCCTGGTGTTTTACGGGCTGGTCGGCTACAGCGTGCCCCTGCTGCTCGCCGCCACCTATCAGGAAGTGGCTTCCGACGCCCTGCGCGAGGCCATCCGCCACCACGAACTGCAGCTGGGCGACCCCGCCGCCCTGCGGGCCAGCCAGGAGGCACGCGTCCGGGAGGTGATCGCCGCGTCCTGGCTGCCGGACACCTGGGCCAGGCCCTGCGCCGGCTATGCCGGTAGCTACCTGCGTGTCGCGGGGGCCGAATGGAGCGTATGCCTGCGCCACGACGCTCCGCGCAGCATCTTGCCGCCCCTCGCACTGTTCGACTGGGAAATTCCGTCCTTGCCGGAGGAAATCCGCGGCGAGGCCAGCATTCGCATCCGTTAGTCCGGCACTCAAGGAATGAAGAGGAACCCGCTCCATGCGCCACCCCATCGACCTCTCCCCACATAGCCAAAGGGGGGCCTTCAGCATCCTGACTACACTCGTCCTGCTGCTGGTCTTGGGCTTTCTCGCACTGGCGCTTGACAGCGGTCGCCTCTACCTGGAAAAGCGCCGGCTGCAGAAGGTGGCAGACACCGCCGCCCTGGAAGCCATCACCCGCCTGCCGCTGGGCGACTGTTCGGCCGCGCCAGCCGATGCCCAGCAGTTCGCCAGCGAGAACGCCCTGCGCAACGGCTTCGATCCCGACGCCGACGACCGCAGCCTGGCCGTACAGTGCGTCACCACAATGTCCAGCGGCGGCCTGCGCGACGCCGTGGCCGACAGCCACGGGCGGGCGGTGCGTGTCGAGGTGCAGCACCGGGTGCCGACCAGCCTGGTGATGCAGGCTTCCAGCCTGTTCAGCCCATCCATTCCCAATCAGATCACCCTGCGCGCCCGCGCCGTCGCCGAACGCGAGGAGCCCAGCGCCAGCTTCAGTGTCGGCGCCCAGCTGCTACGCCTGGACAACGGCAGACTGCTCGGTCGCCTGCTCGCCACGGTCGGCCTGGATCCGGCGACCCTCACCGTGCTCGACTCCAACGGTCTGGCCAACGCCTCGATCAGCCCTGCCGGGCTGTTGGACGCGCTCGGCGTGGACATCGGTATCGAACAGCTCAAGGTCCTGTCGCCGGAAGGGCTGCTGGACCTGGTCCAAACCCAGGTGGGCCTGTTGGGCATCGACGAGCTGCTGGACCTGTCCCTGGAGGTGCTTTCCGACTCGGTGCTGCGCGCCGATCTGGCACTGGTCCGCCAGCAGATCCTCGGCAACCCGGTCCTACGCGACGTGCGCCTGTCCCTGTTCGACACTCCGACCCAGCCTGGCCTGCTGTCTCTCACCACCACCCCCGACGGCGAGATCGGCCCGGCGCTGGACACCCGGGTCAACCTCGGCGAACTGCTGAAGACCGCCCTGCTGATCGGCGCCAACCAACAGGGCCTGCAGTTGCAGCAGGGCCTGCTCAACACCGCGCAGCTCGAGCTGGGCATCGTCCGACCGCCATCCATCGGCATCGGTCCGGTGGGCACTACCGCGTACAACGCACAGATCCGCCTGCACCTAAGCGTGGACACAAAGGAAACTCCGCTCCTCGGCGGTCTGCTCGCTGGCCTGGGCGTGCGCGTGCACCTGCCTATCTGGATCGACCTGGTCACCGGGCACGGCACACTAGAATCCCTGGACTGCACAGGGGCGGAACCGCTCGCCGAGATCGACGTCGTCTCCCGGGTCGGCAACGTCTGCCTCGGCGACATCCCGGCAGCGGCGCGCTGGTCGGACAGCCGCAGCTGCGAAAGCGACCTGCAGTCCACCGAACTGATCAGGGCCTCCCTGCCGCTAGTCGGCGGCTTCACCCTGGACCACAAGCTCCACCTGCCCGCCCTCGAGGCGAACACCCGACCGCCGCTGGCCTTCGAGACGGTGCCCCAGCGGGAAAGCACCGCCCCCAACAACTTCCAGCTGGCCAAGACGGTCGATCGCCTGCTCGACGAAATCATGGACCTGATCAAGCCCTCGGCCTTCAAGAGCGAAGGGCTGCTCGGCGGAGTACTGGGCTCCCTGCTGGATCTGGTCGAGCTGGTGCTGGACCCGCTGGTCAACGTCCTCAAGCCGATCGTCAGCGGCCTGCTGAGCCCACTGGGCAGCCTCCTCGACTCCGTAGTCAATCAGCTGCTCGGTCTCGAGGTCGGGCGTACCGACGTGCAGCTGCAGTCGGTGAGCTGTGGCATTCCGAAACTGGTCCGCTGAAGTCATGAAAGCCCCGATCCCACGACACCACCGCCATCCCGCCCACAGCCGGCAGCGTGGCTCGATCGCCATCGAGTTCGCCACGACCTTCGCGCTGTTCTTCGTGATCCTCTACGCCATCCTCGCCTACAGCCTACCGCTGCTGCTCACCCTCTCATTCAAGGAGGTCAGCGCCGCGGCAAGCCGCGCCGCGATCAAGGTGGACCCGGCCCTTTCACCGGCCGACTACCTGACCACCGTGAGCCAGGAAGTCTCGCGGGTCGTCGAAGCCAGCTGGCTGCCCGCGCAGTGGCGCAACGGTAACTGCCCTCCGCCGGACCAGGGCGCCTGGCAGCCTCTGCCCGCCAGCGGCCAGGCTTCCTACGGCCACCTGCTGCGCGACGAAAGCCAACCGGAAGACCCGCGCTACATCCTGCACGTCTGCCTGCAACGCAAGTACAACCGCAACGGCCCAGCCGGCGAGCGCATGATCATTCCGCCCCTGCGCCTGCTGAATATCAGCATCCCCGCCCTGCCGGAGGAGGACGGCGAAACCATCCTGCGCGGCCGGACCGTGATCCGCCTCTGAATCGCATCTTCGCAACCCGCCAGCGTCGCTGGCCGAACAGGCCCCTGGACCGAGGACGCCACCATGCCTACCAGCCCCAAAGCAGTACCGGGACCCGCTGAACAGCAGGCCGCCGACCGTCCCTGGAGCGCAACGTCCGGCGAGGAACGCCGGCGCAGACCTGGCTTCCCGGCAATGCCCGTGGACTGTGTCGATTCCGACCAACTGCTGTGCAACCTGCGTCGCATGCTGGAGCACTGCCGACGCCACCAGCGGCAGCTGACAGTGCTCTGCATCGGCCTGGACGACCTCCGGCAGATCGCCGACGAACACGGCCGTGACATCGCCGGCCGACTCCGCCAAAGAATCACCAAACGCCTGCGCGGCAACCTGCGAGCCACGGATCTGCTGGCTCGCCTGGACGACGACTGCTTCGTGGTCGCCAGCGCCCTACCGGAAGGCCGTGCCCTGCCCCACCTGCTCGGCGAACGGCTGCTCGAGCAGCTCGGCCGACCATTCGAGTTCACCGAGCGCTGCATGGTGCTGAAAGCCAGCCTGGGTATCGCCCTCCATACGGATGCCGATACCTCGGCGGAGCGCCTGCTGGAGGACGCCATCCAAGCCATGTACCAGGCCCGGGCCAAAGGCGGACAGGCCCTCCACGCAGACCACGACGCGCCGCCCGAGCGGCCGGAACCCGGCTACCGGATGGCCGCCCGCCTGCGTCGGGCCATCGAGGACGGACAGCTGGAAGTGCACTACCAGCTGCAGTTCGAACTGTCCGGCAGCCATCGCCCCTCGGGCCTGGAAGCCCTGCTGCGCTGGCGCGACGGCGAGGCTGGGCTGATCCCGCCCGAGCGTTTCCTACCGCTGGCGGCCGACCACGGCCTGATGCCCGCCCTCAGCCGCTGGCTGGCACAGCGGGCCTGCCGGGACAACCGCGCGCTGATCGACGCCGGCCTGCTCGACGTGCCGGTGGCCATCAACGTCTGCGCCGACACCTTCCTGCACGACGCCTTCCTCGCCTCGATCCGGCAGGCGCTGGCGGAGAGCGGCCTGCCCGGCGAGCGTCTGGAGGTGGAAATCGTCGAAAGCGCCGCACTGTACGACCTTGAGAAGGCCGCGCGGCACATCCGCGAACTGAAGCGGCTCCGGGTGAAGGTGAGCATGGACGACTTCGGCAGCGGCTACTCCTCCCCCGCCCTGCTCAAGCGCCTGCCGGTGGACCGCATCAAGATCGACCGTTCCTTCATCGCCCCGCTGCCGGAAAGCCCCGTCGACCAGGCCATCGTCCGAGGCATCCTGAACATCGCCGCCAGCACCGGCATCCAGGTGGTGGCCGAAGGCATCGAACGCTTCGCCCAAGTGGAATATCTGCGCCGGCAGGGCTGCCGCTTCGGCCAGGGCTTCTGGTATGCCAGTCCGCTGCCGCACGCCGAGCTGCTGGCGCGCCTGGCTCAGCCGGCCTTCACGACAACCTGCGGAGCTGAGGCGGATCGCTAGCAGCTGATGCCCAGCTGCAACAGGGCCAGGCCGCCCTGCTGCCAGGCCCACCAGACCAGCGCCAGGGCCAGAACGGCGATGGCCAGGCCGAGCCAGCGCAAGGTCCTGGCGCTCACTGTAGGCCCCCCGCCACCTGTAGACGAGGAACCGGCTGCTCGCGGACCGGCCAGTTGAGCACCGCGGCCATCACGCCAAGAAGGATGGATATCTGCCAAACCAGATCGTAGCTGCCGGTACGGTCATACAGATAACCGCCCAGCCAGCCGCCCAGGAATGAGCCCAACTGGTGGAAGAGAAAGACGATACCGCCGAGCATCGACAGATTCCTCACCCCGAACAGGGTCGCCACAGTACCGTTGGTCAAAGGCACCGTGGACAGCCACAGCAGTCCCATGGCCATGCCGAAAGCATAGGCCGTCCAGGGGCTCAGCGGCAGCCACAGGAAGGCCACGATCACCAGCGAGCGCAGCAGGTACCGTCCGGCCAGCAGGCGCGGCTTGGACAGCCGGCTGCCCAGGCCGCCGGCGGTATAGGGGCCCGACACGTTGAACAGCCCGACCAGGGCCAGCACGGTGGTGCCCACCTCTGCCTGCAGGTGCTGGTCCACCAGATAGGCCGGCAGATGCACGCCGATGAAAACCACCTGAAAGCCGCAGACGAAGAAGCCCAGTGACAGCAGCCAGAAGCCCGAATGGCCGGCGGCCTCGCGCAGAGCCTCGCCGAGGGTCTGCTCCTGACCCAGGGCCGGATGCGGACGGTCCTCGACCATCCAGGTCAAGGGGACGATCAAGGCGATCAACAAACTCAGGGCCAGCAGAGCCGAGGACCAGCCGAGCCACTCGATCAGGCCCAGGCTGCCGGGCAGCATGGCGAACTGGCCGAAGGAGCCGGCCGCCGCGGCTATGCCCATGGCCATGCTGCGCTTCTCCGGGGGCGAAGCCCGACCGACCACGCCGAGCAGCACCGAGAAGGAGGTGCCGGACAAGCCGATGCCAATCAACACCCCGGCGCTCATGGACAGCGACCAGGGGGAATCCGCCAGGCCCATCAGGGCCAGCCCCAGGGCATAGAGAATGCCGCCGATCACCACCGCCCGGGTGGCGCCGAAGCGGTCGGCGAAAGCCCCGGTGAACGGCTGCACCAGCCCCCAGACCAGGTTCTGCAGGGCGATGGCGAAGGCGAACACCTCGCGCCCCCAGCCGAACTCCGCGCTCATCGGCGCGAGGAACAGCCCGAAGCCATGCCGCACGCCCAGGGACAGGGCCAGAATCAGGGAAGCACCGAACAGCACCCAGCCGGTGGTGCGCCATGAGGAAGTCAAGGTCCGAATCCTCTGCTCAGTCAGAACTCGCCCGGCGAGCGGGCGCAGGTATCCATTGCGATAGCAGATACTCCCGCCCAGCCCAGGTCAATCACAGCCGGGATGGGAATCACCGGTACAGCTGCCGGACTTTTCGGGCAGGAATGAAAAAGGGCCCGGAATATATCCGAGCCCTCGAGATTTGGTGGACCGAAGGAGGATCGAACTCCCGACCTCCGCATTGCGAACGCGGCGCTCTCCCAGCTGAGCTATCGGCCCAAAGCGGCGCACAAGGTAACGCGCCAGCGCCTTTCCGGCAAGCCCCTTGCACCACTCCGGATGCGCGAAAGTCGCCCGCTCAGCGCTTGCGGCACAGGGTCAGGCCGTCGCCCAGGGGCAGCAGCGACAATTCGACACGGGCATCGTCCTTCAACTGACGATTGAGCCGCTGGATGGCCCGAGTGTCCTCGTCGGCCGGATTCGCTTCGAGCACCCGGCCACTCCACAGGGTGTTGTCGAACAGCAGCAGCCCGCCAGGGCGCACCAGCTGCAGGCCGAGCTCCAGATAGCGGGGATAGTTGGCCTTGTCGGCGTCGATGAAGATCAGGTCGAAGCGCTCGGCCTGGCCCTCGCCCAGCAGCGCCGCGAGGCTGTCCAGGGCCGGCGCCAGGCGCAGCTCGATGCGCCCCTCGACGCCCGCCTCGCGCCAGTAGCGGCGCGCCACCGCGTTGTAGTCGCCGGGCAGGTCGCAGCAGATCAGCTCGCCGCCCTCGCCCATGGCTTCGGCCATCACCAGGGCGCTGTAGCCGGTGAAGGTGCCCACCTCGATGATCCGCCGGGCGCCCAGCAGGCGCACCAGCAGCCCCATGAACTGGCCCTGCTCGGGGGCGATCTGCCAGCGTGCCATGGGCATGGCCTGGGTTTCCGCACGCAGTCTGGCAAGCAGCGGCGTCTCGCGCAGGGACACCTCGAGCAGGTAGCCATAGAGCGCGTCGTCGAGGCTGATGGAGCGGCCGGTCATGGCGGCAACCGGTCAGGGATGACCGGCCAGGCTCGGTTCGGGGAGGATGCGCCGGGCGCCCAGGTAG